>Ga0157380_10000780_pt1 | contig 19956 bp, 11 predicted proteins | sample S35metaG_FD_119757 | JGI IMG/M metagenome (GOLD analysis project Ga0157380, IMG submission 119757) | Switchgrass rhizosphere microbial communities from Kellogg Biological Station, Michigan, USA - S3-5 metaG | ecosystem: Host-associated > Plants > Roots > Rhizosphere > Soil | place: USA...
CCCAACAGCAACCCGTGGACGATATTCGTCCGGTGACTACACCGGTCGATGTGAATCGCATAATCAAAGCCTTTTCCGCGAAGGAGACCGAATTCCGCCAGGCCCTGAATAACTATGCCTTCAATCGCGATGCGACTGTCCAGCAGGTTGGAATGGGAGGGGAGGTGACCGGTGAATTTCGTCGCGTCTCTTCGTTCGTCTTCGATGATCGCGCCACGCGATTTGAAAAGATCACCTACTCTCCGGTGTCGACGCTGACTGAGCTTCAGGTCACTGCGGAAGACATCGAAGACCTTGGGGGCATCCAACCTTTCGCTCTCGAAGCCAGGAAAATCGATCAATACAACTTCAAATTTCTCGGCACTCAGCACATCGACGAATTAGACACCTACGTTTTCGATGTAGAGCCGAAGGTGATACCAAAGAAAGTAAGTGAGCGGTATTTTCAGGGTCGAGTGTGGGTCGATGATCGCGACTTACAGATCGTCAAGGTGCGAGGCAAAGGAGTTCCCGAAGGCAAGCAGCGTTTTCCTGTTTTTGAAACCTATCGACAGCAGATCGACGGTCACTACTGGTTTCCGACTTATACCTACGCTGATGACACCCTGGTCTTTCCAGACATCGCCATTCGTGTGCGGATGTTGGTGCGTTATTCTGATTTCAAGCGGTTCAGCAGTACTGTAAAGATAACTGAGGCCGAGGAGCCGACTCCCGAGCCGACACCGAAGAAGCCGGATCCGAAAAAACCGGAGTAGTCTTTGGTTTACGCAGTCCGACAAACTTCAGTTTGTCGATGATCCTGGATAGTAGTTTTTAGGTTAGTCGGCGATGCTTGGATAACAGTGAACGAAAAAAAGAGAGGCGCAATCAGCGCCTCTCTTGTCTTTGTCACCAGGCAGATGCCTGGCTAGAAATTTCCCGAACATTCGTCATGACCACAATCGCAATCGAGCTCGATTGTGTCACCGGTTCCTTCGCATGAAGCACTGCAGTACTTTCCACCGGGTTGCGGGGGGCAACTGCACACCGGATTCTTACATGTCTCAGGGTCTGCCATAATTCACTCCTTAAGGTTGAGTTCAAATGTGTTCCTAGAGTAGCACATCCCGACTCTGACTCAAGGGTCTTGAGAGTGGTCACTCAATGGCGCCTCGAGATTCTAGCAAGGCTGCGACATCAAGAACGCCGAACTTTCGAGCGAGCGTGAGTAAGGTCTCACCGTCCTTACTCTTAACTGAAAGATCCGCGCCGGAATCGAGCAAAAGCTTAACCATTTCCAAATTTTGAGCGCTGACCGCAGTCATTAAAGGTGTGTATCCGTAATTATCGGTCGCATTGACATCGGCTCCTGCGTCAATCAAAGCCTTGGCCACCGGAACGGGTTCGTTTTGCGCTGCGATAATTAAAGCGGTTTCCTGATCATTATTTCTCGCATTAACATCGGCACCCAGGGCAATGAAATACTTCACCATCTCGGGATCATGATTGTCGGCCGCAAACATCAGTACCGTCTTGCCCTCTTCATTTACACCATCCACTTTGGCTCCGGCTTCTACTAATAGCCGAACGACTTCAACTTTCGTGGACGCCGCTGCACTCATCAGCGCCGTTTCGTGTCTTTCGTCGCGTTCGTTAACTTGTGAGCCAGCCGACAGTAGCTCGCGCACCAGCTCCACGGTTGCCGATTCACGCAGGAACATTAAGGGAGTTCGTTTGGTTGAAGTTTTGGTACGTACACTCGCACCCGCACTCAACAAAGCACGAACGATCTCGTAGCTGCCGTTCTCAACCGCGTGGTGCATCGCCGTCATATTGGTGTGCTCGTCGAGCTTGTTGATATCAGCCGTGGTAAACATTAGTTGTTTCGCCAAAGCGACCTCGTCACTCGCGATTGCTTTGATTAGAGGCTCTTCTGGCAGCACGATCATGGCGCCGCCATTCATAACGTTTACGGTTGGCGGGGCTAACACCTCAACCGTGGCCATAATCAATGGCGGTTGCAACGTTACGTTTTGCGCTCGTTTCTCATCTTCGCGGAGTTTTAGATCTGATATTTCCTGCGGGGCAAAACCAGCGCCGTCAACTTGCAAAGTGTAGGTACCTGGACTTAGTGAGTAAAAGAAATACTCACCGGTTTCATTCGTGGTCATCGTAAAGTTGACACCGGCAGCGGAGTCAACCAACGTGACCGTAACACTTGGAATCACTGCCCCCACCGGATCGGTGATGATTCCGGTCACACTTCCAAACCTTGTGTTTAGTTTCTCCGAATCGGCGACCCGAGCGACGCGGGCAATCGCTGCACTATCAGACGGCGCTGGACCCTGCGCCGCTGCAGCCGCCAAACTCAACGTCGCCGTGAAAGCTCCGGCCGCAAGCCGCGAGACTCGCCGCCCGATCCGGTGGAGCTTTTCCTGAGGCTTCATCGTAGGTGCGGCTGGCTCCACGTAGCGAACACAAAGGCGGCCTGATGAACGAGAGATTAATCGCATCATCTGCGCTCGCGTCATCGCTGACAAGTTATTCACTTGCAGGTTGCAATGCTCACAAAACCGAATTCTGTCGGTGCCAATCATCGAATCCCAATCAGCCTCACAGGGCGAAACTATTTGGAACCGATCGAACGGCCGGATTTTGTCAGACATGTTGGCTCCTTGAAATTACTTTGGTCAAAAGTACCGGGGAGAACTTCAGAAGAACTTCTCATTAAACTGAACGCTACTTGATGACAAACCTTGCGGGGGCAACCACAACTCGCGCGTCTGGGTTGTAGTAATCATAGATTGACGAGGCAGCGCTCATGGCCTTCATTCCAAAGCGCGGGCGAAACTTGAAATCAAAACTGACTCCCCGGCGATCGGGCCAAAGGTAAAAGATGACACGGTCGGGGAGTATGTCGTATTGGTTGATGGCCCAGCCCGATTTCGTCATAGCCAGGTTGAGCGACTCACGATCGACGTCTGCTCCCGGAGGTAACCCGACTTCAGCGAGCAACATGCCGGATCCCTCCACGGCGAGACGCTGAGCTTCGACGTGGCAGATAAACTCGTCGTTGACCTTACCCTCAGACTGATTGAAACGAGTTACCAGTCGTAAGTCTTTCGAGGCGGCGATGCCAGCTGGCATCGCCTCGCTTTGTGCCCAGGGAATGTAGTAGGTGGCAACCGATTGAATCCAACTTTTTTCTGTGCCGCTGGGTCTTCGAATCTCGACTTGATTCGCTCCCGACCGGAGATACTCTGATATGTCGATAGTGATTGGTGTGACGGCTTCGTTTCCTGATGGGAGTTGTATGGATTGAACGCTTACGCCGTTCATTAATATTTCGGCAGTAGTAGATGACGCCGCGGCTTTTGATTTGCTTGTTTGCAGAAAAACCAACAGGGCGTCGAGCGCGTTGATAGTGGCTTGCGACGAGTGCCACACGCCGTATCGATCTTTTTCTTTCAAGAGATAAACTAAGCCACCGTCGAGCAGTTCACGATGACAAGCTTCACCATTGTTATCACAACCCGTGGCTAGAGCTTGGATCGCCAGGGCCGTGGCTTCGATTCGGCCGGCTTTCCCCCAACTGTGAAAGGGAGTGCTGTCCGCAAGTGCCCAGTACGTGCCTGCGCCTTCGGACTGAGCAAGGGCTATCAGTTTTGCCCTGGCAGCTTCGGCGCGTTTTTGGTCTTTCAATTCCGATGCCGCGAGCGCGTAAGAAGCAATTAGATATGGTTCATTGGATCGTGAAACCGCTTCTTCCAGAAAAGCGAGCGCCTTCTCGAAGTTCGCATCAGCTTTTGTTTCAGGCAAGCTGGCTTTGGCTAAGGGTTTGACCTTCGCCAGAATTCGCAGCACGTAAGCACTCAGTAAGGGGTCCCCGCGAATATCTTCCATTCGGTTTGCGTAAATTGAGTTGGCCCAACTTCCGTCGCGGTGTTGTACATGAACCAGCCACCGGCGCGCGCCCTCGATTACGTCATCGTCCACCGCAATCAAGCTGCTGGCGTCGTTCAGAAAGCGCAGTGCGTAAGCCGTCAGAGCAATATCGGCATCACCTCGCCCCCAATAAGTAAATCCTCCACTGTCGGCGCGATAGTTCAATAGCCGGTTGTAGCCCTCGTGAAGATATCGTTCGGCTTGAGCCGACAGCCGAGAAGTCTGGCCAATCTGTTTGAAGTAGCGCACCAACAACAAGCTCGGATAGGTCGAGGATATGGTTTGTTCTCCGCAACCGTACGGTCGCTGCAGGATCGCTTCAACACTTTCCGCCACGTGCGACGCAAGATTGGGATAGATTTTTAGTCTGCCGCGCGCCGAGCCTGGGATTGCATTGGTGGGAATCTCGAACTGCAGCGTCGCGTTTTGATCTAAGACATTCCCGGTGCTCACTGGTCGCTCCTCACCATCCGGATGCACTGTGACTGGTTTCTCAATGGCATCGTCTGCATCTCCGGCTCGAGCAGTAACTCGCTGTTTACCATTCTCTATTGCGCTGATGACGCTCAGGGTAAACGTCTCTCGAGCCGCGTCGTTCGCAGCTACGTGCGTGGTTCGGTTCCCGGTGCCGAGCAACGCAAACCAGTTTTCAGGTTTTACTTCGAGGCTTACGTTTTGAGGCTTAGCCAAATAGTTTCGGACCACAACCGGCAATGAGATTTCGTCGCCTTCGGTCAGCACCTTTGGTGGGTCAAGTTCTACGAAGAATGGCTGGAACGCCTTTATCTCTTTGTCCACCACGCCGATTTGGCCATCTTCAGTTGAACCGATGACAGACATCTTCCACGTAGTGATGTTGTCGGCCAGCTTGAAGTCCAACTGTGCCCAGCCCCGTTGATCGGTTTCAAGCGAAGGCTGCCACACCAGGGTTTCGGGAAAGTAATCTCGCAACCTGGGAGTCGATGATGGTTGGCGGGTCTTAGCGGCGGCTTTTCCCGTTAAGTAGCTTTGAACCGCTCTGCCACTCCATCTTGTACTTGAGATTTCCGTAGCACTGGCGTCTGTTTGCATGCTTTCAGCTGCGGCGGTCACGTTAACGGTCTCCGTAACCGCGCCGGGATTCATGGTTAGGTCCAAATCAACCACGTGGCCGGCAACCACCACAACTTCAGTAATCTTGAGGGTCTTAAATCCGGAGGCCTCCGCATAAACCTCATAAACGCCGGCGGGAAGATCTCTCAACCGGTAGCTTCCGGTGTCGTTCGTGGTATTTTCAATCGGAGTTGTGCTCGATCCTTTGGCGGTTACCGTGGCGTAACGGATCGCGGCGCCATTGACATCGTTAACAGTTCCCTGAATTCCACCTGTGCCTGAAAGCAGTGGCTCGACTGATTGTGATTTGTTTATTGCAGGCTGCGAGCTCAATGGGCCCGTGATGACTCCCGCGAAACTGGCAATTTCGAAATCATCGGTCGTATAAGGCTTCTTGTCACGACCCACACACTTCAAACTGACCAGGCCAATATTCTTTACCGGCGAGAGCTGGACATGTTGCTGTGGAGTTTCGCCGAAGCGCCCACGGTCTTCCACGCGCGGTTTGTCGCCGTAAATCTGTTTGACAGTTAACTCGATCTGATAAGGACTGCCCCAATCATCAAGAAGCGAACCTGGATCAAGTCCGCCTGCGCGCAAAGCTGCGTTCAAAAAGACCTGATTTTCTGGAAACGATTTGTGGGACAACGTCCATTCTTGTATTGCCGCGTTGACCTTTGTTCTCAAGTCGCCGAAATAGTCGACGGTGGAGTCCCAGAGGTCGAAGTCGTCTTTCCACTGACCAGCGCTGTCTATCTTGCGATCGGGGCCACTACTTCTGATGGTTAGGACCAGACCGCGTTGAGCTACATTGAAGCTGAAGTTGTAAGGCTGCGACCAGCGGTCTCGTAGAGCATTTAGATCAAGTCCCTGTGAGCGAAGCTCGTTGGCCAAACTTTCCTGATCACGAATGAAACGGCCGGTGCGTTCGTGATAGCTCACGAGGGCGTGATCGATCGCCCTGCCGATTGGCCGGAAGTAAGGCCAGTCGAATCGATTGACAGCAAAATCGTCTGTCGTACCAAAACGCCGATCTACACCTGCCGTAGTAATCTCCAAAGCATCCCACTTATTGTTCAGAAAAAAGTTGAGTCGGTAAGGGGTGGCCCAGGGATCGAGCAATTGATCGAGATTGATGTTCGAAGCTGCGAGTATTTTTCGAGTGGACGCTGTGTCCGTCGGATACTCATCAGTTCGGTAGTAATGCTGCCAGATGACATCGTCTATTTGTTTCAGCTGCTTCTTTATCGGTTCGCGAAACAGGTTTTCTGAGCTCTTCACGTAATGGTCGCTTCCGCAGCTCTCCACGAAATATCTGTAAGAAGAATTCAGAAAAAGCTCCGCGGCTAACGCGAGATCGGGAGCTACAGGACGTGATAGATCGATATGGTCGAGGTCTGCGCGTGTCAGTCCGGCAACCGACTCACCTACACCAAGCAAGCCTGTGAATTCGCTATAGAAGCTGGGTGAGGACGAATCAAACTGTTCAAGGTCCCGCATCCGTTCGGCAACCGCCTGATCGATTACAACGACGCCGAGCGAACTTTCGGAAGGCTGGTTATCGCGATTGCGTACGCGAAAGTTGAGGTGAGCAGAATCACCGGGGCGATAGGCTTGCTGGTCGGAGCGAACATCCAGCCGGAGGTTTTGATCTCGCGGGAAAAGTACTGTCTGAGTGGAAAAGATAGGATCATCTTCGCGCATGAAATAAGCTGCGATGATGAGGGCATCTTTGTAATTGTCTTTGTAAGGAAGTGTGAAAGAAGTTCGTCCTCCGTGCAGCTTAATCACCCGCGACTCCAAGGTGGTCCAGTCATGAAGAATGTCGAGAACAGCCGACACCTCTTTTTCACTCGAAGCGATCGTCACCTCGATCGGTTCACCCGGCGTGAACAAATTCTTGTTGGTTGAGACAGTAATCGTCGGCTCGTCGTAAAGATCAAAGTCTTGGGTGGCAGTCCCGGTGCGACCTTGCTGGTCCCGCGCTCGCATTGCCAAATCAAAGTCTTCTCCTTCGCGAACGTCGCGCGGCAGCAATAGCCGGCCTACTTTCGCAACTCCCAGCTTGTTGGTTTGAACTGTCCTGAGAAGAGGGGCAGGTTGATCGTCATTATTAAACTTGCGGCGGAGTTGAACGTTACAACTAGCCGGGCGCCCGTCGGCGTAATAAGTCGTGAGGTAGAAGCTCAACGGAGAACGACGACTTTCACGCCCGCTGGCGCTTCGGATTAGGTATACATGAATTGGTTCTTTGGTGATCCTGAGAGAGAAACGACGCTGCTCGGTGCGATTGGTGGTCGGGTCCGTAAAGTAGGCAGCGAATTTCAGATCGCGAAATTTTGAATAACTGTTATCGCTGAAGTCCTCGTGCTCGCCGCTCAGATCGATCGGTGTTCGAAAGCTGCCGGCTGCATCGGTGTCACCTTCATAAGACTCGCCTTCGTCGATGTCATATTTTTGTGCGGCGTAATTCCATTCGCGCTCGCTTTCGCGAACAACGCGAACGTGACCTTGCTTGACCGGTTGGCCGAACAGATAGTCGGCGCGAACCTCGACCTGTGCTGACTGTCCCGCAAGGTAGTAGGGACGGTCTGGAGTGACCTTGATCGAGAAGTTTGGCAGCTCGTAACGACTGACTTTGATCCGCCGCGAGCTTACGGTTTCGCCGTCTAACTCGAACTCGATTTCGTAATCTCCTAACCGGCTATTCTCCGGAATCGGCCAATCGGCGAAAGCGACTCCAAAGCGAGACGTTTTCATTGTGGTTCGGAACAGAAGCGAACCTTCGGGATCGTTGATCTTTAAGCCCAATTCCTTATCCGGGAGTGCATGCATCGATGACCCGAAGGCCAGGGTGCGAATGTGAAGCGTTTGGCCCGGCTGGTAAAGTGGCTTGTCAGTCGAGACCAGTAGGAGCGGCTCGTCGTAATACAAGACATCCCGGGTGGCTTGCACGCGTAATTCACCACGCGTTCCGGTTAACGTCAGTTCCAGGTCATCCAGGCTTTGATTCGCGGGTAAGTCAAAAGTCAGGAGAGCGAACCCCTCGCGATCAGTTATTGCTGAAGTCTGTCGCTTGCCTTGGACATCTGTCTTAGTCGTAAAGTCCAATTTGCCATCGATGCGGACGCCCTGAGCCGGGGCATTTGTATGAGGATTGAAAGCCCTCACTCTCGTTTGATAAGGCATCCGGTCGTGCAGCATGGGCGATGCGAATGCTTGCACCTCGAATAGCTCCGGCGCGATCTGCGCCAACGACATAACTGTCACGGCAGAAGCCGAAGGATCGGCAGCCTGGATTCGGCAACGAAGACGAAGCCACGGCAGGTCGGTGCGAGTAGTCGGGAGACTCGCAACCTTAAACGGCAGGTGCATAAAAACTGAGTGTTCACCTTGGGAAACCGTCGTAGTGAGTTCTGCGGTGGCTAAGAGGGTGTCGTCGGGGGTGAGAAGATCGAGCTGAATTTTCGCAGCTGTAGCTGCAAGAGAATTATTCAGGGCCAGAGAAACCTGGGAATCATTCGATCCAAAGAGAAACTTTGTCCGAGACTCATCAATGACCAATGTCCCGTGGGCATTAGTTTGATGACCAGCGAAGAAGGCTGGGATCAATAGGCAGCAGAGGAAGAGAAGCCGTCGGCAGCTCATGTTGCCTCCAGGTTAAAGAAGTCTACAAATCGCTAACCCTTGAGAAGTGACACAATGCGACCTTCGCGAAACAAAGATCGGTTTCACCAGAAGAACTATTCAGCTTTGTTTTTTGTTGGCGAGACTGGGAAGAATCTCGCAACTAACATTTGAGTAAATCGCGGTTCGGGGAGAATGCACTTTTTCGAATTGCGAGCATGAGATGCTTCCGAGTTGCCACGGGGTTGTTGGCGCCGGAAATTTTTTTGGAGATGTTTACGAGATTACGTACTGCAGGCTGCCAGCCTGCAGTTGCCTGACCAGGCGACAACGCTCAGGGATACTCGACAAGGTGATCTATAGTCGGGTTATCGACAGGCTGGCAGCCTGTCGTACGTTAGCCACAGATTGCGACGGCGATTTCTGCGGCCACGCAGGCGTTGTTCTCGAGCAGAGAGATGTTTGCTTTGAGAGTCGCGCCCTGGCTCTGTTGGGCCATGCGGGAAAGCAGGAAAGGTGTTAAATCTCGGCCAGCTATGTTTTGATCTTCAGCAGCCCGCAACGATTCGTCGAGAATCTCTTTTAGAAACTCGGCCGGCACTTCAGATTCTTTTGGAACCGGTACCGTTACGAGTATTGCAGCTTCACCACTCAGTTCTCGCTGTGATCTAAGAATCTGTGCGACCTCGTTGGCAGAGTCCACCCGTTCATCGATTGGCAGACCGCTTTGACGCGAGTAGAACGCTGGCATCTCATCACATTGGTAACCAAGCACAGTCACGCCATGTGTTTCCAGCCATTCTCGAGTTGCTGGCAAGTCGAGCACAATCTTCGCACCGGAACAGACCACCACGATCGGCGTCTTTGCGAGCTGTGGCAGATCGGCTGATAGATCCGGCAAGGATCCTCGATGAACGCCGCCAATGCCGCCCGTCGCAAACACGTCAATGCCGGCTCGATACGCGACCCAACTCGTCGTGGCCACGGTGGTGGCGCCATCGAGCTGTTTAGCTGTGGTCAATGGTAAGTCTCGAATACTGACCTTTCTGATGTTATCGCTATCTGCTATGAACTGGATTTGCGGCGGGGTCAGGCCCACATGAAGTGCCCCTTGAAGAATGGCGATCGTTGCGGGAGTGGCCCCGTTGTCCGAGACGATTTGCTCCAGACGACGTGCAGTTTCCAGGTTCAGCGGTCGCGGGAGACCGTGAGCAATCACTGTTGATTCGAGCGCGACGACAGGTTGCTGGGCTTCCAGGGCTGATTGAACGTTTGGACTAAACTCGAAGTGTTTACGATTCATTATTCTAGTGTTCACGAAACGCGGCTTGGCCGCCGCACAGTGTGGAAAGGCTCCGCCTTTCCACGACGCACTTATGAAATTTTAGGCGAGGCTTCGCCTCGAACCACAGCTGAGACGGAGCCTCAAGAATTATTAGGTACGAACGGAAAGGCAGAGCCTTTCCGCACTGTGCGGCGACGAAGCCGCATTCGGTAACAAGTTGCAACTCTTAACGCACTGAGACCTGTGTTAAAGGCAAACTTTTCGTCAGACTGAACACGGTGCCGCCGCCGGTTCGTTGCTGCCAGGAGACCTCAGCTTCGAGCAAGCTTGCTCGCGCTTGGATGTTTGCGAGACCACGGCCGTTAGTCTGATTGCCGTTAGGGGCAAAGAAATCTCCATCATCTTCAATCATTAACTGCAAGGTGCTCGATTCTGTACTTTCGAGCGCCAGCCGCACGTGTCGCGCATTTGAATGCCGGCAGATATTGTTAATTACTTCCTGCGCGATGCGATAAATCTGAATGCGCTCACCGGGTTCCAGCCTCAGTTGCTCTTCAATGCCTTCGCCTGTGCTAACTTCATATTCGAACTTCTTTTCAGCAGGCAGGTGCGCGACCGCATTCGCGAGCGCCCACTCGAGCGCAGCTGCCAAACCAACATTATCCAAAACGGACGGACTCAAATCTTCGCAGATTCGCCGTATCTCATTCGATACCGACTCAATTTCTTTACGAAACACCGCGGGTTCAAAGCTGCCGTTACTACCGTCAGGAAGCGTGGCACTTACATTACTTCGTGCCGAGCTTGCCGGCATGTTGTCGGTAATGAGCAGCAGACGCCGCAGATCTGCGAGAGTCTGGTCGTGAAGGTCACGCGCGATGCGACGCCGTTCTCGCTCAGCTTCGTTGGCAAGATCCAATCGCGCACCAGCCAACTCGCTGTTAGCTATCACGAGAGCGGCGCTGGTTTGCACGATATTTCGATGCTCAAATATCGCCCAAATCAAAGCAAGAATTGCCAGCAGCAGAAGCACCGCCAGAGCCGTGGACGTCCATGGAAAAGGAGCGCCGGCCACGGTGAACTGGAACTCGAGTGGAGTTGAACTGACAAGATCTTTGGTAAAGGCTTTAACGGAAGCTTTGTAACTGCCTGGCTTCAATCCCTCCATCGTGAACTGCGAGTCGCGTGACAGCTTCTGCTTGATCAACTTGCCCTTGTTGTCCGTCAGAACAAAAGCGTACTGAAATTGTTCCGGGAAGGTGCGACTGCTAACCGCGGTCACGTCCAGCAACAAACTGTTTTGCGGATATTCCAGATTCAAACCGGTGCGCAACTCGTCTGGTTGATGAACGCGCTTGCTGATGATTCGCGTTGCCGACAGTGATGGCTGTGTGGTACCGGGAATGTAACTAACAACGCCGCGGCTGGTGCCAATCAGCAACTGGCCATTTCCCTGGTCGTCGCGCTGCGGCAGGACTGCAAACACGTTTTGTGAAGGCAGTCCCTGCTCGGCATCTAACTGCGAAACGACGGGACCATGAAGATCGTCGAGGAGAATCTTGATCATGCCGCCGCCGGTGGTAGCACACCAGGCTTCTCTCGACTGACTCTTTGGATTTGTCACTACACTGCGGGCGTCGAAATTTGGCGCGGCAGCGACACAACTACTATTGGATCCGCAAACAAAAACTCCTTGGCTGGTGGCAAACCAAACAGAGCCATCGTTGCCATGGGCCACCGAACGCACAGTGGCGTCTTTGAAAACATCGAACTGCGGATCCGATTTGGTTGACTGGCCGTCAAAAATGATTACGCCCCTGGTCGTGCCGATAAAGAGTCGCTGATCCGAATCGGCCGACAAGCTGATTGCCTCCTGGTTTTCGTTGCCATTCCAAACTCGTCTGGCTCTTCCATCTTCAATACGCTCGACACCCCGGCCGAAAGTAGCGATGTAGGTCGAGTCGCGAAACTGAGTTATTGCGCGGACACTGCCCGGCGCATCGACCGCGCCCGAAGCGGATTCGACATGAGCAAAAAACTGATTGGGATTACTCCCGGTTCTGCCCGAACTTTGTGAAACGTAAAAGCCGCTGGCTGAGCCGACCAGAAGGTGCCCACTCTTATCTTCAGCAAGCGAGTAGATGATGCTGCGCGACAGCTCCGTTACTGTTTGCCAGGCTTTCGCTTTCTTGTCGTACACGAACAGCCCGCGATTGGTGCCGCAAAAAAGATCGCCGCTGTTGGTTTGATAAAGAGTCCGAACGAAATTGCTTTCGGGATTATCACCGACGACTTCCACCCGGGGCGCGTTTGGATCGTAGCGGCTGACGCCACGGTCGGTGCCGAACCAAACAACTGCCTCGCGATCGACAAAGATCGCATAGACGTGATCCGAGCGCAGTCCTCCGAGCGTGCCGTCAAAGGTAAAACGCACAAAATTCTTCGGTCCCTCGAAATGAAAGACACCGCGTCCATCGGATCCAACCCACATGTCACCGTGACCGCCGTAACGCAGCGAGGTGACTGTGCCCGTGGGCGAGTCGTTCCTGGTTATATGGGATGTGTCTCCGCCCTCATAAAACCCGCTCTCTTCTTTCTTGCTTTTTGTGCCCAACCACAACTGACCCTGCCCATCAACCTCAAGTGCGCGAACAAAGTAAGCCTGAGGCCGCATCTCGAGAGGGCGAGCGTTGCCGTTCTCGATTTCCAGCACGCCGCGGCTCGAAGAACCTGCGAGTAGCTTGTTGTTGGCGATGCTAAGGCTCGTGAGTGGCAACAATCCGGGCCGGTCGGTATCAGCACTCTGCAGCGGCTGTGTGATCAGAGGTCTGGTCTTGACACTCGGGTCAACAGGTGCACGATGAACTACACCTTCAACTTCTGAACCTGACTTAGCCAGGTAAATAACACAGTCGTAAATCATGCCTTGTTCAGTCGCCATGATGGCGTGGCTTCGTTCCGGAGCGATGATGGCGTTGATAGTCTTGCCCTTGAGCTCCTTAATCTCTTTGAACTCACCGTTAGCAAAGCGCGCCGCGCCGCTGCCAGTTCCAATCCAAAGTGAGCCATCCTGATCTGTTTGCAGAGCGAGTACTCTGCCGGTGGGCAATTCAGGATCGCTGATCGCCTGCGTTCTGCGACCGTCGAATTTGGCCAGGCCTCCTTCGGTGCCAAACCACATCGCGCCATCGGGGTCCTGAGCAATCGCGTGAACGCGATCTGAGGGAAGTCCATGAAAGAGCGTGACCGCGCCCCACTGGTGCAGGCCTGTCACCGGAGTTGGCGATGGTGACGGAGAAGGCGACGGGGATGGCGAAGGAGATGTGCCGGGTGATGGCTGCGAATTTTCAGTTTGAGATGCTGAAGAAAAGAATAATGGCAGGATCACGCAGGCTGCCACCATGAAACAAAATGCAATCGAAACAAAGGGTGTGCGGGTTTTTTGTCGCGACGCGATGTTCCTCCTGGTCATCAATTTCAGCTTACTAATGCGACGCCCGCATCCAACGAGCTTTCGTTCGTCGATGACTTTACAATCCCACTCCTCTCATTCACACCTGGTTTCAACCAGGTGGTAGAGCAAGCCATCGCGCCTTCCCAACCGTTTCAACGGTTTCTATTTTCCGAACTGCTTAAGGTAAACCGTTGAAACGGTTAAGAGCCTTTTTACGGAGTCTATTCACCCGGTTGAAACCGGGTGTGAATGAGACTTTAATTCTTTAAGAGCGGTCAACGACAATCTGAAGATTGTCGGACACCCTACTTCCGTGCTTTAACGGCTTCGCGCTTTTGCTCGTCGATAAACTTCTTCCGATCTCGATCAATCCAGACGTCCAACTCTGTCGCAGCTTTCTCTAACTCGTCGTTATTCAACAATCCTCGCCGCAGTGCTTCGAAAAAGGCGCGCGTGCGGATGTTGTAAGCAAGCTTGTCGTAAGCTTCGTGGTCAGTTCCTTCGGCCATCGAGACAAATAGCTTTTCATAAAGTGTGGCGAGCCGGCTTTCGACACCCCGTAACGACAAGCTGCACTTGCGGGCAATGGCCCAGTTCGAAAGACCGAGCGCGAGATAATAAAGTGCTTCGGCTTCAAACTCGGTAAGCAAAGGACGTTTGAAAGAGTCCTTGAATTCCGGATCGATCATGTCGGCGCCGTCTTCAAGGACCGCGGCGACAAAACGAAGGAAACGCGATTCGGGATTGTTCTTATGAATAAAGCCATACGCCGGCGGCGGATCTACCGACTTAACTATCTTGCGGATCTCATTGATGTAGATCTCGTGCGGGAACTGCGTCCAAAAAATGATGCGAGCCGAAGGAAAGTCGCGCCAGATAGCACGGGCGGCTTTTACTCCCGACAATTTCGGCATCTGTATGTCGAGGATGCTGACAGCCGGCTTGTGCTCGAGCGCAATTTTCACAGTTTCCTCGCCATCAGCGGCTTCGAGCACTGGTTTGTGAGCGCTAAATTCTCGCTCGAGAATCTCGCGCAGGTAATGACGCTGCGCTACGTTATCTTCGGCAATTAGGATGGACATGCTTTTCTAATGGTTGGGCGGATTCATTAACCAGGCTAAGACAAACTCACGATGATTGTACTTTAATAACGCATCATCGGTAAGAAGCAGCAGGTAGAACGGACTTCAGTCAGTTCCTACCTCTTAATCCACTCAACGAAATGTGTGGCTGGAGCATGCTCAGACTGAAGTCTAAGCTACTCAGATCATGGGCCCCTTAAGGAACTCTGACAACTCTCTTTTCTCAGGAGTGTCGTTGCATTCTTTGTCAATCATGAATTGAAATTTGGTGATGCATGTTTGATAAGCCACTGGTAGTACGGATCCGCATCCAAGTCCGCCTGAACTCGCTTTCGAAGCTCCTCTTTGTCCGAAACCTTGTAAGTCGAATCATAAAATGCCCATGCTTCGTCAGACTTGCCTGCATAAATTAGACTGAGCGTAATCTTGAGTACGTCCCCGCGATGTTCAAAGTTGAGCCCTTCTTTAGAGTTGAAAATTTCCGGGGCAGCGACTGATTTGATTGAATCATCCAGGCCTGTCAATAAATAGTCTGAATAACTAAAGTTGGCTGGGAGATATTTCCGGGCCTGCTGGTCATATTTGAAAATAAGTTCAGGACGCGGAAGTCCCGCACCGTACAGCTTATCCTGAAAATCGTAAAACGCCCCGCTCTCGAGAACCAGTTCGTCAAGTCCGTCACTATCGAAATCAATCAGTCTTATTGAGTCGCCGAGTGCGAACCAATCTCCTGTGTGAAAGATCGTTTGCCCGGACCAATTAACAATCCAATACTCTTCGTTACGCCAGGCGCTCTGACAAACGGCAAGCTGCTGTGTTCCCGGACCTAGCAGTGAAACTAGACCATAGTTCGTCTCGTTGCCGAGAGGGTGACCACAATTTCCATCGAACGTAGCGACTGTCTTACCGTGGCGAAGCAGACGCGCGAACGAACAATCAACTCGATAGGGCTTGATCTTTTCGGGTACGTCATCAATGACCAATGATTTATGAAATCGTTTGACAAGATAGCCGTGAAAAGCCAGTGGCTTTGTGTCGTCCCCCTCCATCTCCAGACTTCGTGTTTCGGGCCATGGTCTTTCTTGAGGCATTTCCGGCGCCGCCATGAAGCCGCTCTCAGCGTTTGGTTGATAGTAGGGCTGAGGATGAACGTGTGCGAGTCGCGCCGAGCCGAGACCGAGAGTGAAAGTTAGAAGCGCGGCTGCAAGTCTGACAACGTAGTTTTGCATTGCTACCCTTATGCGCTCGCGGAGCAGGAGCGGCAATGTGGCCTGCCACATCTTTGAGCGCAGGCATCACTGCCAGCCCGGCGTGAGTGACTTTTGCGTTCAGTAGGCTCCGTGTCAGCAGCTGGTGTCATCCGGTTAGTCCAACCCGGGCAGGCACTCAGCTGGAGATGAAGCTCAAGTCAGTTCAGCTCAGGGTTAGGAAGGGATGCTTGCTCCCGCTCAACTGACCCTGGATTCAAGTTAGGAGATTCCACTAACATTCAAGCTAATGTAAGTTGGGCGGGAGCAAGCATCCCTTCCTAACCCTGAGACTAATTGGCTTGAGTTGTAACCTAAGAATTGAAGGCTTAATAAGCTTCTCGAATTGCAGGTGGTACTGATGACCTGGCCCGTACAGCTGCCGACACTCGGTGATGTTTTAGTAATGCCTTACCCTGCTGGTGCTCACGGATGCTTGCTTGGCATGTGATAACATCGAATCCATCTATTCAATTCTTCAATGAAAGGCTTTGAAATGATTCGCTCCAAGTGCCCCTCTGTTACTGCGCTTCTTTCAATTGCTGTTCTTCTAATGACACAAATCGTAGCGGCTGCCGCTATTCATAAAGAGACAAAAAGTCCCTCCGGCGAGCCCCGCGACGAAAAACTTTGGAAACGAGCGCTCGAGATTCATAAGAAGGCCATCGTCGTCGACACCCATAACGACATCACGACCCCGATGACGAACGATGATTATGACCTGGGTGGTCCACCGCCGATTCCTTATCGCACCAGCATCGAGAGCATGAAAAAGGGTGGCTTGACGGCAGAGTTTTTCTCTCTTTACGTCAAGCCGCACTACGCCACCAAAGGCGGCGCCGCTCGACGCACGCTCGACATGATCGACGCCGTGTATCGAGCCGTGGAGCGCCATCCGAACGATTTAATGCTGGCCACGACTGCTGCCGACATCCGTCGGGCTAAGAAACAGGGAAAGATTGCGGCCTTGATGGGGATTGAAGGTGGGCATGCAATCGAAAATTCACTGGCGGCGTTGCGCGAGTTTCATCGTCTCGGAGTTCGCTACATAACCTTGACCTGGAACAACACGAACGATTGGGCCGACGCAGGCCGGGGCGAGAAAAAGCACAACGGCCTCACTGACTTCGGGAAAGAAGTCGTGCGAGAGATAAACCGGCTCGGAATGCTGGTGGATGTGTCGCACGTCGCCGACAAGACCATGAGCGACGCGCTTGATGTCTCAAAAGCGCCGATCATTGCTTCGCATTCGTCGGCCCGCGCCTTGAGCAACGTGCCTCGAAATATTCCGGATGATTTGCTGAAGCGGATCGCCCAAAACGGCGGCGTAGTGCAGGTCAATTTCTACAGCGTGTTTGTCGATACGGCCACCGTAACACCGCAAAGCGCGGAGCGTGATAAGCGCTTGAAGGCTGAGCAAGACGCGCTCAATGCGAAGTACAAAGACGATCCTGAACGGCTGGCCGAAGAGAGCGACAAACTCGAAGCAGCCAATCCGTTGCCACCACTATCCATCTCCAAACTTATCGATCATATCGATCACATTGTGAAAGTTGCGGGTATCGATCACGTCGGTATTGGAGCTGACTTTGATGGCGCTAACGATATGCCTGAAGGAGCCAGAGACGTTTCCATGCTTCCGAATATTACTTACGAGCTGTTGAAGCGTGGTTATTCAGAAAAAGACATTCGCAAGATTCTTGGTGAGAACTTTTTGAGAGTCTTTGCAGAAGCAGAGCGTGTAGCTCGGAGTCAAAGCAAGAATATCAGCGGCGATGGAAGTACAAAGCGGATTCGGTAGTAGTAACGCGAACTGTTCGTTTGCGAATACGTTGAATGGCATTCGATCCACGCAAACTAACAGTTTGCGTTACAAGTGAGGGCTCTTCCCAAAAAAATGCGCGGTGATGATCGCTGATCGTCACCGCGCTCAAGTTTTCACTGAAAGGACTAGTTGAATTTAGCGATCTTGGCCGCGATTTTCGCCACCAGAGCCGGTGCGCCCGCTCTCCTGGAATCCACTGCTGCGGTCGTCGTGTGATGCTTCCGGCCGGCGCTGACCTTGTTGGTTTGCGTTTGCTTGCGCATTTAAGCGGTCATCCTGAGCCTGACCCTGTTGCTGACCTTGGGTAGTGGCGCCGGCTGCGGCACTCTTACCTTTTTCCTGACCTTCTTCTTGCTTGTTCACTTGATTATCTGCCATCTGTGTTCCCCTCCCCGAGTTCGTTCCTGATGGTAAAGAATGTTTCGCATGGCTGAGATGGTGAATTCAGCTTGCTATTTAGCATTATCAAACTTTGTGCCAGCAGTTGTTCGCCCAAAAGCAAGGAGATTTCGCAGCTGACCCGATAACACTTCTAATAAGAACCATACAACTCAAATCGAAAGAGTACAGAAGTAGAACAAACTTCAGTTTGTTCCTGCTCATGATTACAGAACCCGGAGCGGTAGCGACGGGATCAAGAGCTCAACCAAGATAGAACATGTTTTTCAGACGTGGAGTCCTTTGATCCCGTCGCTACCGCTCCGGGTTCTGTAAGGGTGTTATAATTTTCGACCAATGAATGCCGGGATTTACATTCACATACCATTCTGTCGCTCGCGCTGTTCGTACTGCGACTTTGCGACCGGAATGTACGAAACCGACATTGCCGAACGGTATGTGCAAGCTCTTCTGAAAGAGATTTCCAGCTGGAAATCTCTTTCCAATCCCGCCAGTGCCGACTCGATCTATTTCGGAGGTGGTACTCCTTCGCTTCTTTCAATCGACCAGCTCGAGCGCTTGCTGACGGCGATTCACTCTCGTTTCGAGATCTTGCCGAACGCTGAAATCACTATTGAAATGAACCCGGGCGATGCCGAAGGTCGCGATGACAAGCTGGCAGGCTGGCGCAGTCTCAACATCAATCGAGTTAGCTTTGGCGCGCAGACCTTTGAAGATGAAGGCTTGCGCCAATTGGGTCGAACTCACACGTCCCAGGATATTCACCGCACCTTCAGTCAACTGCGTGACGCGGGATTCACTAACATAAACTTTGACTTAATCGCGGGGCTATCAGGCCAGACTTTGGCCGGCTGGGAGCAGAATCTTTCAAAAGCTCTCGCGCTTGGTCCCGAACATTTGTCGCTCTATCTGCTCGAGGTGCATGAAGGGACACCGCTCGCGGACCAGATCAGGAGAGGCATGAGATCGCCGGCAGATGATGATGTCACCGCCGAGATGTATCGGGTGATGATCGATCGACTAAGCGCAGCCGGTTATGAATACTACGAGATTTCAAACTTCTGCCGGCCCGGCTGTGAAGCTCGTCACAATACCAAGTATTGGATTGGCGCTCCCTACTACGGATTTGGATGTTCGGCGCATTCTTTTGATGGCGGGCTACGGCGCTGGTCGAATGAGCGAGACTCTGCGAAGTATGCGCAACTGTTGGCTCAGGGGAATTCCCCGGTTGTGGAAACAATTGAGTTGACCGAACATGACGCGCAGGCAGAATCTCTGTTTCTTGGTTTGCGTCTGATGCGCGGTTTGGACGTGCGTGAATTTGAGTTGCGTTTCGGCAGCGACCCTCGTGAAAAGTATCGAAACGATCTGGAGCGCTTCGGCGCCGCTGGATTGGTTGAAGTTGACGGTGATCTGATCCGGCTTACTCGTGACGGCGCGCTGCTCTCGAACGAAGTCTTTGCGGCGTTTGTGTAGAGATCCTCTTGGGATTGGACTCGATGTGTTTGAGATCTGAATTTGAGATCTGAGATTTGAAATCTGAAATGATTGTTGCCATTGATGGACCATCGGGATCTGGCAAGACAACGCTGGGGCGTATGCTGGCTCGAGAGTTGAACTTGCTATACATCGACACAGGCTCGATGTATCGAGCCGTGGCGCTGGCGGTCATGGAGTCGAGCATTAATTCCACCGACGATGTCGCAGTTGGGTCGCTGGCATCGCGCATCGACATCGATCTCGCAGGCGACCCTGACTCGCTCCGGGTAACTCTCGGCGGACGCGACGTAACTCAGGAAATTCGGGAAGAAGAAGTGACACATATGTCGTCGGTGATTTCTGCGATTCCCGAAGTGCGTCGCGCTATGGTTGAACGCCAACGCGAGATGGGCAGCCGCGGCGCTGTGCTCAACGGACGGGACATTGGCACCGTCGTCTTTCCCAATGCAGATATCAAGTTCTTTTTGACTGCGGTCGCTGAAGAGCGCGCGCAAAGGCGCTTTGATGAAGAACGGCTGCAG
>Ga0157380_10000781_pt1 | contig 19947 bp, 21 predicted proteins | sample S35metaG_FD_119757 | JGI IMG/M metagenome (GOLD analysis project Ga0157380, IMG submission 119757) | Switchgrass rhizosphere microbial communities from Kellogg Biological Station, Michigan, USA - S3-5 metaG | ecosystem: Host-associated > Plants > Roots > Rhizosphere > Soil | place: USA...
ATCAGCACCACGTCAGTAGCGATCGAGCTCGATCAACCGCTCGTCGCTGATCCCGAAGTGATGCGCGATCTCGTGGAGCACGACGTGCCTGACCTCGCGGCGTAGCCGATCGGCGTCGCCGGCAGCGAGTCGGGTGATCGGCCCGCCGAAGATGCTGATCTTGTCGGGAAGCACTCCGCTGTAGGTGCTGCTTCTTCGCGGCAGCGGTACGCCGCGGTACAGGCCGAGCAGCGGCTGCCCGTCGGGAGGCTCGTCCTCGACGACGATCTCGACGTTGCTCATCGCCGCACGCAGATCTGCCGGCAGGGAGCTCAGTGCGTCGTCAATCGCCTCTTCGAACGGATCATTGAGACCCGGCTCCGAACGCGCATCCATCTGCGCAATGGTGCCAGAATCGGCGCTGGGATAGAGACGCTTCTTCTTGGTGTGGCGTCGGTCGCGGCACTTACAGAGTTGGCGGCACTGTGGCGACGTGGTCGTGGTCGACGATGTCCTGGCGCCGCCGAGCTTGCGCACGATCATCGACGAGCTTGGCTTCGCGTATTGGTGGCCGACCGAGATCGGCCGCCGGCAAGCGTCGGGAGCGTTCAAACGTGGCGTCAGCGTTGGTCGGCGGAGCGAGAGCACGAGCGAGGTCTGGTTCGGCGAAGAGCTTGGCAGCCGCAGCCGCTAACCGCCTGTAGCGGCGGGCGCACTGACATTTGCGCGCCAGCCGTGGCGATCTTCGGTAACCCACACCGCAACCGCTCCCCCAACGCACGAACTCGCACCTCCCTAACACACACCGCTACCAGCTGAATGCACTGTGTAGCAACGCAATTGACAGACAGATGAAGATGGATGTCCGATCCCGAAATGGTCACCATACCCTGCTGGCGCGGAGTTGCTGGCAGCGCGACGGTCTGGGTATAGGGGCTGAGGCTGAACGGCGCCTCCAACTTGACGAGCGCTATGTCGTTGACGAGAGGGTTCTGGGTGTACATCGGGTGGATAAAGACGCCCCGGTTGTTGGCAGGGCAAGCGTATGGGGAAGGAAGGTAGCTTTCTGCTGCCATCGCGCCCGTGTACGGGTCGGTCCGGTTGTACCAGAAGCCAGTTCCCCTCGGCACGACACAATGCCGCGCGCACCGGATGCAGCGCAGACCAGGCATTCTCCGCCATGGCCGATCTATCTCAGCGCCACAACATTAAGCTGCGCGATGTTGCCCACCAGCTACTCGAGAAGGATGACGAACGCCGGAGCGGCTAGAAGCACTCGGACATCTTGGCTGTTTCGTCACCGGGCGAGGTTTGGTAACGCGTGAGACGTTGAATCGCAGCCCGGTCGGACGTAGGGCAGCCGTTCTGAACCGCTGCCTAACAAGAGCATTCGCTCATGCCGACCACGCCTCGTGACGTTGGCATGTCGTAGATGGCCATCAATGGCCGCGCAACATTAGGTCAGCTTCCCCACTCGTCCCGGCAGCGCAGCTGCACTTGCCAATCGGAAACGAAGTCGAGCCGGCTACAAGAGGGGGCCCCTTGCAGTGGGCGGACCGCGGCTGAGGTCGGATGCCCATTGCACTGGCGATGAGGGCAGACCAGCCCTGGCGTTAAGCAGCTAGCGCCAACCCTCATCGCCTACCAACTCAACCCCGCTGGCTACGGGGCAAAGTGACGGCCACGCTCGCGGATCGTTCCTCCGTTGTGGGCCGGTGGCCATCCGGGGAAGGTAGCCCGTTCCACCGGCCCGCCGCAGTCTCAGGGACCGCTAGCCCGTCGCGAGATTCAGCAGCCGGAACGCCTGCGGAACCCACAGCAGGGCGCCCCGCTGGCCGGTCGGCCGGCGGTTGCTTCCCACGAGGTGAGGCACCAGCTCGAGCGTGCAGGCTAAACGGTCGACGATGACAAGTTCTCGAACGCCAGATTTAGAAGCAGGTGGTTGTTCGCCGTCGCTGTCGCGTCGAATGTGCCGTCCATGTTGCTATTCTCGTACATGTGGCGACCGAGCAGCATCGGCGGATTGTCTTGCAGCCCAGGGAACTTCAGCGCGCCGTCGGTGGTCTCCAGCTTCCTCAAAGGGGTTGATGATGCTCGGGTTGGCGGTCCATGATGCGTTCGGCTGGAAAGGGCGGCGGGAGCGCTTCTGCTCCGCGAAGCATCCGCAGCGTGAGGGACTCGGCGACCGCGGCCGTGATCAACGGCACGGTGCCCGCGGAGGCAACCGGGCTGGTAATGATGCCCGTGGGCTGACCGCTGCCGCTGCCTGTGGTGCCAGCGCTGCCGGCGTTGATGCGAAATAGGGCGCAGTGCGGGGGTTTTGGACTACGATCGGCGCGCCGACGGTGAAATATCACGCCTGGGGCGACGGTTACCAGCGCAGTCGGCTGCTCGAACGCGACGATGGTTTTACGGTGTGGTACGAGGTCGACGGCAGGGCTGTCGGCGTCTTGCGTGCAACGCGGACGACGACTACGAGCTGGGCGCGCGCCTGATCGAGTCCGGTGAGCCGGTTCCAGTGCCGATGCCCCGGTGAGCGCCCGACGCTGCTGACTCAACGGGGGTGCGCGCTCGCCCTCGTCGGGGTTTGGCCGTCGGACAGGCCGAAGCCAGCACCGCGGGCTCCGGCCTCGTTTCGGTTGGCGCGACGTGAAGTCGGTGTGGGTAGACGCTGGCTACCCGAGGCCACGCACAGTGCGCCTATCACGCAGGGGTGCGCCCGCGGAATGCACCCTTAATTCGACATTCGTCGAAGCGTATTCGGGTAACCCTGTGATCATGACCATTCACCGACGAGCTCACCACGTCGATGGCGACCTCTTCCCCGAGTTCGAGCCGTTCGCCGAGGCGGTGCAACAACGCCGTCCCGACGCCGGGACATGGTGTGAAGCATGGACCGTGCGCGACGTCGTCGTTCACCAGACCGGGAACGCAGAAGAGCTTGCTCGGGTGCTGGAAGCACACTTGGTTGGAAGCCCGGTTGACACCCGCGGCTTCGAGGAACGTGAGGCACCGTTTCGCGCCATGAACAACGCCGACCTGTGGATGGCGTTCGTCGACAGGATGCAACGGCTGGGCGCCGTCGCCACGGCGGCTCGGGAACTTCCCGGCGACAGGGACGTGGCGTGGACGCGTCGCACCATGAAGATTCCATGGTTCGCCGAGCACATGCGCGAGGAGCTCGTGCTGCACGGTTGGGACATCACCGGTGACGATCCCGCCGCCCAGACCCGACTGGGGCAGTGGTGGATGACCGAGCACAGCGTCAAAGCTGTCGGCGCGCCGTTGCTCCAGCGTGGAGCCAAACAACTGGATCTGCGTGGGGATGAGTGCGTGCAAGCACGGCTGAGGGTGGCCGGCACCGACGACGTCGTAATTCGAGCCGATGCCGACTGCACGACGATCGAGCTGGAACCCGCTGACGGAGCCCCGACGCTGGAAACCGACAGCGCCGCAAGGGTGTTGTTGCTGTGGGGACGTCGACCGGCCGATCCTGCGCGCATCTGCAGTAGCGTCGGACCTCAGGCGCTTAGTCGGCTGCGCACGTTGCTCAGCGGTTACTGAATCGCTGGGTCCGCGTTGTCTGCATGATCACAGGCCACCGATGTCAGCGGGCGATCGGCGCGCAGGTCGACTTGCATCACGACACGGCCGGCCTGATCGGAGAGGCGGCAGCGGAGGTGCTGGGAGTGGCGGACGAAGCGCGTGTACAGACTGGTTTTGGGTGAGGTGAAGTACGACGTTCGAGGACAGGTAGCTGCTCATCTCCCGACCGCAGATTCAAATCCTGCCGGGGGCACCACGTTTGACACTCACCTGTGGCTGGACGCCGACAGTGCCGCTGGCCGGGCGCTGGCCGAATCCGCGCAGATCACCGCGGCGGATCTGCGCGCGGTAATCACCGGCCACCAGGTGCTGCGCCGTGCCGAGGCTGCGTTATCAACACCGAGCGGCGGCGGGCTGACGGCAAAAAACTGGTAAGCGTTACACGACGACCGCACATAAGCGGGCTAAGAAACGCCTAAGTGTGTGGATCCTTTACCGCATCGTGTTGTAAATGTGACTTTTGTAAAGCACAGTTACCGAAGTTAATTGTGTGTCGTGAGTTGCACTTAAATTGGGGGCCCCCGATGCCCGCGCTGACCGTTCGGACCGATGGGTCACAACGCACCTTCGCGCCGGGCAACGACGTGGTCATCGGGCGGGATCTCCGTGCCGACGTCCGCGTGGCCCATCCGCTGGTGTCGCGCGCGCATATCGTGTTGCGCTTCGACCACGGCCGGTGGGTGGCGATCGACAACGGCAGCGAGAACGGAATCTTCGTTGACCGTCGACGGGTGCGGTCGGTAGACATCAGCGACGGGCAGAGCATCAACATCAGTAATCCTGACGGGCCGAGGCTGACGTTCGAGGTCGGGCGCCACATGGGTGCCGTCGGCGGGCAGCCGAGCGGTCCCCAGCCCGTCCGACCGCCGGCCGGCCCGCAGCCGGTGTCGCCCCTGGCACAACGGCAAGTTTCACAACCTGCGTCGCAATTCAACTATCCGACGCCGATAGAACTCAGGCCGTCAGCGAAGCCAAGTAGCGGCGACGGGTCGAACATCGCGACGAACATGATCAGGATCCTGCGCAGCCCTGCGCCCGCACCGCCGCCGGGCACCACCACTATTGGCCGCGCTACCGACAACGACATCGTGATCCCCGATGTGCTGGCATCACGTCATCATGCAACGTTGGTGCCCAGCTCCGAGGGCGTCAAGATCCTGGACGCGCGCAGCATCAACGGGACGTTCGTCAACGGCACCCGGGTGGATAAGGCGCTGCTGCGCGAGGGCGACGTGGTGACGATCGGCAACATCGACCTGATATTTCACAACGGCACCCTGGTTCGCCGCTCCGAAACCGAAGCCGCCACTCGCACAGGCGGTTTGGAGGTTCGCCACATCAGCCTGACGATCGAGCACGCGCGCACGCTATTGAAGAACGTATCGTTCTCCGCGCGGCCGGGCACGCTGACCGCGGTGATCGGCCCGTCGGGTGCCGGCAAATCGACGCTGGCGAAAGTCATTGTCGGCACGACGAATCCCACCCGCGGGAAAGTGTCGTTCGAGGGGCACGACATCCACGGCGAGTACGCCTCGTTGCGCAGTCGCATCGGCATGGTGCCTCAGGACGACGTGGTGCATAGGCAGCTCACCGTCGACCAGGCGTTGGGCTACGCGGCCGAGTTGCGGTTACCGCCGGACACCACCAAGCAAGATCGGCGCCAGGTGATGGCACAGGTGCTCGACGAACTCGAGATGACACCGCACGCGCAGACACGAGTGGACAGGCTCTCCGGGGGCCAGCGCAAACGGGCTTCGGTTGCGATGGAATTGCTGACCGGCCCGTCGCTGCTGATCCTCGACGAGCCCACGTCTGGCCTGGATCCCGCGCTGGACCGCCAGGTGATGACGATGTTGCGGCAGCTGGCCGATGCCGGCCGCGTGGTCGTGGTGGTGACACACTCGCTCACGTACCTTGACGTTTGCGATCAGGTGCTGCTGTTGGCTCCCGGTGGGAGGACGGCGTATTGCGGGCCGCCCAGCGGGATCGGCCGGGCGATGGGCACGACGAACTGGGCCGACATCTTCGCGAAGGTCGGCGCCGATCCCGATGCGGCGAATCGGCGGTTCCTGGAGCAGGCCAACCCGCCGCCGGCGCCGCCGGAGATGGAGAAGCCGTCCGACTTGGGCAAGCCTGTGCATACGAGCCTGTGGCGGCAGTTCTCCACAATCGGTCGCCGGCAGGTGCGGCTCGTCATGTCGGACCGCGGCTACTTCGTGTTCCAGGCGCTGCTGCCGTTCATCGTCGGTGTGCTGTCGCTCGCCGTGCCTGGGACCGTGGGCTTCGGTATACCCAACCCGATGGGCGACGCGCCCAGCGAGCCGGACCAGATTCTGGTGCTGCTGACTATGGGTGCGGTCTTCATGGGGACCGCGCTCACGATTCGGGACCTGATCGGCGAGCGGGCGATCTTCCACCGCGAGCAGGCGGTGGGGTTGTCGACGACGGCGTACCTGCTGGCCAAGATCTGGGTGTACTCCACCGCGGCGATCATCCAGTCGGCGATCCTGGTGGCGATCGTTGTGTACGGCAAAGGCGGCCCCACACAGGGCGATGTGGTGGTCGGCAACGCGAGCGTCGGCCTGTTCCTGAATGTCGCGGGAACCGCCGTCGCTGGGGCGATACTCGGGCTAGCGCTGTCTGCGCTGGCCCGGTCCAACGAGCAGATCATGCCAATGCTGGTGGTGTTGGTCATTTCGCAGCTGGTGTTTTGCGGCGGCATGATACCCGTGGCGCACCGGCTCGTGGTCGACGAGCTCTCCTGGTTCACGCCGGCTCGGTGGGGCTTTGCCGCGTCGGCCTCGACGGTGGACCTGATCAAGCTTGTCCCCAGGCCGCCGGCGTCCAACGATTCGTTCTGGAAACACACCCCGAAGCGGTGGATCTTCGACATGGGCATGCTTGGTGTGCTGTGCATCGGCTACGCCACGTTCGTCCGCTGGAAGATCCGGCTCAAGGGCGAGTAGATCGGCTATTGTGCGCCCGCGCGCAGGTGTTTTTCGTAGCTGGCTTTGCGGCCCCATTGCTGCCAGTCGGCGAGTTTGTCGTCGTCTTCAGCTTCAATTCGGTGTCGGCGTTGGCGATGGTGCGTCGCTCTCTGTCTGATTCCCCCCAGCGGCGACCGTTTAGCGCATCGTCACGAACGGGCTAACCCCAACTCGAGTTGGCCGTCCGACGAAGGCCACCGGGGAACCGCGGCCACCATCTGCAGTGCGCTCGGAATAGGTCGGACCACCTGGTCCGCTACCTCGCCGACGGCGACGAGAACTGACCAAACCGACGTCTCAGGCGATCATCAAAGGGATTGATGGCCGACGGCATGCGGGCGGGGATCGGGCGTATAGCATGCGCTTGAGTGGGCGAAGTCAATGTCGGCGACAATCTCGATCGAGGACTGGCCTACTCAGTCGGCACGGCTACCGCCGGTGCACGCTGGTCGGGTGGCCGATGAACCCAGAGCACGCGAGCAGGCGTTGCGTAGAATGCCGTTGCTGTACTCGCTGACGCTGAAACTGCGCGACGCCGCTGTGGCCCCGCAATGGTTAGCGAGTATCTCGATGTCGAGAAGCCTAGCTCGCTGCTACCGCGTTGCGGAGGCCAAACTCCATGCTGCACAGCGAAGCGTCGGTATCTCCGGTGACGTCCCCCCCAGCGACCTAGTGACCGGGGTACGGCCAGAACGGGAAGCGTGACCCGCCGCCCGGCTCCCTGCTGCCCGGTACCGAGCCGTCTCGGCCCAAATCGGAGCTACCGGGTCCGTACTGCGGAGCCTGCTGTTGCGGCGCGCTTTGCGGCCACTGCTGCGATGGGTACTGGGGGTACTGCGGAATCTGTTGCGGCGGCGCGCTTTGCGGCCACTGCTGCGACGGGTACTGCGGGTCCTGGGGCGGGTGCTGCGGAATCTGTTGCGGCGGCGCGCTTTGCGGCCACTGTTGCTGCGGGTACTGGGGGTACTGCGGAATCTGTTGCGGCGGCGGGGTCTGCGGCCACTGTTGCTGCGGGTACTGGGGCTGCTGCTGCGGAATCTGTTGCGGCGGGCGGCTGTACACCCGCCCGAGCCGCGATAGCACCTGGAGGATCTGCGGCAAGATCACCGGTGGTGGTGCCGCCGGTGGTGGTGCAGCAGGTGGCGGCAGCACCGGTGGGGGTGCCGCCGGCACGTCCGTTGGTGCGGGCGGCGGCGCGGCCGGGGCCGGAGGCGGGGCCGCCGGTGCCAGTGCCTGGGGCCGGAGCGCAGCATCCTGGGTGAGCACGGTGCGCGGCGCGGCCTGCTGCGGAGCGAGCTGCGGCGCCTCCTGCACAACTGGCACAGGTTTTGGGATGGTCTCCGGCGGCGGCTGCGGGGCAGCTGGCGCCGGGCTGATCGGCTGCGCCTCCTGCACCGGCGGAGGTGCCGGCGCCGCGGTGCTCGGAAGATTGGCATTCAGGCCGAGGCTGGCGCTCCGATCGGCGGTCGGCTGGGCGCTGACGGCAATCGACATGACCAGGGCCACAACGCTTATCACGAAAATCGCCGCCACCAGACTGCCGACCGGTGTCGACGACTCACGGCCTTCCCAGGCGTCATTCGTCTTCGGGCCGCTGGAAGTCTCGTCGGTGTGCGCACGTGCGACCGGCGCCTGCTGCGTGTCCGCATCGCCGCTAACCGAGGCCGCGGTCACGGCCGTCTCACCGTCAGGGTCAAGGGAATAGGCCATGGCGCTGGTGGACGCCTCGACATGGGGCGCGTTGGCGGCGGTCAGCGCCGCACCACGGGCCAACGCCATTTCCTGGTCCTCTGGAACGATGACCGGCAACGTCACCCGCTTTTCCAAATGCGACTTCACCGCGCCGACGTCTACGCCGGAACCAACTACGAAAAGACCCTGCGGTTGCGACTCCCGGGCCTCCAGAGTCGCCACTATATCTGTCAGCACCGGCATCGCATCCGCGCTGTCCAGTCGTCGACCGAGCACCTTCACCATCGAGCCACCGGCGGTTTCAACGGCACACAGCGTCGCCGTCTCCTTGGTGATGAACAACAATGCCGTCGTGTCGTAGCCCACCGCCTGGCCGACGGCCTGGGCGAGCGCGGCCGCCGCGCGCAATTCCGGCACCAATGTGACGTCTTCGACGCCTTGTGCAGTCAGGCTTTCGCGCAACACGAGCGCCTCGTTGGGGTCACTCCACGTCACCCCGGTGACTATCACATGATGATCGCTGGCGAGCGCGCTCTGCTGAGTCCCCAGGATCGCGGCGCTCACTAATTCTGATGCGTTCGACGGTGGAGCACCGCCCTCAGCGGTGGTATCGAACACCTCGGATTCCAGGGTGAGACCGTCGGCCTTCACACCATTCACAAGAACCATGCGGACCGTTGTGCGTGTCATCGACACGCCTAACACGACGTCCATTTCCCCTCCAGAGGTACTTCTGTGTAGTTTTCGTCCTGGAGGGCGGCCGCGTAAGCGAACCGTCGACTCGCACGTCACCGACGTGCGCGTTAATTGGACCCTACTCGCTCGGACCGATTCGCACGCCCGATATCGCAAAGGGTCGGCGTGGGCGATGACAGTTCCGAAAGCGACGGCGATGCCGACGCCGCGCGGCGGCATCGCGACAAGTGTCTTTTCTCTTGCGGGGTGACACGATGCTGATGCTGACTCGAAAAGTCTCCCGAAGGCGCTATATCCGCGTCGGATGGCCTGCCAACCAATCTGGGGCAGTCCGCTAGCTGAGTTCAGTCGCGAAATGCGACCGAGGCGACGCCCGGTAACGGGCGCATCCGACCGCTACGCCAGGTGCCACCCCGTGCCCGATAAGGGCGCCGAGCAGCCCGGCGATCGGCGCGATCACCAGCGACAGCTCGTTGGCCAGCACCACGTAGCCGAATGCGTCGGTGTGGCGACGGGCGTAGCCAACGCTGATAGCGCCGTCGGCCTGCGAGTGTCGCGCCGGCGCCACCGAATCCGAGCGGCGCGGGCCTCTGTGTGATTGTTGCGCCGGCGCCACCGAGTGCAAGGAGTTTGGGCGGAAACGTGTGCAGAGCCCACCGCGGAGCCGCACCGCAAACGAGAGTGAAAGCTCAGCGTCGATTGCAACAGGCGGCAGAGGCACTGGTTCAGCGTTTGCTTTCATTCGCACTCGACGGCAACGTCGCCGATCCCGTTGCACTGCAAGCGATCCGTGATGCTTTAGCCCGTGCGGGATTAAGTTCCGAAAACGGGCATCGAAGTCGAAGTGGCCTTGTAACCACGGGAACAGGTTTTGGAATCGCTACGGCCCAATCCAAAGCGGTTCGCGCGCTGAGCATCGCAAATCGATTGGCCGAATTGACGACTCCCTGGCGGATTCCCACACGCTGCCTGCGGCGAACTACGATCTTGTGGTCGACGCCGAGATCGTTGACGACGGCGACGAGCTGACCGCGACGATGCGCTCTCGCGCCCGTGTCGAGAGCGACGACGGCCTTTGATACCGCCGGATAGTGAAGAACATGGCTCAGCGTTCGACACAGCGCCAGGAATCAACCCGCTGTTGCCGCCGGAGCCACCGCCCACGGGGCTGATGTCGCTGGAGGACGCGGTGGCCGAACAGTGCAGGATGCGCCGAGAGTCAGCGCGCCGAGCGGCCCAGAACGAGCACGCGACAATGTGGCGTGCGTTGCTGGATAGCCGATCACTAATTACATTGTGGCACAATGTATTTGGCGTTAGCACGAAGTCTAGCCGGTCAGGTCCGCAGGTAGGCAACCTGCGGTTAACAGCATCTTGACCAGCGGCAGATGCGTCAATTGGTGCCGGGTTCTACCTATCCGTCACCCATCCGCTTCTCATCGGCGCTGGTTTTGCAGTTCGGCAATCGCATTGGTAGGCAACGCATTAGCGATGATCGCATCACGACCTGCCTCCGAATGCTGGTAGCGCACTGCGGCACCGACCGTCTTGTGGCCCAGCCGCGCCATGTTCTCGGTCAGCGTTGCCACCTGAGCGTTCTTGGAACCAGCGAACGGTCGTAGACCGCGGACCGAAAAATCTTCTTTGCCAACGTCGTTCGCTGATTTTCTGAACACGTTTTGGTTGAACACCCGATCATTGAGATGGCAGCCACCGCGAACGGGAGCGAACACCAGAGCAACATGGGCCGATAGACGCGCTTTCGCATCGTCGCGAATGTGCGGCGGGATCGTCACCGTGCGCTGTTCGCCGTTCTTCGTGGTGTCGATTCGGCAACGATCAGCGCCGGGTGTATTCGGGTCTGCCCGATGTGTGACGCCACGCGAGATGGTGACCACGGTGCAATCGGCGGCGAAGTCACGCCGCCGCAGTTCTGTCACTTCACCGAACCGCATTCCGCACCAACCAGCAAGTAGCACCAGGGCGCGGAAACGGGAGGTTCGTTCGTCAGTGCCCAGCTTGTCGGCAATACCGTGCAGTTCGACCGTGGTCGGAATCTTGACCTGTTTGCGAACCTTTGGGTTCATCGCACCACGCACGTCGCACGGGTTGCGATCCACTAAGCCGTCCTTGATCGCCGTGTTGCAGATCATGTTGAGGATCGCGTACGCGTGGCCGTTACGCGTTGGCTTGCTTGAATCCAGACCGGCGAACCACGCCCGAACCGCTGTAGCGGTCAGATCGCGCACGGCGAGCTTGCCCAACTTCGCTTCGATCAACTGAAACACTTGGATTCGTATTCGATGCGGGTGCGGAGGGGTCTGCTTCTTCGCCACCTAGATCCCGATGGTGGCAAGCCGACCGCTAACCGGCTGTCCGCCGGATGTCCCCCAATCGGAGGACGTCGAGTTCATCCCGTGTGCGGACCGGTTGGCGGACAGACACGTCCCGTTTGCCGCAGCACAGTGGGTACGTCGCCGGAACAAGGCGGTGAACGTCCGAAATGACAACGCAAACAGGAGAATTGAAATGACTGCCAACACCACCACCTCGACCCGTCCAGTGGCCGCTGGAGCGGTCGCGCAACATGACTGCGCGGATCGCGGCTGCCTGGCCGTTATGCTCGGGCTCGCGCTGGGTGACGCCACTGCCAGCAACGCTGGGGAAGGTTCCTCGCTGAGCTGGTGAACAGTACTTCGCTCAAACGCGGTCATCTGGTGGCGGGCCGACTGCTGAGCCGGGGGCTGCACAGCGCAGGTCGTCGAGAACGGCCTGCATCGGCACCCGGCCCGTGGCCACGGCCGGGTTCACCGGCGACCACAGCGCCTCGTCGTCAATGTCGTCTCCCCACTCAGCGCACCACTCCCAGCACGCCAGCAGACCGTCATGAGCAGACGACCTCACCGTGTCGAACGCCTCGCAGTCATGAGTGGGTCCCGGCGCAGTACCGAAATGCAAAGATTGCGCGCGCGGCCGAGAAACACCGTGGGCGCCAACGCACCCACCTCCGGTCCAGGGTTCTTTCGAATTGCTAAGGCGCATCGCCACATCGAGTCGTCGCGGCACCACTACCATCAATTGACAGCGGTGTAGTCCAAAGAATCGGGAGCCAAGGTCCCACCTGCCACATCCATGCTCCTCAATGAATTCGTCACCACCTACGCGCAGCAGTCGGGTACGAGCCGACCTGACTGCTGGAAGGGTTCGCCGCCGCCCAGCTGGGGGCGATGGCCGAGGTGACCGTGCAGCCACACTCGCAGGGATATGCTGTCGCAGTCGCGACGGGACAGTAGCCGCCCATGCTCGGACAAAGCCAGGATGCGGTCGACGATCGCGCGCAGCAGTCTCCGCAGGACTCCCAACGGTATCTATTCTTGGGTACCGCGCTGCAATTTTGCGTTGCGCATGGTGCTGATCGTCTTTGCCGGCGTGACTCTGACGTGTGAGCCGCCAAGCAAAACCCTGCCGATTTGTGTGGCTGTCTTGGCGCTATATGCGGTGCTGGTCGGATTTTGGGGTACCTGGGCGCTGCGGACAGCGGCGCGCACCGTGGTACTTACCCGAACGCTCATGACGATTTCAGTGCTCGCCGCCGACGTCGCGATCGTATCCGTTCTCTCGGTTCGTACCGGCCTAACTTCACCCGATGACTGGACATCAAACGTGATGAGGGTTGGTTTCTTCTTGATCCCGTTGATCGCGGCAGCACAGCTCGATCCCGTCATCAGCGGCGCGCTCGCGATCCCGACTCTGTCCGCATTCATTGCCCCGTGCTGGATCACCCAAGCATCCAACAATGAGCCGTGGGCTTCGATTCTTCTGAGCTCGACGGTGTTGGCCGGGCTTGCAGGCGGCTCTGTGGCCTTGTCGGTCATTGAACGCTTCAAGGTGCAGACGATCGCAGAGCTGGCACGGCAGCGAACGCAGTTGCTTCGGAACCTACTTGGAGTGGAAAAACATGAGCGGCAGGCGATTTCCGAACGCCTGCACGACGGCGCCCCTCAGTACGTTTTGGTTGCGCGTAAGGACTTGGAAGACGTACGGGACGGCTCGACAGTCGCCGTCGATCGGGTGCAGTTGGCCCTTGTCGAGTGTTCACAACTGTTGCGCGATGTGGTCCGCGAACTGCATCCCGACGTGCTGGCGCGGTTGGGACTGAAAGCAGCGCTCACCGCCCTCACCGACAGTCTCACTTCGCGTACAGAACTTACGATCGAGCTTGACGCCCGCAGATGGCCTGATGGATTGCGCACCGACGCGGACTACGTGCTCTACAGCGCGGCGCGTGAAACGATGACCAACGTCATCAAGCATGCGCAGGCCCACCACATTTGGATCGACTTGGGCCGCGACGATGGTCTGGCCGTGTTGCGCGTTTCCGACGACGGCGTGGGCATCTCAGAAGCCGCCATGGCGCAGAAAGCTCAAGAAGGTCATATCGGCCTGTCCTCGATTCGCGCCAAGGCACTGGCGTCCGAGGGACAGTTCGACGTGCGGTCGACGTCTCCGGGAACCGAGATCACCATCTTGGTACCACTGCGCGCACTTTCGGCCGACACCGAAACCGGCGCTGACGGCAGCGCGTTGGTGGGAGCATCGCAGCGGAGTCTGTGAGCCGTTTCTCGCCGCATGGCCCAGCGACGGGCCACCGCGCCCAAGCTTCGAGCGGCTAATCCGCCCGCAACCTACTGGCCGAGGCGCCGAAGGCACGCATGAGCCACCCTATTGCTTACGAAAGTGCATTCGTTCTCCGCGGGCGACCTACAGCCGCTCGCGAGCCCGAAGGGTGAAGGATGACAGCGGGTTTCGTTGATCGCGTGTGGTGGCGAATCTGCATGGGTGCCCGGATGCCTCAGCGCGTCACGTCGCGAAAAGCCTGGACGAGCGACGACAGGCTCTCGACCGCGTGATCGCGATCAGCGGAGAACGACGCCGGGAACCGGACATCGGTGACTCCGGCCGCGACGAGCGCTGGAACCCCACCCGCCGTTGCGGCGAGGTCGATAGACCCGTCGCTGCGTTTCACGACGCGTGCGATGCCCTGAACCTGCAGGCCGGTAGGGTCGCCGCCGAACTCGTGCACCTTGTCCTTCATCGCTGCGATCGCACCGGAGATGTCCGCGTTGGCCGGGCCCCACGGAATCCAGCCGCTGCCAAAGCGTGCGATCCGGCGCGCCACGGCCTTGTTCACGGTGCCGCTGATCCACACGGGGACACCTCCGGGTTGCACCGGCTTGGGCATCTGGTGGATGCCGTCAAAGGTCAACTCGGGGGACTGATAGGACGCGCGCTGCTGAGTCCACAACGTCTGGCAGACCTCGAGCGTGTGGTCCAGCAGCCGCCCGCGCTCGGCGAAGGACAATCCGACGGCTTCGTACTCCTCACGCTGCCAACCGACTCCGACCCCCAGGTCCACCCGACCTTGCGACAACACATCCAGGGTGGCCAGTTGCTTGGCCAGCACCGCGGGACGTCGCAACGCGGCCAGCAGTATCGCTGTGCCCAGCCGGATGCGGGTCGTCGTGGCGGCGATCGCCGTCAGCACCGTCACCGGTTCCAGCCAGCTTCCGTCCGGCCCGGTCGGCTGCCGACCGCCCGCCTGACCGCCGATCGACGGATCAGCGTAGGCGTCCAAGTTCTCACCGAACACAACGTGGTCAGACACCACGACCCGGTCCACGCCGGCCACGTCCATCGCACGGGCCATATCGAGCATCGCACGCCAATCATGGGACGGACCGTCGGTGTATGTCCCCAAATACAGCGAGAGTTCGGGGTGTTTGAGCGGGCCGATCTCCATGTCGTCTCCCTACTGGCTCGTGAACTGTCCGCCGTCAATGCCCAGCGTCTGCCCGGTCACATATCGGGCGTGAGGTCCCAACAGCATGGCAACGCCCGCACCCACCTCGTTTTCCGGGTCACCAACGCGACCAAGCGGGATTTGGCGCGAAAACCCTTTCCCCATCAGTGGATCAGCTTCTATGGCCGCAGTCATCGCAGGTGAGTACGCGATCGGCGAGACGACGTTCACGGTCACGCCGGCGGGACCCCCCTCGCGGGCCAGACCCTTGGCGAATCCGCGCAGCGCGCCCTTCATCATCGAGTACAGCGGCAGTGTCGCAATGCCCTGCATGCCCGCGGTGGAGGTCATCATCACCAGTGTCCCGCCGCGTGTGCCGAGCGGTTCGAACGCGGCCTGTGCGCAGTAGTACGCGCCGCGCAGGGATACCGAGACGTGCTCTTCCCACGGTGTCTCGTCGACCGCCGCAAGCTGGTGTGGCTGACTTGACGCGTCAGCTGCTTGTTCGACATCAGGTTTGACAATACTCCGATTCGGACTATCTTGAGCATACTCCGAAGCGGAGTATGCGTAAGGAGAAGCCATGCCCGCTCGCCCCGTGAACCGGCTATCGACGACAGCCAGCACCGTCCCGCAGGCCCGCCGCAGATGTCATACCCCGCCCGACCCGGTTGACCCGGGCGTATGGCCTACGACATCCATTCGTCGGAGCGGGGATGGGTTTCATTGCCCACGAGCAGCTTGCCGCCGCGGTCACCAATGCCGGCGGACTGGGCGTGCTGGGAGCATCCCCCGATCCCCCGGGCAGCCTGCCGGTCATGGTAGAACGATTGCGCGCCTTGACTTCTGGACCGTTCGGCGTGGACCTCTTCCACCCGCTCGTACGGGTCGTAGCGACTGACGGCCGGGAGGCCGCGTGGCGCTGCCTTAGCCGCGTGATGATCATCGCGAGCACATTGGCAAGTTCTGGACCAATAAGCAGTACGTTCCTCACCGCTCTTGGAGGGCACGATCTGCAGCAGCGGAACGACTTCGCCCGTGTCGGGAAGCTGATACTGAACTACGGCCATCTGCGTGAGCTCCCGTAGTTCTTCAACCCCAGACGGGGCGTCAGCGAAAATCGTGCCCGCACTTTGCCGACAATCTCAAGCGTCATCAGTTCCACCCCAGTGAACTTCAGCGACGCGTCCATCGCGGGTCGATCGGGCTCGGCGCGCCAATCAGGCGGGGCTGGATGCTTTGGCTGCTGCGATTGTGAGTTTCGCGATGCGTTTGGCAGTCATCGCCGCGGTGCGCGCGGTGCTGGCGACGTCCACGGTGGCAAGTGCCCCGTCATACAAGACGATGAGCGCATCTGCCAGGGATGCGGTGTCGGCCACCCCTGTCTGTGCGGCAAGCGCGAGGAACGTTTCGCGCACCCACTGGCGGTACTCCGTTATTGCCAACTCCTGGGCCTCGCCTGCCGGCGCCTCGGCGGCGGCGTTGACGAACGGGCAGCCCCTGAACTCCGGAAGTGCCACGTAGTCGGCGATCGCGTCGAACACCGCGAGGATCTTCTCCTCCGGATCATCGATGCCGGTCTGTGCCGCATTCACGCGCTCACGCCATGCGTCCAGGCGCCCTCGAAGATACGCGGCGACGAGTTCGTCCTTCCCGCCGAATATGTAGTACAGCGAACCCTTTGCCACGCCGGCTTTTTCGATGACGGCGTCGATCCCGGTGGAATGCACACCGTCGCGGTAGAACAGCTCATCAGACGCCGCAAGCAGCCGTTCCCGCGCTGAGGGCCGTTTCGTCGTCTTCGCCGCCATCCGCCCAGGTTATCAGACAGACTTGTCTGAATGTCGTAGCCGGACGGCCTTGAGACGGAACGAACAACCCTGGTCACTGTCGAGATTGCGCACGTACGTCGCTCGCCGTAGCCCGTGCACATGCAACAACCGGCTTGACGGAATACACCCGCGATCATTGCTGTTTAGACAGAGCGGTTCAAAGATTTCCACCGCACCACCAAGGAACTGGAAGGTCATCTGATGTCACGACTGAATGGCAAGGTCGCCGTGATCACCGGCGGGAGTAGCGGTATCGGGCTGGCAACCGCGGCGAGATTCGTCGAAGAAGGCGCCTACGTCTATATCACGGGGCGACGCCAAAGCGAGTTGGACAAGGCCAAAGCGCTGATCGGCGACGGCGTGACCACCGTTGCGGCCGACGCGACCAAGGGCGCCGACCTGGACAAGGTGTTCGCGACGGTGCTCGAGGAAAAGGGAGCGCTGGACATCCTCGTCGTGAACTCGGGCCGGGTCGAGCCCGAAGAGCTGGGCAAGATCACCGAAGAGAACTTCGACCTCACCTTCGACCTCAATGCCCGGGCAACGCTGTTCACCGTGCAGAAAGCGCTGCCGCTGATGCGCGACGGTGGCTCGGTGATCCTGATCGGTTCCATCGCGGGCTATGTCGGCATTCCGGGCTACAGCACCTACAGCGCCACCAAGGCCGCGATCCGCTCCTACACCCGCACCTGGACACGCGAATTCGCCGACCGCGGCATCCGGTTCAACACCTTGAGCCCGGGCCCGGTCGACACCCCCATCATGGATGGCCAGGCCGACTCGCCGGAGGAGGCGGACGCGATCAGAGCGCAGTTCGCCGCGGCGATTCCACTCAACCGGATGGGCCGCCCGGAGGAAATCGCCTCCGCTGCTTTGTTTTTGGCCTCCGACGACAGCAGCTTCGTGGCCGGCGCTGAACTGAGCGTCGACGGCGGCATGGCCCAGGTCTAGCTACGAGATGACTCTGAACGCCGAAAGCGGGCTCGACGGGGAACGCGTGCCGAGCCCGGTGCCGCACGTCCGCAACCAGGTCGCCGCCTACGAAGCGAGCGGGGGGTGTTGACGGTGCAACGCTGGAGGGCCGGCCGGTGGTGATCCTGACGTCGGTGGGCGCGAAATCGGTGAAAGTTGTCAAGAACCCAGTCATGCGCATCGTCGACGGGGACCGCTACTTGGCCGTGGCTTTGGCCGCCGGGGCGCCCGAAAACCCGTCCTGGCACGCCAATCTGGTCGCCCACCCGGCGGTGGGACTGCAGGACAGCGCCACTGTCAAGGACCTTCACGCCCGCAAGGTCAGTGGCGCGGAGAAGCAGCGGTACGGGGGGATCGCCGAGCAGTTCTGGCCGCATTTCCCCGAATACCGGCGATTGGCCGCCAGACAAGACATCCCGATCATGGTGCTCGAGCGCATGGCGGCGCCCCAATGAAGGTCTCCGCCCAGTTCGCGACCTCGTTGCAGTCCCCCGCGCACATCGCGGTTGCCGAAGAACTCGGCTATGACCGGGCCTGGCTCTTCGACACGCCACACGAAAGCCCTGACGTGTGGATGATGCTCGCGTTGGCGGCCACACGCACCGCCACCATCGGCTTGGGTCCCGGTGTGCTCGTACCGACCCTGCGCCACCCGATGGTCAACGCCTCGGCTGCGGCGACGCTGGCCGCCCTGGCGCCCGGCCGGGTTGCGGTCGCGTTCGGCACGGGTTTCGCTGGAGCCCGCGCACTGGGTGCCCCACCAGCCAGCTGGTCGTATCTGCGTGACTATGTCCAGGCGTTCCGCGGCCTACTAGGCGGTGCGCGGGTGTCGTGGCAAGGCAGCCGGATGCAGATGATGCATCCGCCCGGCTACGCACCCCAGCGCCCGATCGACATACCCGTCCTCATCTCCGCACTGGGACCCAAAGGCCTCGGCGTCGCCACCGAGCTGGCCGATGGACTGTTCACCGTCAACGGACAGACCCGCTACGCCGCCCAGTTCGGCTGGGCCGCACTGGGATTACACGGGACCGTGCTGGCCGACGGCGAGACGCTAGATTCACCGCATGTACAGGCTGCCGCCGGGCCTGGAAACGCGCTCGCCTATCACGGCGCCTACGAATTCGGCGGCGACGTCACCACACTGCCGGCCGGCGATGTATGGCTCGACGCCATCAATCAAAGCCCACCGCAGGACCGCCACCTCGCGGTGCACGACCGGCACCTCATCGCGCTCAACCGCGCCGACACCGCTGCGTGGGCGGCGGGCAGCTGGAGGGCAGTCGGCCAGACCACCCTGACCGGCACTGCCGACGAAATCGGCCGCCGGGTCGGTGAACTCGCCGCCGAAGGCATTACCGAAATCATCTATCAACCCACGGGCCCCGACATCCCCGGTGAACTCGAGACCTTCCACGCCGCGGCGCGCTGCGCTGTAAGCGCTCTGGCACAGGCCAATCCAGGATCCAGGCCGCTCAAGCCGTAGGCATCAATCGCAACCGCATGCCGCAGCACAATGACGTAGGTCACAGCGAAACAGTCGACCACATCTTGCGCCTTTAGTCTGATCGGTCTAAATTTGACAATACTAGACAGATCGGTCTAAATCGTGAGGAGTGCTCGTGGTACACCCAACCGTGGTTCGGGATCTGGAAGGCAAGGTGGCGCTGGTGACCGGCGCGACGTCAGGAATCGGTCGGGCCACCGCGGTGCAGTTGGCCGCCCAGGGTGCCACGGTGGTGGTGCACGGCCGTGACGTGACACGCGGCGTCGTGGTGGTGGCCGAGATCGAAAACGCCGGAGGCTCAGCGTGGTTCGCCGGCGCTGACCTTAGCGAGCCGGCGGAGGCGCTGCGGCTGGCCGAGGAGATCGGCGACGTCGACATCCTCGTCAATAACGCGGGGTTCGCCTGGTTCGGTCCGTCGGCAAAGCTGGCCGTCAACACGCTGGATCGCTTGTTCGCCGCCAACGTGCAAGCCCCCTACCTGTTGGCGTCGGTCCTGGCCCCGAAAATGGTGACGCGCGGCGGCGGCGTGATCATCAACGTGGCCAGCAGGGCCGGCACCGTCGGCCAGCCCGACACCGCCGCGTACGGCGCCACCAAAGCCGCATTGGCCTCCCTCGCCCGCTCTTGGGCCGCCGAATACGGGCCAGCCGGGATCCGCGTCAACGCCATCTCGCCAGGACCCGTCTACACCAATGCAGCCGGTCGCGAACTGTTCGACGCCAGCGCCGAAACAACACTGCTCGGACGTGCTGCCGAGCCGCAAGAAATCGCCGACCTCATCGGATTCCTGGCCTCCCCCCGCGCCGCGTACATCACCGGAACCAACATCGCAGTCGACGGCGGACGCGCCGCCGCCCCACAGCCCCGCACACTGGA
>Ga0157380_10000782_pt1 | contig 19946 bp, 15 predicted proteins | sample S35metaG_FD_119757 | JGI IMG/M metagenome (GOLD analysis project Ga0157380, IMG submission 119757) | Switchgrass rhizosphere microbial communities from Kellogg Biological Station, Michigan, USA - S3-5 metaG | ecosystem: Host-associated > Plants > Roots > Rhizosphere > Soil | place: USA...
ATCACCCAGCCGGTGTTCAGCTGTAACCAGTTCCGCACCGAGACCCAGAGCGGATGGGATGTAACACCTAACGGATCGAATGCAGGAACTTACCTGGCCAACAACTTTGCAGCCGTGTTCCCCGGAGCAAACGGACTGGTAATAGGCGGAACAGGTTGCGGTAGTCCAAAATCGCTCAAGCTCACCAGCGCTACAGCGGTAAGGAACTTCCTGCCCAATACATCAGGCTCACCTGCAGCGCTTAGCACAAACCTTGTGAACCCGACCAATGCAACGTACCTGAACACGCTGGCAGGCGAGCTTGTAGCCCTGACCCTGAATGTGAAGTTTGATCAGTATGATCCCAACTTTGCACCCACCAGCTCGGTGGCCCTTGGCAGCATGATTTACAACCAGGCTCCTTTGGCAGGTTACACTGTACAGCAGATCCTCAATGAAGGAAACAAGGTGATTGCAGGCTGCGGCGGACCATTCAGTGCCGGTCAGCTACACGCTGCCATCCTGAATATCAATCAGAGCTGGGCAGGCGGCGTACAGGGCAACTCGGTATTAAGCTGTCCTGCTTCACCAAGACCTGAATCATCATTGGAAGAAGAGCAGCTGTCTGAAATGATGAATGTGAAAGTGTATCCCAACCCGAATGACGGTTTCTTCACACTGCGTTTCGAAAGCAATTCAGCAGCTTCCTATACGATGATTATGACGGATCTCACCGGAAGGATCGTATATAACGAAACGAGCATGGGTAATGAAGGCTTAAACCAGGTTGATTACAACTTCAGCAGGCTGCCCAAAGGAGTATATATGGTTCAGATCAAACAGGCTGACGATGTAAAATCAATCAAAGTTATCCTGCAATAAAATAAATTTTCATTTTGCCTGACTCAACCAGGACGGGGAGCATTTTGCTCCCCGTTTTTTTTTGAAAAAAATCAACTTCTTAATAATTCATGGTAGAGCCTGCGCATGTTCCCAACCAAACCCGTATAGTGAAATTTATCTTTAACCTGATCCCAGCCCGCTTCCGCAAAAGAATTACGAAGTGAGTCATCTTCAACCAGCCTCTTCATATTTGCTGATAAAGATTCAGCATTTCCTGAATCGGATAACAATGCAGTTCTGTTTTCAGCTACTACATTCTCAATGCCACCCACCCTGGTGCTGATCACAGCCTTATTTCCTGCCTGAGCTTCAATCAGGCTCACCGGCGTGCCTTCGTTGAGTGAAGTGAGGGCAACCAGGTCAAGTCCTGCAATGGCAATATCAATGTCCTTAATCCAGGATGTAAACATGACATCTGCAGCTGCATCCGGCTCCTCCGAAACTTTCAGGTTGAGCGAAACGCAAAGCTCAAGCAACATACTTCTGTCTTCACCGTCGCCGATAATAAAAGCTTTAATTTTATTTCCTGAGCTTTTCTTAAGAAGAGCAAGGGCATTTAAAAATAACGTGTGATTCTTTATGGCTGTCAGGCGTCCAATTATACCAATTGCAATTTCATCATCCTGCAGGAGATATTTTTTTCTGAACAAATTTCTCTTCCGGTCCATATCCGTCTGAAACCTGCTTAAATCAAATCCAAGCGGGACAACAAAAGCCTTTTCTGCCGGGCATACTTTAAAATCGTTACAGAGCTCATTTTTCTGTATTTCACTTATTGCAATGATTCCGGAAGTCCTGGCAGCAAGATAGCGTTCGATTTCAAGAAAAACCCTGGTCTTTGTCTTTCCAAAATAAGAATGGAAAACATGACCATGAAAGGTATGAAGGATCACAGGAACTTTACAGTGAATGGCTGCCAGCCGTCCAAGTGTTCCAGCTTTTGCAGCATGTGTATGAACAATGTCCGGCCTGAATTCTTTTATCTTCTTTTTGATTTCCCTGTATGCAGCAAAATCCTCAAGCGGATTAATATTCCTGTGCATGGCAGTTACATAGGATGGCTGCAGTCCCATATCCCTGACAATAAATTCAGAGCTTTCTTCCTCATCAAGCTTAATACCGGCAAGCAGCATGGTTTCGAATTCAGGTGCCAGGAATTTCGAAAGGAAAGCTACATTGTATGTAGGCCCGCCAAGGTTTAACCTGTTTATGATACGTAAGATTCTTTTTGCCAACCTTTTTTAGTTTTATTAAGCAGGATCTGAAACAAATATTTTCATACTCTCATGATACCGTTTATGCTCCAAGAAAATATTTTTTATACCAGTGCTGAAAGACTATCAATCCCCATATACGACCTGTAACTTCTCCCGGACTGGCTGAAAACAGCTGCTGCTTCAGCTTCTTCACCTCAGCAGGATCAAATATTTTCTGTCCGGCAATGAAATCATCACCAAGCAGGTCATCCATAATCAATGATTTCAGGTCGGTACGGAACCAGCTTAACAAAGGGACTTCAAAACCCTGTTTTCCCCTGCTGAATAATGCTGCAGGCAACAGGTCACGGAAAGCATCACGCAATATCTTTTTCTGCGAGTCAGCATCAATTTTATAATCGGACGGCAGGCTGAAAGCAAAATTCACCATTTCAAAATCAAGAAATGGCGTCCTGACTTCCAGGCTGTTCGCCATGCTCATGCGATCAACCTTGGTTAACATGTCATCAGGAAGTATCATACCAACATCAGTCAGTAAAACATCATTCATGTCCTTCCCTCCTTTTATGGTTTTGATGCTACTGATTTTCCGCTTATCATATTCTCCCATCTGGATGTTCCTTTCAGCACTGATTAGTCGTCTGGCTTCCGTTTCACCGGTAAGTCCGCACCAGCGCCAGTATCTTTCTGCTGTTGTCATGCCTGCACCCTCGCCAAATCTGTTAAGCTGCCTGATCCGGTTTCCGGCTTTTGAATTACGTGAACCGGCCAGGCCTGAAAATAATGGCGCCATAAGCCCGATGGCATTTGAAAATAACGGTCTGTTCCTGATCATCCACTCCGCACGGTGCTTGTTATACCCTGCAAACAATTCATCAGCACCGTCTCCTGACAATGTAACAGTAACATGCTTCCTGGTTTCCATGCAAAGGATGAATACGGCAATGGCGGATGAATCAGCAAAAGGTTCATCGGTATAATCCAAAATTTCATGCAAATGAGCAAACAGGTCGCTGTTGGTGAGTGAAAAAACAGTGTGGTTGGTGTTGAACCGCTCAGCCGTCAGTCTGGCATATCGTGTTTCATCAAACAAAGGTTCATCCTTAAATCCGATGGAAAATGTGTTCAGGTCCCTGACGTGCCTGGAAGCCAAAGCCACAATTGCAGATGAATCAAGCCCGCCGCTCAGGAAAGCACCCAGCGGAACGTCAGATACAAGCCTTCGCACTACTGCCTTTTCCAGGATCTCCACAAGCTGCTTTTTTTTCAGTTCATAACTGCCATTTTCAGTCTCGCCGAAAGGTATGCTGTAGTATTTACCCCGCTGATTATAACTGTTACCTTTATATGAAATCTTCATCCATGTTCCGGGTTCCATTTTACTTACAGCACTCAGCATGGTACCCGGTGCAGGAACATAGTTAAGTTGCAGGTATGCCAGCAGGGCAGCCTGATCAATTGCTTTTGGTATACCGAAAGCAAGGATTCCCTTAAGCTCGGAAGCAAAAATAAATTTGTCACCGTCTGAATAATAATAAAGAGGCTTTACACCGAAACGATCCCGGGCCAGCATGACAGTTTGTTCCTGCCTGTCGTAGATGGCCAGGCTGAAAAAACCATTTACTTTGTCAAGACATGAAATTCCTTCACGGATATACAGCTGCAATAAAACCTCGGTATCGCTTTCAGATTTAAAAAAAACACCTTTACTGATCAGCTCCTTTCGGTGTTCACGGTAGTTAAAAAATTCACCATTAAAAACAATGACATACCGGCCTGATGGGTCTGACATCGGCTGAGCGCCTGCTGATGAGATATCAATAATGGAAAGTCTCCTGTGACCAAGTGCAATGTGTTCATCCTGCAAAACCCCTCGCGCATCAGGGCCGCGTTTTGCCATGCAGTCGGTGGCCGGGGAAATTTTTTGCAGAAATAACCGGCCGTCATCATTAAAGGCTATTATACCGGTTATTCCGCACATATTAAGTTTCTAAATTAGCTGATGCACATCATATGTGGATCACTTCGCCATAAGCCGCCGCACAGGCTTCCATGATTGCTTCAGACATGGTGGGATGCGGATGAACGGATTTGATGATCTCATGACCGGTTGTTTCAAGCTTCCTTGCAACAACCACTTCTGCAATCATCTCGGTGACATTGGCGCCAATAAAATGCGCGCCCAGCCATTCTCCGAATTTCGCATCAAAAATAACCTTTACAAATCCTTCTTTATTGCCTCCGGCGCTTGCTTTACCTGATGCGGAAAAAGGAAACTTACCTACTTTGATTTCATAACCTGCTTCCTTTGCCGCTTTTTCAGTATATCCTACTGAAGCGATTTCCGGTGTACAATAAGTGCATCCCGGAATGTTGTTATAATCGAGCGGCTCCACATGCATGCCTGCCATTTTCTCCACACAGATAATTCCTTCCGCTGAAGCGACATGCGCCAATGCCTGACCCTTTACAATATCCCCAATGGCATGCACACCCGGAATGTTCGTCTGGTAATAATCGTTTACAAGCACCTTTCCCTTATCAGTAATTACGCCGGTTTCTTCCAGTCCTAAATTTTCCGTATTGGGTGTGATGCCGACAGCCGACAGTACAGCCTCTGCTTCAACCTGCGTGGATCCTTTTTTATTTTTGATGTTTACTTTACAGCCGTTTCCAGTTGTTTCAACCGACTCCACGGTCGAATCGACCATGATTTCGATGCCCAGCTTTTTAAATGAACGTGCAAGCTGTTTTGATACTTCTTCATCTTCCACCGGAACAATGTCAGGTAAAAATTCAACGATGGTTACCTTCGTTCCAAGTGCATTATAAAAATAGGCAAATTCAACACCGATGGCGCCTGATCCGACCACAACCATTGATTTGGGCTGCTTAGGAAGTGACATGGCCTCACGGTATCCGAAAATATTTTTTCCATTTAGCTTCAGGTTAGGCAGCTCCCTTGCACGCGCACCCGTGGCAAGGATAATATTCTTTGCTTCGTATACTGTTTTCTTCCCGTCAGCATCCGTTACTTCAACTTTCTTACCGGGAATCAGTCTTCCATTTCCGGCGATTGCATCAATTTTATTTTTCTTAAAAAGAAACTGAACGCCCTTGCTCATTCCATCTGCAACTCCCCTGCTTCGTTTGATGACTGCACCGAAATCGCTTGACACACCTGTAACCTGGAAGCCATAATCCGCAGCATGGTTGAGGTATTCAAAAACCTGGGCGCTTTTCAGCAAAGCTTTGGTGGGTATACAACCCCAGTTGAGGCAGATGCCGCCAATTGCTTCGCGTTCAACTACAGCCACCTTCATACCAAGCTGAGATGCCCGGATTGCCGCTACATATCCGCCCGGTCCGCTGCCTATAACTATTAAATCGTAGTTCATTGGAATTGATTTATTTATTTCAGCGTGCGAAGATACAAATTGGAGTATAAAGTGCATACTTTTAATTTCATGATCCTGTCATAGGACGATGAGTGATGAAGGAGGAAATATTGAACTTAAAATGAATGATATGTTAAAAACCATTGCGTAAGATTGAATTATTTACAAGCCAAATTGTAGGTTTGCACTCAAATATATCATCAGTATGATCCGATACCAGATTTCAGTTCCTGATCCGGGAAGCCGGTTTATTCATATCGAAATGAGGCTTGACAAACCAGCCACTTCAACAGTCAGACTGTTCCTTCCCGCATGGCGGCCGGGCAGGTATGAAAATGGCAATTTCTCAAAAAATATCAGAAACTGGAAAGCTCTGGATGAAAAGGGAACGGCACTTCCGTACAGGAAAATAACCAAGGATTGCTGGGAAATAAAAACGGGAAAGAGCAAGTCTCTTTATGTGCGGTATGAATATTTTGCCAATGTGCTCAATGCAGGTTCCTGCTGGCTGGATTTTGATCAGCTGTATGTGAATGGTGTTCACTGTTTCATGTATGATGAAAAAAGGATGCAGGAAACCTGCGAACTTACCCTGAAAATTCCGTCGAACTGGAAAATAGCATGTGGCATGAGCAAAAAAGGCCGTGTGCTTACAGCAAAGGACTATCATCAGCTGGTTGACAGCCCATTAATTGCGTCGCCATTATTAAAGCACGGCAAATATGAAGTAAATAAAATTCCTTTTCATATCTGGATTCAGGGTGAATGCAGGCCGGATTGGGAGCGCATCCTGTCAGATTTCAAAAGCTTTACCGAAGAACAATTGAATTTATTCGGTTCCTTTCCTGTGAGTGATTATCATTTCCTCATTCAGGCAACACCGTTTCCTTACTATCATGGTGTTGAGCATACCAATTCCACCGTGCTGGCACTGGGACCAGGTTATGATCTGATGGAGCCGGAATTGTACCATGAACTGATCGGTGTTGCCTGTCATGAGCTCTTTCATACATGGAATGTTAAAACAATCCGGCCAGCTGACATGCTGCCATATCATTACCAGCGGGAGAACTATTCAACCCTTGGTTACATATACGAAGGCGTTACGACTTATTACGGAGATTATCTGTGTGCCAGAAGTGACATTTATTCAACAACAGCATTTCTGAATGAAATGAGCAAACGGCTGCAAAATCACATGGACAATGCCGGTCGCTTTAATTACTCGGTCAGTGAATCTTCCTTTGATACCTGGCTTGATGGTTATGTTCCGGGAGCTCCCGGAAGAAAGACTTCCATTTATGATGAAGGCTGCCTCCTGGCCATGATGCTGGATCTGATGATCAGGAAAGATACGGCAGGAAAAAAATCGCTGGACGATTTGCTCCGCATGATGAATAAAAAATTCGGAAATCTCAAGAAAGGTTATACAGAAGCCGATGTGCCGGATATGCTGAAAGCAATCAGCAATAAATCCTACCATTCATTTTTTGAAAAATATGTACATGGGGCTGTCTCTTACGATCAGGAGCTTTCGCGTTTGCTTCAATCAGCGGGATGCGAAATAAAAGCAGACTTTTCTGATAAGCCCTACGAACATCATTTTGGCTTTAAGATCATCCAGGAAGGAAACACTACGCGTATTGGCAGGATTTACCCCGGATCAGTGGCTGCCAGAGCCGGTCTGATGACTGATGATGAAATCATATCAGTGAACAATGTCAAAGTCGAAAACAACCTCGACCGTCTGTGCAGGTATTTCAGCAATGAAACGGTTAGCTTATCTGTTTTCAGCAGTAAATCTGAAAAAAGTATAAAGCTCCGGCCGTCAGGCGAAAAATATTACAGGAAATACAGCATTGTCAGATCCAAAAAAAGAACAGCACAGCAGGATGCATTTTTCAAAAAATGGATCCAGGGTTGATTGCCTTCGCAGTCAGTTCAAAACAAAGATCCCGATTTCTTTCTCCTCGTTGACCGCACTCCAAGCACACCGAGCAGACCCCTGGTTAATTCTGTGGCCACAGTCCTCATAACCTGCCTACCAACCCTGCTGTCGGCCACTTCTTCCAGCACCGATCGTTCCTGCTTTTCCTTGTCTGTATCAGCAGTCGCTTTACCTTCGCTGTTTTCGGCTGCTTTTTTTTCAAGCTTGCCTGAAAGCAATTCAAAAGCGCTTTCACGGTCAATGCTGGCATTGTATTTCTTTGCCAATACAGATATCCTGACAATTTCTTCTGTTTCCGCCGGAGATAATATATCCATCCGTGATTGCGGTGCACACATTACGGTATGAACCAGCGGTGCAGGTGATCCCTGCTCATTTAAAACAGTGATCAGGGCTTCTCCTGTTCCAAGCTGCGTTATCAGGTCAGATACTTTATAAAATTCAGTTTCGGGATAATTTTCAGATGCCAGCTTAATAGTTTTCCTGTCGAGTGCGGTAAATGCACGCAAGGCATGCTGTACCTTCATTCCAAGCTGGGATAAAACAGAAGCAGGGATATCCTGCGGATTCTGTGTGCAGAAAATAATTCCGACACCTTTTGACCTGATCAGCTTAATGATCGTTTCGAGCTGATCAAGCAGGGGCCTGGTGGCTTCCTTAAAAAGCAGGTGCGCCTCATCAATAAAAATAACCAGCTTTGGCTGATCCAGGTCGCCTGCTTCCGGAAAGACAGCATAAATTTCGGCCAGGAGCGACAGCATAAAAGTGGAAAACATCTTCGGCCTGTCCTGCATGTCCGTCAGCCGGATCAGGTTCAGTATGCCCCTGCCCTGTTCATCAAGCCTGACGAGGTCTTCCACTTCGAACGACATTTCGCCAAAGAACTGTTCAGCACCCTGCTGCTCGATTTCAATTATTTTTCGTATAATGGTTGATGTTGTTGCCGTGCTGATGCTGCCGTAATCTTTTTTTATTTCTGATTTCCCTTCATTGGTGAGATAAAGCAAGGTCTTCTTAAAGTCTTTCAGATCAAGGAGCGGGAGTTTGTTATCGTCGCAATACTTAAAGACCAGCGCAACAACACCTCCCTGTGTATCATTCAGACCCAGTATCCTGGAAAACAAAACCGGCCCGAATTCAGTAACGGTGGCACGAAGCCGGGCTCCTTTTTCTTCAGAAATGGAAAGGAGCTCTGCACTAAACTGAGCCGGTTTCCATGGCATCCCGATCAGGCGGTGACGATCTTCAATTTTAGGGTTGGTTACACCTGGTTTTGCCAGGCCGCTCAGGTCGCCTTTAATATCCATGAGCAAGGCTGAAATGCCATGTGCAGCCAGTCCTTCTGCAATTACCTGAAGGGTTTTGGTTTTTCCAGTCCCGGTGGCGCCGGCAATAAGACCGTGGCGGTTAAAGGTTTTCAACGGTGCCTGCACCCTGGTTTCCGGAAGCACTTCCCCCTGAAAGGCTGCAGTACCAAGGCAAACCGATTCTCCCTTAAAAAGATAGCCACTTGTAATTGAATCAATAAACTGTTTTTTATCGGGCATTGTTTAAGTTTTACCGTTGCAAAATAAGCAATTTGACCAGTGGAACCTTGAATTCCCGGCATGCAATTTTTATTAACAATAGTTGAAATCTTTACATAAATATATTGGCCTGAAAGCCTTATTAATTGAACAAAGTTCCGTATTTTTGTATGTTCAGGTAAGGCTGCTTAAGAAAAAGAAATTCAATTGATTCCGGTGCTCAGAAAATACCTTTTTTTATCCTCTTTAATGCTGGTGTTATTCCTGGATGCCGGGGCTCAGAGTTTTTACCGTTCCAAAGCCACCGGTAACTGGAATGCAATTGCTACCTGGGAAAGCGCTCCGGCTGCTGCAGGACCCTGGGGTAATGCGCTGGCCACGCCTACCAGCGCCGATTTTGCTACCACGATACAGAGCGGCCATACGGTCACCATCAATGCCAGCGTATCCATTGACGAAGTCACCATCAACCTGGGCGGAACATTAACGGCAACAGGCGCCGTAACTGTAACCATCAACAATGGCGTTGGTGTGGACCTGATCAACAATGGTACGTTCATAGACAATATTTCCGGCGTCGGGAGCATCGGCTTTTCAGGATCCAGGTGGAGCATGGCTTCTGGCGCCACGCTCATAAAAACATCGGGTTCAGCAAGCAACAACTGGCAGAATAACTACCAGGGCGGCATTGCTACCATCCCGTCCAACGCCAACTGGATCCTGAGAAAAATCGGAGCGGCCAATCCTTCCATCAGCACCACAAGTCCTGCAACAGGTTCCGTTTATCCCAACCTGATCATCGAAAATAATACAGGAACAGCCTGGGCACCTGCCGTTGGTTCACCTTCAAATTTCATGGGCAATGCTGCCTATCCAACCATTAAAGGGAACCTGGACATCGGCGGTACCGGATCAAACACGGTCAGCTTTGTAAATGAGCATACCAATGCTTCACCAACACTGGTACTTGGGAATGTTTTCATCAAGGCCGGCAGTACCCTGCGGAATTTTGGAACAGGACTGGAAATCCAGGGTAACCTGACTGTGAACGGCACCATCAGCTATGACCTTACTGATGCACGAAGGCTCGTATTCAGCGGAAATAACCCCCAGACTGTGAGCGGTACTGGTACTGCCAACATCTGGGACATGCGCATGAATAAGACGGCCAATGACCTGACCATGAACAAGGCAATAACCATCGATAACCAGCTTGATCTGACTTCAGGCCGGATATTTACCACCAATGTCAACATTTTAACCTTCATTGACGTGGCAACGGTCATCAATACCAATAACAACAGCTTCGTATACGGACCGGTTAGAAAAAAAGGTGACAACCCATTTGTTTTTCCTGTAGGAAAAAACAGCGATTACCAGCCTATCGGCATGTCATCAGGCGGCATAAGCACGATTACGTTCTGGTCTGAAGATTTTGGAACAGGATGCAGCCAGGGAAATACGGGTGCGGGTTATTCAGGCCCCAATGGCGCCTGGACACAAACCAATACGGTTAATGATCCCCAGTCAAATAACTGGTATGTAAGTGCAACGGAAGCCGGCATGGGCACCGGAAATTGCGGGAATGGATGTTTATCGAACGGAAGTCTCACCAACCGGACACTTCATGTGGGAGCCAACGACGGCTTTGTACCCACTGATCCCGGTGCGGCGTATGATGCAGGCGGTTTATGCGGTATCCTCATCTGTGTGGCCACGGATAAAAGGATCGAATCGCCGCTGATTAACTGTACCGGCATGTCCAATATCAATGTTTCATTTAATTACATGGAAAACGGACAGAGCAGCACCGATAATGCAACGCTCTGGTATTATGACGGATCTGCCTGGAGTAACATTTACGATATGCCTAAAACAACAGTATGCGGCAGCGGCCAGGGCATGTGGACCTACACCACAATCACCCTTCCTCCATCAGCCAATAACAACCCCAATGTGAAGATTGGATTCAGGTGGGTTAATAATGATGATGGTGTGGGATCAGACCCTTCATTCGCCGTTGATGATATCCAGTTATCTGTAGGATCTTCTGACGTATTTACTGCCGAATATTTCAGGGGTAACCCAACCCTCCTCTTTGGGGCGGCAAAAGATCCCAGCCTGGTTTCCATTAGTCAGTGTGAATACTGGCAACTGGATCGAAACCTGGGCAGCTCTTCCAGGCTCGTCTATCTGAACTGGGACGGTAACAGTTGCGGAATCACCAATGTGGCCAATTTAAGGGTGGCCAGGTGGGACGTTCCCGGCGCGATCTGGCGCGATGAAGGCCAGGGTGGCGGCACTACGGGTACTGTTGCAGCGGGTACGATCGAATCAGGAAATTTTATCAGCACCTACGGCACCTTTACCCTTTCGGCCATTGATGCGCAGCCATTACCTGTTCAACTCCTAGCATTTGATGCGGTGTATAATGGAAATACGGTGGATGTAAGCTGGAGCACAGCAAGTGAAATCAACAATGATCATTTTACAATTGAGCGATCTCCTGATGCTTTGGAATTTGAACCCGTAGGCCTGCAGCCCGGTGCAGGCAATTCAACAGGTATTCGAAGATATTATTTTGAGGACTTAAGCCCGCTTCAGGGAGTTTCCTATTACAGGCTTAAACAAACAGATTACGATGGCACGTCAAAGTACTGCCCGCCAAAAAAAGTAGCTATTATCACTGCAGGATCCTTTACTGTTTATTCAGACCATTTAAACAATCAGATCATTATCAGCACGGGTAACCGGCAAATGACAAATGGAAAAATTGAAGTTATCGATCAGCTTGGGCGTGTTATTCAACAGGCAAATCTTGACGGCTCACAGACCTATACCCTGCCCATGCCCGGATTTTCAAAAGGCGTTTACCTTGCGCGGATTTCGTGTAACCAAAGCGTTACAGTGAACAGGTTTGTTTATTAGGCGACTTGATTTATTGGAAATTAGACCAATTAGAAATTAGATCAATTAGGAATTAGAATTTAGGTCACTTTTTTAACCAACTCATCTTCCCTTATGATCATGAATTTCCTGTTAAAAGGATCAAGCTTATCTTTAAGTGTGTCCAGAAATAAATCGCCGTATTTCAGGTAAAACATCGAGAAATTATAATACCGTTCCTGCGGGGTATTTTCAGGAAAAAGCTTCTGCCTGATATTGCGTATCTGGTTCACCGAGACTTCATGCTTTTTCTTCTGCGCCTTGATTATTTTCTGAGACAATGCCTCGAGCGCATTCAGCGCTTTCTGCTGTTCGGCAGCCACTGCATTTACCAGGGATGCATCTGTTTCTAAGGCCCGTGTTCTGACCGATTCAAAAAGCTCATGAAGCTTTTTCTTTTCTTCCACCAGGTTTGATGCTTCGTTTATTGAATCGTTAGCCGTAAGGAAATTCATCACAAGGCTCTCTGTGTCGCTAAAAAATGCCGCAGGCTCCAGGTTCAGGTCAGCAAGTCTTTTTGTGACCTCACGCTCTACCCAAACCAGGCAGTTGCGGAGCATCAGCACAGGAAAAGGCGTTTTATAAAATCCGAACATGCTTTTGTATTCAAGCCAGTAACCTATTTCACCCGGGCCTCCCACATAAGCCAGGTTGGGAAGAATCCGTTCCTGGTACAAAGGCCTTAACACAACATTGGGACTGAACTTTTCCGGTTCAGTTTCCAGGAGTTTTAATAAGTCTTCACGTGAATAAATCTGTCCCGTATTTTTGATTTCAAATTTTTCATCCCCTGCCGGAACGATCCTTTCCCTGCTGTTCCTGTCAAGCATGAATAAATTGATCTCACGCGGATTGACCGGCAATTTGTATTCCTCCAGCTTTGAACAGGTCTCATTAACTTTTACAAATGCAGAATGATGAAGCAGGTCATCGCGCATCACACCGATGAACTCCTTCTTTAACTGAGCATCATCTGCATCCAGCACCACTATCCTGTATTTGCCAAACAACCGGTTAACAAGATAACGGGTGGCATCGGCCAGGTTCTGATGATTTAAATACGCTGCTTTAAAAAGGTCCTTCAGATAAGCTGCATTCGATGATTCCCCAAGCACTTCGCTTAACTCAGTAAAAAATGATCCGAGGGATGAAGTACTTAAATGACCGGTAGCACCTTTACCATCCTGTTGCCAGGTAATTTTTTTTGAAAAAATATGCAGGTGGTTGATCTCTTCAAAATCATGGTCCTCTCCGGCCATCCAGTAAACAGGCACAAAATGGAATTGCGGATAATTTTTTTTCAACTGTTCAGCCAGGTTGATGGTGCTGATAATTTTATAAATGAAATAAAGCGGACCCGTAAAAATGCAAAGCTGATGACCCGTTGTTACTGTAAACGTTTTTTCATCGGCCAGCAGCTTGATGGAACGCATGGCTTCCGCTTTTTCTTCAGCTGGAATATGCTCATATTGTGAAAGCAGCACATTCACCAGCAAATCCCTGTTTACGGGCGACTGCTGTTTGAGCGAGATTGCATTTTCAAAGGAGCTGATGTCAGGTTTGTGATCATAAAAAGAAGCCAGCTTTTCATTACCTGAAAGATAATCAAGTATCAGCTTGCTGAACAAACCGGTAGCTGCGAAGTCCATGTATTCAGCACTTAAAACCGGATTCATAACCAGGTTATTCGCCAACTTTGTAATGGGCTTTTAATTTGAAGAAAATGGTCTTATCGAAATAAGTCGTGCTTTCACAAAGCCAGGAATCGGGTCCGTTTGGCCTGATGGACAGATCAAGTATGAGCTTTTTATTTTCAAGCGGATTGACCACTGCCATGAACTTGATATGATCGGCCCTCGACATCATCAGCTTTTTATCCAGGATTGTTCCCGCTGATTCCTTGACCATCTGAACCAGGCAAACACCGGGAGTTACAGGCATTCCGGGAAAATGTCCTTCGAAGATGGCGTGCTTCTCATTCAGCTCAATATTCACCAGGTACCTGCCCGAAACATTTTCGACAGGTTCCATTGAACGGATGTAAAAAAAATTATTTAACAGCATTTTCTCAGCTAATCTTCAGCAATTTGAGCTTTATTTCCAGCCTGGCATCATGGTGCATGAAACGGATGGTATTTGGCTTAGCATTTTCATCCGGTTCAGGCAATACGGTTACCTTCTTATACCAAGGTGAAGCCCGCTCAATCCGGTCCAAATATCCTGTTTTATTTTCAATAAAGAAGTAGGTCAGCTTTTTTCCGTCCCTGAACCTGTAAACGGTATGGAGCCTCGCTTTGTCTGTCAGAAGAGCCTGCGCCTTATGTGCTTCGTATTTTTCAAGCAGCAGCCTGAAATCGGATTCTATGATCTTCATCACGGCCTTCCGGTTCATTTTTTCCATACAGGCATGGATGATCATCCTGTCAGGCATCAGTTCCAGGTCAAACAGCTGCAGGCCAGTTTCAGTTGTCATAATGAGCCGGTAACTGCTGGTTGAATCGATTGCCTTGATAAAAAGCAGTCCGCTGAAATACCTGCCATATACATCAACGCCGGCTTTAAATAAAACAGTTGAAAAAGTATCAGGCAGAACAGGATTCAGGGACCCGGGATTAACACCCTGGGTGTTTTTAAAATCTGATAATCCGTAATTTCTGATTGCACATCCTCCGGCCAGCACCACCAAATTAATGAACAGTGAACTTTGAATCAGGAATGCTTTCATTTTTTTTCTGGTTAACAAATTCAATGCTGGTATAATCTCCTGAGACCTCTGTCATTTTTACCCTTGAAACGGTATAGCTTGTACGGCTGAAGTAGAGGTTGATTGTTTTGAGAAAAGCTTTTGTCTCTTTGACTACCGGTGTCATTTCAACCAGGAAATAATGCTGATTTTCCATCAGCTTAATTGTATAGTCTTTGCTGTCAAGCACGTTTCCCTGCACGCTGTTGATCATCATGTCGTTGATGCTCCTGAACATTTTATTTGCATTCATGTCATAGCGGCTCACCTTGTTATCATCCTTAATGGTTACTTTGTCCTTATTCAGAATAATCACATAATTGAAAGGGTCAAGATATTCCCACCGCAGCATATTTTCCTTTTTGAAATAAAAATGGCCTTTGGTAATGATTTTTTCGGAAAGGACTGACATGTTTTTTTCCTGCACGAAATCACTTTCAATGGATTGGGTTACCTTCGCCTGCATGGCTACTTCCCGTCTGAAAGCAGCCGTATCTTTCATCGGCTGAAATGCCTCCTGGGCCAGGGTTTGAAACTGTAGTAAAAACAGGGTTAAGGAAACGAAGATCAGGCTTTTTTTCATGGCAGTAAACAGGTCTGCAAAGATATGGAAAAAGTCGCCACCCCCTGAAAGAGGCGATTTGCAATTTCAGTATTAAAATTTTGCAGGATGCGATTAATTGATTTATTTAGCTTTCCGATTATACATGCATACGTCCGGCATGAAGAGCTCCGAATTATTTTACAGCGATCCAGCCTGCGACATCTGGTACAACGACCGGTTGAAAGCAGTGCAAACCAGGTGGAAAGGCATACCGGTTGAAGGCGCCCCTTTCCGGAGAATACTTGATGCCATCATTGAGCTGCTCGAACTAAAAAAAGCATCCCTCATCATTGCCGATGCACGTAACATGAAGCTGATCTCCCAGGAGGACCAGCAGTGGATCGGTAGCAGCTGGTATCCCAGGGCGCTTGATGCAGGGTTTGCAAGTGAAATCCTGATCGTTTCAAAAAATTCTTTCAGCGAAAAGAATATTAAAAAAATTGTCAGCCAGTATTATGATGAACGGGAGCTGAAAACCGTGTACCTCCTTGATCCCAAAGATGCTGAAATGTGGGTGCACCATTTCAGCGCATCCACCTGATACACAACCTGGTCTTTTCTTACTGATTTTGTTTGATCAGGTTATTATCTTTACCGGCTCAAACAATTTTATTCATCACTAAACTATGGAAATACTGCAGTTTGTTACCACAAGCACCAGCCTTGAAGGTTACACGATAACCAGGCAGCTGGGCCTTGTAAGGGGAATAACAGTCCGATCAAGAAGTGTTTTGGGAAATTTAGCAGGAGGTTTTCTGGCAATTTTCGGCGGCAAAAACAGCATATACACCGAGCTGTGCGAAAAAACACGCGAGGAAGCTTATAATCTCATGATGGACCATGCCAGGATGCTGGGCGCCAATGCGGTAATCAACATGCGGTATGATGCCAATGAAGTGATGGCGGGAATTACTGAAGTGCTGGCCTATGGAACAGCAGTTTACGTCGAGAAAATATAAGGTACGCCAGGTTTTTGATCAGCCAGGTGCTTTCCATTGCATGGCCTCTACTTTTGGTAAAATGCTGATAAAAAATACCAGCTTTGGTTCACCCAATTTTCTTATTTTTGTCATAAATGGACCTGCAATGGTTCATTTTGATTTACCATTAACCCTGTTAACCCGTTTCTCCAAAGTAGCATGCATATGAGCAAGGAATCAGCGTCAAGAACCATTTCAGAGGATAGTACCATCAGCTATGAAGAGTTCCGTGCAGAAGTGCTGAACGATTACCGGATTGCCTGTGAAAGCCGGCAGGCCAGCCTGCTCGGCAGGAAGGAAGTGCTGACCGGGAAAGCCAAATTCGGCATTTTCGGCGACGGGAAAGAAGTGGCCCAGCTTGCCATGGCAAAAGTTTTCAGGGATGGAGATTTCCGTTCGGGATATTACCGTGACCAGACCTTTATGTTTGCCACCGGTCTGCTGACGATCCAGGAGTTTTTTGCACAGCTGTATGCTCACCCTGATCCTGTTGCTGAACCAGCTACAGCGGGCAGGGCCATGAATGGACATTATGCAACAAGATTGCTCGATGAACAGGGCCGGTGGAAAGACCTCACTGCCATGAAGAATTCTTCTGCAGACATCTCCCCTACCGGTGGACAAATGCCACGTTTGCTTGGCCTGGCATATGCATCAAGACTGTACAGGAATAATCCTGAGCTGAATAAGGAGCAGTTCAGAAAATTTTCTTCCGGTGGCAATGAAGTCGCATTCGGAACCATTGGTGATGCAAGCACTTCGGAAGGATTGTTTTTTGAAACCATCAATGCCGCCGGTGTATTACAGGTTCCCATGGCTGTTTCAGTATGGGATGACGGTTATGGAATTTCAGTTCCTGCAAAATATCAAACCACCAAACAAAACATTTCAGAAATCCTTGCCGGATTTGAAAGGACGGAAGAAAAGGACGGCTATTTTATTTTTACTGCAAAAGGCTGGGATTATCCGGGTCTTTGTGAAGTGTATGAAAAAGGAATTGCCAAATGCAGAAGCCTGCATGTGCCTGTACTATTTCATATCCAGGAAATGACACAGCCCCAGGGGCACTCTACATCAGGTTCCCATGAACGCTATAAATCAAAAGAGCGGCTTGCATGGGAAGATGAATACGACTGCATTCGTAAAATGCGTGAATGGATTATTTCCGCCTCTATTGCTGATGATGCCAAACTTGATGAAATTGAAGCCGCTGCAAAAAAAACCGTCGGCGAAGCAAGGAAAAATGCATGGGATGCCATGAACAATTCCATCCGGAGCGAATTCACCAAAGCAAAAGAGCTCGTTGATGCACTGGCCATGCAAAGCGGACAGGCAGTTTTCATTAATAAAATTAAAGCTGCACTGGATAAATCAACCGATTTCGAAAGAAGGGACCTGGCGGTATGTATCTCAAAAATACTGAGGCTTGTAAGATATGAATCGTCCGAAGCAAAGACCATACTTATAAGCTGGTTCAAATCGTGGCGCGGGCAGAGCGCATGGCTTTATGATTCCAATCAATACAGCGAATCGGATGAAGCGGCATTAAAAGTGAAACCTGTAGCTGTTGAGTATGGCGATGAAGCGTCACTGGTTGACGGCCGCGAAGTATTGCAGGCAAATCATGATGCCTTGCTCAAACGCATGCCGGACCTTTTATTTTTTGGTGAGGATGTGGGAAGCATCGGTGGTGTGAACCAGACACTGGCAGGGTTGCAGGCCAAGTATGGCGACCACCGCGTTATTGATACAGGCATCAGGGAAGCAACCATTATCGGTCAGGGCATTGGTCTTGCTTTGCGCGGATTGCGGCCTGTTGCCGAAATCCAGTATCTTGATTACCTGCCTTATGCGCTGCAGATCCTCTCCGATGACCTGGCCTGCCTGCAATACCGTACACGCGGCGGACAAAAAGCACCCCTGGTTATAAGCACAAGGGGCCACCGGCTCGAGGGCATCTGGCATTCGGGATCGCCAATGGCTATGATGCTGGGCTCCATGCGGGGAATTCATGTGCTGGTTCCGCGCAACATGACGCAGGCTGCAGGGTTCTATAATACGCTGCTTGCATCAGATGAACCGGGAATTGTGGTGGAACCACTCAATGGTTATCGCACCAAGGAAAAACTTCCGCTGAATCCCGGTGAGTACAGGCTTCCCATCGGCATACCGGAAATCATGACCACAGGTGATGATGTCACCATCGTTACCTACGGAGCCTGCTGCCGCATTGCACAGGAAGCTGTCCAGCAGCTGTCTGAAACCGGTATCAGCTGCGAGCTGATCGATGTAAGAAGCCTGCTGCCGTTTGACATCGGCCATTCCATTGTTGAATCATTAAAGAAAACAAATAAGATCGTTTTTATTGATGAAGATGTTCCCGGCGGAGCTACTGCATACATGATGCAGCAGGTAATTGAACTGCAGGAAGGTTTCCGTTACCTTGATGCAAAACCGGTTACTGTCACTGCCAAGGAACATCGTCCTGCTTATGGTTCCGATGGTGATTATTTTTCCAAACCCGGCGCTGAGGATATTTTTGAAGCGGTATATAACCTGATGCATGGCTATGACCCGCAGGAATTTCCCAGTATCATTTAATTTCGTTTATGGAAAGAGTTACTGAAAGCGATTCCCGATATGATAACCTGGAACGTATGCCGCTTGAGGACCTGCTCCGCAATATCAACAGGGAGGATCAGACCGTGCCACTTGCAGTGGAGCAGGCAATACCTCAGGTGATCGGCATGGTGAATGCCATAGTACCGCGAATGCGGAACGGCGGACGTTTATTTTATATCGGCGCAGGCACAAGCGGCAGGCTTGGTATTGTGGATGCTTCAGAATGTCCCCCGACTTTCGGAGTCCCACATGGTCTCGTCATTGGCATCATTGCCGGCGGCGACCAGGCCATCCGGAAAGCTGTTGAATTTGCTGAAGACAATGAGGACCAGGGCTGGAATGACCTGAAGACATATAACATTTCTGAAAAAGATTTCGTAACAGGAATTGCAGCATCAGGAACAACGCCTTATGTGGTTGGAGCCCTCAGGCATGCCCGTAATAATGGCATTGCCACCGGATGCATCACCTGTAATCCCGGAAGTCCTGTTGCAAAGGAAGCCGATTATCCGGTGGAAGTGATTACAGGACCTGAATTTGTAACCGGAAGCACACGCATGAAAGCAGGTTCTGCACAGAAACTTGTCCTGAATATGATTTCGACTTCCGTGATGATCATGCTGGGAAAAGTAAAAGGAAACAAAATGGTGGATATGATGTTAACCAATAATAAACTGGTAGATCGTGGCACACGCATGATCATGAAAGCGCTTGAGGTAAATGAAAACGAAGCAGCTGAGCTGCTCAGCAAATACGGAAGTGTTCGTGAAGTTTTAAACCGTATGCAGCATCCATAAATTCTGATTCCGAATGCAAGACCTTGAGCCATATTATTCCTGGAAGGAAATGTACTCTGCGGCGGAAGATGAACGCTCTCCTTTTTTCGGCCGTGAATACAGCGAATTTGAATATTCCAACACCCTTTATAATTTTTATATTCATCCGCAGTGGGATGATTTCGGTTCTTCCACCCTGTATATCAAAGTGCTGTTTGCCGACTATGAACGGTCGTTTGCCATTATAGAATTTATCGGCGAATGGAATGATGCGATCAACAACGACATCATGCTTCTGAAAAGA
>Ga0157380_10000784_pt1 | contig 19929 bp, 29 predicted proteins | sample S35metaG_FD_119757 | JGI IMG/M metagenome (GOLD analysis project Ga0157380, IMG submission 119757) | Switchgrass rhizosphere microbial communities from Kellogg Biological Station, Michigan, USA - S3-5 metaG | ecosystem: Host-associated > Plants > Roots > Rhizosphere > Soil | place: USA...
ATTTCATTCCTCGCTTGCGGCAGAGTTTTCTCCGCATGTCTGGCAAAACCAGACCGGTCGTATTGGCATAAGCGGTTAATAAACAGAAATAAGGAATGCGAGCGTCTTTCCATAAGAACGCCCGGTGGATTTCGGATTTCAGAGTGCGGATTTCGGATTTTGTGTAGGCGAGAGCCGCATGGGAATCGAAAAGGCCCGAATCGGTTAAACGAAATCCGAAATCCGCATTCCGAAATCCGAAATCAAATCAGCCGCGTTTGACTCCATCGATTCATTGGCGTTACATAGGCGTGCTTCAAGGCATAGCGCGCCCACACAACTGATCAAATGATGAAACTCGTACTAGTGATTTGCTGCGTTTTATTGCTCCTCTCAGGCTGCAAGCGCGGCGCGACTACAACTACGAGACCGAATGGCACGGGCGCATCCTCCGGGTCCGCTTCGACTGCCGGCGAAGCACGAGCACTCGTTGAGAAAGGCAAACAACTCTACCGAGAGGATCAGGACGAAGCAGCCGCAGAAGCCTTCAAACAAGCTATCAGTCTGGATCCTACTCTGGCCGAAGCCCACTTTCGATTGGCCTTAAGTTATGAGGCACTCAATAAAGCGGAAGAGGCGGAAGCTGAATACAAGAAAGCGATTGAGACTTACAAAAAATATTTAGACACGAACGCTGATGACGCTGAGGGTCATTACAACCTGGGTCAGACTTATGCGAACCTGCATCAGTATAGCGATGCGATCAGAGAGTATCGCCAGTCAATAAAATTGAAAGATAACGATGCGGATGTCTATTACGATTTAGGAACAGCGCTCATGCGCTTGGCCCAATACAGTGAAGCGGCGACCGCGTTTTCGAAATCACTCGAGATCGATCCTAATAATTACCGCGCAGAAGATGCATTGGCGGAGGCCAAGGAAGGTACTCAAAGAATCAGGGTTGGTAAGAAGCACCAGGAAGACTTGCTGAAGAAGAAACAACAAGAAGAGTTGAAGAAGGGCGGTACTAGCGTTCCTGAGGCTGGTGCGGCGAAACCGAATCCGACCAAGAAACCTTAGTTCCGAGATTTTATGGCTACATACACACCACCACCGTATTTTCCGCAGGGATCACTTGCTCCGCCGGACAAGAACCGCTATCGCAAATTCAAAATGATTGTCGCGCTGGTGATCATTGGAGTCGTGCTCGTGTTGGGCGGGATCGGATACGGAATCTGGAAGCTAGTTACTTAGCACCGCGGTCTGCTACCGATCGGCCTAACCAACACTGTGCTCACAACTTGACAGTACCGCATCGCGCCTTTATAGTCTCCCGTTTCGGACAGCGGTACGAAGGCAGTCTGAAGGTAACAAGGGCGACGTCCAGTAGGTTCTGTTGGTGTGGAGGCGTTGCTCGGCCAGTTCGATTCGGCCATTGATAACAAGTATTGTGGCGTAAACGCACGCGTCGCGGTTCTAAACCGCTCCAGCACGTGCCCGCTTGTGAGATTCTTCTCGCCTTTAATGCGACGCTACAGAAAAGTTTCGGCTTAAGGGAAGCCACTATCCGCACCCGCCCAACGTAGCGAAGTCAGAACGTCCCTAAAACTAGAGAACAGGGCAGCAGCCTGCGCTGACTGCCGGACAAATTTTGGAGTGCGCCGGCCTGCCGGCGCTTTGGTGAAAGCGGTGACAGGTCACCGCACTCCAAAGAGTTAGTTCCGGAAAGAGGCAGGTAGGCGCCCTTTTGCGCGTCAAATTCAAAAGTCACGCGAAGCAACAAAGAGTAGGTAAAGAGGAAAACAAGTGCCGACTATCAATCAGCTTGTTCGCAAAGGTCGCCAGCAGGTTAAGTACAAAACGGCCAGCCCTGCGCTTCAGAGTTCGCCTCAAAAACGAGGCGTCTGCACGCGCGTCTATACGCAAACGCCTAAGAAACCAAACTCGGCGCTGCGAAAAGTCGCACGTGTGCGCCTGACAAACGGAATCGAGGTTACGACTTACATCCCGGGCGTTGGTCACAATCTGCAAGAACACTCAATCGTTTTGATCCGTGGGGGCCGCGTTAAGGATCTTCCAGGCGTGCGCTATCACGTAATTCGCGGAACGTTGGATTCAGTCGGTGTGGCTGATCGAAAGCAAGGACGTTCGAAGTATGGAGCGAAGCGACCCAAATCGAGTGCTAAATAGCCGAGCGCTAAATAGCTGACAGGACCTAATAGATATGCCGAGACGACGAGTAGCAGAGCGACGAGAAGTACTTCCTGATCCTGTTTATGGCAGCCCCCTGGTGACCAAGTTCATCAGCGGCGTTATGTGGGCAGGCAAGAAGTCGTTGGCCGAAGGGATCTTTTACAACGCCATGCGCCAAATCGGCGACAAGACTGGTGAGGAGCCCTTGAAGGTTTTCAAACGAGCAATCGATAACGTGAAGCCAACGGTGGAAGTCAAATCGCGACGCGTCGGTGGCTCCACTTATCAGGTTCCCGTGGAAGTTCATCAGGAAAGGCGCGGTGCCCTGGCAATTCGCTGGATTGTTTCATATGCGCGCGACCGCGGTGAAAAGACGATGACCGACCGTTTGGCCGCTGAGATTCTCGACGCAGCCAACAATCGCGGAAACGCCGTTAAGAAGAAGGACGATACGCATCGAATGGCCGACGCAAACAAGGCCTTCGCGCATTACAAATGGTAAACAAGGTATAGGACCTCTTAGGACTTATTTGACCTATTCGTCCTATTCGAAGCAATGGCTAAGCAAGATCTAAATCTCACACGAAATATCGGCATCATGGCGCACATCGATGCCGGCAAGACCACCACTACGGAGCGGGTCCTCTATTACACCGGTATCACGCACAAGATCGGTGAAGTGCATGAGGGTACAGCGACCATGGACTGGATGGAACAGGAGCAAGAGCGCGGCATTACGATCACCAGCGCTGCGACCACCTGTTTCTGGGAACGCAACGGCATCGATCACCGCATCAATATCATCGACACCCCGGGCCACGTAGATTTCACGATGGAAGTGGAGCGTTCGCTTCGCGTTCTTGACGGCGCAGTCGCTGTTTTCGACGGAGTTGCTGGTGTTGAGCCACAGTCTGAGACTGTTTGGCGGCAAGCAGATAAGTATGGCGTTCCACGTATTTGCTTCATCAACAAGCTGGATCGAGCAGGAGCGTCGTTCGATCGCTCGTTCGAGTCAATCATCAGTCGCCTCGGTGCGAATCCGGTTGCGGTGCAGATTCCGATTGGTCTCGAGGATAAGCTCAAAGGCATCGTCGATCTGATCTCGATGAAGGGACTGATCTGGAACGACGAGAGCAAGGGCGCAGAGTATGAAACAGTGGAGATTCCTGATGATTTGAAGGAAGCCGCCGCTGCTGCGCGAGAGAAGCTGATTGAGGCTGTTGCTAGTGTCGACGACGACTTGATGCACAAGTACATCGAAGGGGAAGAGATTTCCGAGGCTGAGATTCGCAAGGCCCTACGCCAGGGAACTATCGATCTGAAACTTGTACCTGTTGTTACCGGTTCGGCTTTCAAAAACAAAGGCGTGCAGACTTTGCTCGACGCGGTTGTCGATTACTTGCCGTCACCGCTCGACGTGCCTCCGGTTGAAGGAATCAATCCAAAAACGGATCAGCCTGAAACTCGTCCTGCCGATGCCGCTGCTCCGTTTGCGGGCCTGGTCTTCAAGATAATGGCTGACAAACACCTGGGCCAATTGTCTTTTGTGCGCATCTATAGCGGCAGCATTAAGGCCGGGTCCTATGCCTACAATCCTATCAAAGGCAGCAAGGAGCGCGTTGGCAGGTTGATGCGGATGCACGCTAACAAGCGTGAAGATATTGAGGACGCGAGCGCCGGTGAGATCATTGCCATCGGTGGTATGAAGCAGGTTACGACCGGCGATACTGTGTGCGACGAGAACAAACCCATCATTCTCGAGAAGATGGAGTTCCCGGCTCCCGTAATTCGCGTGGCTGTCGAGCCCAAAACGCGACAGGAACAGGACAAACTGGGAGTTGCTCTCAATCGTCTTGCGCAGGAAGACCCTTCTTTTAACGTTTCAACCGATTCCGAAACTGGGCAAACGATCATTGCCGGTATGGGTGAGTTGCATCTTGAGATCATCGTAGATCGGATGAAGCGTGAGTTTGGCGTTGAAGCGAATGTAGGTAAGCCGCAGGTCGCATATAGGGAAACGATCACTCAGGCGGCAGCGGGTAAAGAGATCTACAAAAAGCAGACAGGTGGACGTGGTCAGTTTGGACACGTGGAGCTTGAGATTGAGCCGGCTCCCGGCGAAGGTTTTGTTTTTGAAAACAAGATCACCGGTGGTGCCATTCCCAAGGAGTACATCAAGCCTGTCGAGCAGGGAATTAGAGACGCAATGGAGCGCGGGTTCCTCGCTGGCTATGAGTTGGTGGACATCAGAGTACGCCTGGTATTCGGTAACTACCACGAGGTGGATTCGGATGAACGCTCCTTTCATATTGCTGGTTCGCTCGCTTTTCAGGATGCGGTGCGAAAGGCAAAGCCGGTTTTGCTTGAGCCAATCATGCGGATTGAGGTTGTGACCCCTGACGATTACATGGGGGCTGTTAATGGCGACCTCAGGCGCAGGCGCGGACAAATTGAAAAGACCGAACCTCGACCCGGCGGCGCCCAGGTGATTACCTCGTTCGTGCCGCTTTCTGAGATGTTTGGTTACACGACCGACTTGCGCTCAGCAACGCAGGGGCGGGCCACTTCAACGATGCACTTCGAGCGTTACGATCAGGCGCCGAAGAGTATCGCGGAGGAAGTGATTGCGAAGGTTCAGGGAGTAGCGAAGTAACGACGGCACAGGCTTTCGAGTCTGTGCAATTTTTTTGACTAACTCAGCCGCCTCAAAAGGGCTGGCACAGGGGATAAAAGAGAAATGTCGAAGGAAAAATTTGATCGTTCGAAGCCGCACGTGAACATCGGGACCATCGGGCACGTGGACCACGGGAAGACGACGTTGACGGCCGCCATCACGAAGGTGTTGGGGAAGAACAATCCGAAGGTGCAGTTTGTGGCCTTCGATCAGATTGATAAAGCGCCGGAAGAGAAAGCGCGCGGGATCACGATCGCGACAGCGCACGTGGAATATGAGACGGCGAATCGTCACTACGCGCACGTGGACTGTCCGGGACACGCCGACTACGTGAAGAACATGATCACGGGCGCGGCGCAGATGGACGGGGCCATCCTGGTAGTGGCCGCGACTGACGGACCGATGCCGCAGACGCGCGAGCACATCCTGCTGGCCCGCCAGGTAGGCGTGCCGGCGATGGTGGTGTTCATGAATAAAGCCGACGCGGTCGACGATCCGGAACTGCTGGAACTGGTGGAACTGGAAGTGCGGGAGTTGTTGAGTGCGTATGAATTTCCGGGCGATGAGATACCGGTGATACGCGGCAGTGCGTTGAAGGCCCTGGAAGGCGACCCGACCTGGGAGAAGACGGTGGAAGAGCTGATGGCGGCGGTGGACAGCTACATTCCGACGCCGGAGCGCGACATAGAGAAGCCGTTTTTGATGCCGGTGGAAGATATCTTCACGATCCAGGGCCGCGGCACAGTGGCCACTGGCCGTGTGGAACGCGGCAAGGTGAAGGTGAACGAGTCGGTGGAGATCGTGGGCATCCGGCCAACGAAGACGACGGTGGTGACGGGTGTGGAGATGTTCAAGAAGCTGCTGGATGAAGGCGTAGCGGGCGACAACGTAGGCTTGCTGCTGCGTGGTATCGACCGCAAAGACATCGAGCGGGGCCAGGTAATCTCGAAGCCGGGCAGCATTACGCCGCACACGAAGTTCAAGGCGGAAGCGTACGTGCTGACGAAGGAAGAAGGCGGACGACACACGCCGTTCTTCACGGGCTACCGGCCGCAGTTTTACTTCCGCACGACAGACGTGACGGGAGTGGCAGCGTTGCCGGCCGGAGTAGAGATGGTGATGCCGGGTGATAACGTGGCGATGGAGATCGAATTGATCGCTCCGATCGCGATGGAGAAGGGACTGCGGTTCGCGATCCGCGAAGGTGGTCGCACGGTCGGGGCCGGCACAGTCTCAGACGTTATTGAATAGATGGAATAGGACATATAGGACCTACGATGTCCTATTGCTGATACACCATGAACGAAAAAATCAGAATCAGACTAAAAGCTTACGACCATCGCGTGCTCGATCAGTCAACGACTGAAATAGTCGAAACTGCAAAGCGAACGGGTGCCCGGGTGGCTGGTCCAATACCGTTACCGACGGTTAAGAACAAATGGACCGTCCTTCGTTCACCGCACGTCGATAAGAAATCACGCGAGCAGTTTGAGATCCGCACGCACAAGCGTTTGATGGATATTCTTGATCCGACTCCGCAGACCGTCGACGCGTTGATGAAGCTTGATCTGCCAGCGGGCGTTGACGTGGAAATCAAAGCTTTTGGTAGGCAATAGGTCTTATAGGTCCAATCAGTCCTATACGTCCTGTCAATCACGGGAAATTAGACAATGATTAACGGAATCATCGGAAGAAAAGTCGGCATGACGCAGATCTTCGCTGCTGACGGCACGGTCACACCGGTCACAGTCATCAAGGCAGGTCCATGCGTCGTTGTGCAAAAGAAATCTTCGGCTGGTCCGGACGGCTACGATGCGGTGCAGCTTGGTCTGGTCGATGAAAAACCTTTGAAGCTTAAGAACGTGACCAAGCCGATGCGTGGTCATTTTGAAAAGACCGGCGGCGGCACTCCTCCCACGCGGATCCTTCGTGAGTTTCGCCTGACTAACGGCGAAGAGGGAACTAACGTTGGCGACAAAGTGTTGGTCGATCAATTCGCTGACGGAGAGGTTGTCGATGTCATTGGGCAATCAAAAGGCCGTGGCTTCGCGGGCACCATTAAGCGTCATCACTTCAATCGTGGTCCTGAATCACACGGATCGATGAACGTTCGCGCACCTGGGTCGATTGGAGCTTCGGCGTATCCGTCGAGAGTTGTCAAAGGCAATCGATCGTCCGGTCACATGGGTGATGTACGTGTGACGACCAAGAACCTAACAGTGGCTCGGGTTGATGCCGAAAACAATCTGCTCATGATTCGCGGCGCCGTGCCGGGAGCGAATGGTAGCGTGGTGATAGTTAGGAAGAAGACGAAAATTGGGAGCAAGTAATAGTGATGGCGGAGCAGTAGGACCTATACGACATGTAGGACCTATATCCAAAGATCACCGGAGAAGGTTATGCCCACAGTAAAGGTGCGCAACTTAAAAAATGAAGAGGTAGGTGAACTGAACCTGTCTGATGCTGTGTTCGGTGCGCCGCTGAATGAACCTCTGATTCACGCAGCTGTCAGGAATTTCATGGCAAACGCGCGTCAGGGAACCTCTGCGACAAAAACGCGCGGAGATGTTTCTGGCGCCGGCAGAAAACTGTGGAAGCAGAAGGGAACCGGCCGCGCGCGCATTGCGTCGTTGCGGTCTCCGCTTTGGAAGGGTGGCGGCAACGTACATGGACCGCAACCACGCGACTGGTCCTACAACATGCCTCGCAAGATGCGGCAGGGTGCTTTGCGCTCAGCGCTATCTGAAAGAGTAAGAGAAGGAAACCTTGTGGTAGTTGATGGCTGGTCCATCGACAAGCCGAAGACAAAACAGTTTGCGGCGTCACTTGGCACGCTCGGCCTCGAAGGCAAAACGCTGATAGTCGATTCGCTTGAGAACGAGAATTTGATGTTGTCGGCCCGCAATATTCGCCGCGCGAAGATTGTGAACAGTTTTGGTCTGAATATTTACGATTTGCTCTATCACGATCATCTCGTGCTGTCGCGCGCGGCGACAGAAGAGCTCGAGAAGTTACTCGGTGCGCGCAAAGAAAACGGTGAGGCTGCTGCTGACACTACCGCCGTCGAAGAGGCGGAAGCGACTCCAAAGCCGAAGCGGACGCGCAAACCGAAGGAGGAGGCGAGCTAAGCGATGCGCACAGTTTGGGACATCATTAAATCGCCAGTGATCACCGAGAAGGCCCTGGTTGCGAAGGAAGAATCCCAGGACAACCGCCAGTTACTCAGTTTCAGAGTTGATCGCAAAGCCACCAAGCCGGAGATCAGATCAGCTGTCGAATCGATCTTCCAGGTGAAAGTAGATCACGTTCGGACGATCAATTACATGGGCAAGACCGCTCGTCGTGGTCGTTACGAGGGTCGCAAGCCATCGTGGAAAAAGGCTTATGTGACGTTGAAGCAAGGTGAGAAGCCGGTCGACTACGGCGAATCTGTTTAGAAGGGCTGCCGATTATCAACATAGGTCATATGGTCCTATATCTGAGAGTGATTGAGTCATGGGAATCAAGAAGCTAACACCGACATCTGCAGCGCGACGTTATCAAACGTATCTGACTCGCGATGAGTTGACCGTGGGCGCAGTGCCCGAGAAGTCTCTACTTGAACCGAAGAAGAGAATCTCCGGACGTAACAACGATGGCCGGATTACCGTGCGACGTCGCGGCGGTGGCCACAAGCGCTTCTATCGAATAGTCGACTTCAAACGCGATAAGGACGGCGTGCCGGGCCGTGTTGCGCAAATCGAATACGACCCAAATCGTTCAGCGCACATCGCGCTGATCAACTATCTCGATGGCGAGAAGCGCTACATCATCGCTCCAACCGGTCTGGAAGTTGGCAAGACCATTATGAGTGGCGCGGATGCAGACATTCTTCCTGGAAACACTCTGCCGCTGATCAACATCCCGCTCGGAACTCAGATTCACAATATTGAGTTGCGTCCGGGCAAAGGCGGCCAGATGGCCCGTTCGGCCGGAACCTTTGCGCAGTTGGTAGCCAAGGAAGGGGATTACGCTCAGTTGCGTATGCCTTCAGGTGAAGTGCGGCGCGTGCCGCTGGTTTGCAAGGCGACGGTGGGCCAGGTTGGAAACATCGAGCATGAAAACGTTTCGTTTGGTAAAGCTGGTCGTTCGCGTTGGAAAGGGATAAGACCACACGTGCGCGGCGTGGCGATGAATCCAGTGGACCATCCGCATGGCGGTGGTGAAGGTAAGACTTCGGGCGGCCGCAATCCGGTAACTCCCTGGGGCCAGCCGACACGTGGATACAAGACGCGCAGCAACAAGCGCACACAGAAGATGATCTTGAAGGATCGAAGGACGAAGTAACACGCATAGGTCCTATAGGTCATATAGGTCCTATTGATTCGCGGAATGGAGACATATGGCTCGTTCAGTTAAAAAAGGACCGTACATCGATAAAGGCATTACGAAGGCTGTTGAGCGGGCGCGCTCCGGCGGCCAGCGACCACCGGTAATCAAGACCTGGTCGCGCCGATCGACGATCACGCCAGACATGGTTGGTCTGACGTTTGGTGTGCACAACGGCAAACGACACTTGCCAATCTACGTGACTGAAAACATGGTGGGCCATAAGCTCGGCGAGTTCGCTCCGACACGAACCTTCAAAGGTCACTCGGGCACCAAAGTAGAAAAGGCGACGAAGGTTGCCGCGGCAGCGCCGCCGCCTGCTAAGTAGCGCGGACGCATTTGAAAATAACGATTAACGATTGACGAGGGCAGGATGGAAGCAATAGCGAGTGCAAAGTACTTACGAGGGTCGGCGCAAAAGGCGCGGCTTGTCGTAGACATGATTCGCGGCAAAGATGTGAACCAGGCGCTGGCAATTCTGCGCTTCACAAAAAAACGCGCGGCGAACCACATCGAGAAATGTGTTCGTTCTGCGATTGCCAATGCAAACGAAGCGGCAGAAAAGGCGAACGTGGCGATCGATCCTGACGATCTTTGGGTGCTCGCGGCGTATGTCGATCGTGGACCGACAAAGAATCGCCGCCGTGTGAGACCGGCGCCGCAGGGTCGCGCTTATCGTGAACAGAGACATTTCTGTCACGTCACGATCAAATTAAGCAATGACGCGAAGCCACAGCCTAAGCTCAAAGGCGTTGCAGTAGAACCGGTGGACGCAAAGCCGGCGAAGCTTGCTGAGAGTAAAGGACGGAAACGAGGAGGAGCGGCGGCGGCTCCGCGTGCGAAGAAAGCGGCCCCCAAAGCTGCTCATAAAGCAGAGACTGCGGCGAAGGCTACGAAGACCGAAACCAAAGCCGTAGAGAAGCCGGCAGCGAAGAAGGCGTCGAAAAAGAAGACGACTAAGAAAGAAGAATAAGTCTCAAATCTCAGCACTGAGATTTGAAATCTGAGACTTCAAAAACGGAGAAGATTGTGGGTCAAAAAGTTCATCCATACGGATTTCGCCTGGGCTACAACAAAGACTGGCATTCGCACTGGTTTGCGAAGCGACAGTTTGGCGAGTTCCTGCTCGAAGATCTGAAGCTTAAGCGCGACCTGAAACAGCGCTTTGCCGGCGCGGGCGTATCGCACGTGGATATCGAGCGAGCCGCGAACCGTTTGAAGATCATCATCTACACCTCGCGACCCGGCATCATCATCGGTCGTAAGGGTGCTGAGATCGACAAACTGAAGAGCGATCTATCTTCGAAAACCGGACGCGAAGTGCTGGTATCGATTCAGGAAATACACAAGCCTGAATTGAATGCTCAACTGCAGGCCGAAAAGATTGCGGCGCAGCTGGAAAAGCGAATTGCATTTCGGCGCGCGATGCGAAAAGCCGTTGAAGAGTCTTTGAGATTTGGTGCGCAGGGAATCAAGGTCAAAGTGAGCGGCCGTTTGAATGGTGCCGAAATCGCTCGGAGTGAGTGGCATCTTCAAGGACAACTACCGTTGCACACTTTGCGCGCCGACATCGATTACGGTTTGGCAGAAGCGCGGACGACATTCGGTCAAATCGGTGTGAAGGTTTGGATTTATCGAGGTGAAATCCTGGATCCGAAAGCTGCAATGGCTCGTGGAACCGGTTCCGATCCGATCAACGAAACACGTACCGGTGAACGAGAGCGCCGACCGCGCACTCGCCGAGAACGTGAAGCAGCCGGAAGTGACGGGCGTAGACCACGGAATGAGAATCAAGGATAAGAGATTTGATGATTGTAGATTTAAGATTGACGATTGAAACCAGCAATCTTCAATCATCAATCAAAAATCATCAATGGTGAACGATTATGTTGATGCCGAAAAAAGTTAAGCACCGGAAACAGATGCGCGGACGCATGACTGGCGTCGCCACACGCGGCAGCGAGATCAGTTTCGGTGAGTATGGTCTGAAATGCCTGGAGCCGGCATGGATAACCGATCGCCAGATTGAAGCGGCGCGAATCGCGATGACCCGGCACATCAAACGCGGCGGCAAGATTTGGATTCGCATGTTCCCTGATAAACCCGTCACGAAGAAGCCGGCGGAAACTCGTATGGGCAAAGGAAAGGGCGCGCCTGAGTATTGGGTGGCAGTAGTGAAGCCCGGTCGCATCCTCTATGAGATTGAGGGCGTCGACGAACCTACCGCGCGCGATGCGATGCGGCTGGCGGCACAAAAGCTTCCGATCAGAACCAAATTTGTGACCCGCGCCGATCAAGAAGGAGGCGCGATCTAGTAATGAAGAAACGCGAAGAGTTGGATAAATACCGTGATATGCCCGAAGACGAGTTGCGTGCTGAGGCTGCGCGCCTGCGCGAATCGCTTTTCCGGCTGAAGTTTAAGTTGGCACTCGGAGAAGTTGATGCCGTGAAGCGTATCCGGCAAGAGAAAAAATCGCTCGCGCGAATCGAAACGTTGACGCGTCAGCGGATCACGCAAACCCAAAGTTAGCAATCAACGCGGTGACTAATCACCGCGGAAGAGTAAAGAGAATGGCAGAGAACGAAGAGAATATCAGCAAAACCGCGAACGCGGCTGCCGCGACCAGTCGCGCGCATCGGTCGCAAAAAGTTGGCACTGTGTCGTCCGACAAAATGCAGAAGACGGTTGTGGTCCGGGTCGATCGACTTGTACGTCACCCCAAGTACCGTCGTTATGTTCGGCGAACTTCAAAGTTCATGGCGCATGATGAAATGGGCGCAACAGTAGGCGACAAAGTGCGAATCGTGGAGACGCGACCGTTGTCAGCGCGTAAGCGTTGGCGAGTTGTTGAGATCGTGCAGAAAGCAGCGAAATAAGATTGCAGGCGGTCTTTGGCCTTTGGCCTTAGGTCTTAGGACGACCGAGCTCGTACCGACAACCAAAGACAGAAGACCAAACACCGGGCCGCGGAGGTAACGACAGTGATTCAAATGCAAACCTCTTTGGAGGTTGCCGACAATTCAGGAGCTCGTCGCGTCGAGATGATCATGCCGATCGGCGGGTCAACCGGAAAAATTGCGAGTCTGGGTGATCGCATTAAGGTGACCGTAAAAGAAGCTTCGCCGGACGGGACGATAAAGAAGGGCACTGTCCAGGATGCAGTGATTGTAAGAACGCGCAAAGAAGTCCGGCGGGCCGACGGAACTTACGTCAGGTTTGATCAGAACGCTGCCGTGTTGATTAAAGAAGATGGTACGCCTATCGGAACTCGCGTGTTTGGTCCCGTAGCGCGTGAACTGCGAGACAAAAACTTTATGAAGATAGTTTCGCTTGCACCGGAGGTAATTTGAAAGCTATGGCAGGGACTAAGCGCTCGAAAATAAGGAAAAATGATCAGGTGGTCGTGATTGCCGGGCGCGACAAAGGCCGGCGCGGACGCGTACTTGAAGTGGCGCCTGCAAAAGGTAAGGTCAAAGTCGAAGGCATCGGCGTGATCAAGCGGCACCAGAAGGCGAACCCGCAGGCAAATCGCGGCGGAGGCATCGTCGATAAAGAAGCGTTTATTAATCTTTCGAATGTGCAATTGATTGATCCGCAGTCAGGTAAGCCGACGCGCGTTAAATACAGTGTTGAAGCTGATGGTACAAAGACGCGCTTGGCCGCTACGAGCGGACACTCGCTGGAAAAGTAAATGCGGAGAATAGGACCTATGAGACCTATAGGACCTGTTTTTATTGATTCGATTTACGAGGATTGAAATGGCTGCAAGGTTAAGAACCCGTTATCAGAAGGAAGTCGCACCACAGATTGCGAAAGACTTTGGTATTCGCAATCCGATGGCAGTTCCGCGCGTCGAGAAGATCGTGCTGAACATGGGAATGGGAGAGGCGATCGCGAATTCCAAGATTCTCGATACGGCGGTTGAAGAGTTGCGCTCGATCGCCGGACAGAAGCCCGTGATCACAAAGGCAAAGAAGTCGATTGCGTCTTTCAAGCTTCGCCAGGGAATGCCGATTGGAGTGATGGTCACGCTGCGCGGTGATCGCATGTATGAATTTCTCGACCGGCTAGTATCGGTCGCGTTGCCGCGCGTTAGAGATTTCCGCGGTGTTTCGCCGAAAGCGTTTGATGGCCGCGGGAATTACACCATTGGTGTTCGGGAGCAACTCATTTTCCCCGAGATCGATTTCAACAAGGTCGACAAACTGCGCGGCATGAATATCTCGATCGTTACGACTGCGAAGAACGATGAACAAGCAAGAGCCCTTTTGAAGGCATTGGGGATGCCGTTTAGGAACTAGTGAATCGGGAATCGTCAATCGTGAGTCGAAAATTTACTCACGACTGACGACATCGATTCACGATTCACGATTCACGATTAACGAATATGGCAAAGAAATCATTGATAGCGAAAGCTGGGCGACGTCCGAAATTCAGTGTGCGCGCTTACACGCGTTGCAAACGTTGCGGCAGGCCCCGCGCCTACTTGCGCAGATTCAATCTGTGTCGCATCTGCTTTCGAGAGTTAGCACTGCAGGGACAGATTCCTGGAGTAGTTAAGTCGAGCTGGTAAAGACATTTCCGATTGCCCATTGCCAATTGCCGATTTCAAACCATTCGGCACTCGGCAGTCGGAAATCGGCAATCATTGGAGCATTTAAATGACAGATCCTATAGCCGATATGTTAACGCGAATTCGCAACGCCATTACTGCGAAGCATTCGCGCGTAGATATTCCGGCCTCGAAGCTGAAACTGGAGATCGCCCGCATTCTGAAGGAAGAGGGCTACATCAATAATTTCGTGATCAAGGGCGAAGGCCTGAAGCGCACGATTCGCATCTTCCTGCGTTACGATTCGCGCGGTACCTCCTCAATCACGCACCTGCAGCGGGTTTCAACTCCCGGCCGACGCGTTTACGTCGGATCGAGTGAAATTCCGAAAGTGCTTGGTGGATACGGCATCAATATCGTTTCGACCTCGAAAGGTTTGATGAGCGGAAAGACCGCGCGGCGTGAAAACGTCGGCGGTGAACTGTTGGCTCAGATCTATTAGGAAACTGAATAGGACCATCAGATGGCCTAGCGGACCTATTAAGATCGAAAATTGGAAATCGATTATGTCGCGTATTGGAAAAAAAGCGATCACGTTGCCCAAGGGCGTTAGCGTTACGGTGCGGGAGCAGGAACTTGAGGTCAAAGGTCCGAAAGGAACTTTGAAGACTCCCATTCCCGACGGTATCAGTTTCAAAGTTGATGGCGACGAGCTTCGCGCTGAAAGAAGCTCCAGCGAACAGGCCGCCTTGCACGGACTGGCCCGCGCCCTCGCAAACAATGCGATTGTCGGCGTGACTGAAGGGTTCAGTCGGCAGATGGACGTCGTCGGCGTTGGTTATAAAGCTGACGTTCAAGGAAAGAAGATTGTCTTCTCTCTTGGCTATTCGCATCCCATTGAGTTTCCGTTGCCGGCAGAGGTTGATGCCAAGGCTGAGCGTCTCACGACTAAAGGAAGCATTCAGCAGTATCAGACCACGGTAACGCTTACGAGCATTGATAAGCAGAAACTGGGACAGGTCGCGGCTGAGATGCACAAACTGCGAAAGCCCGACGCGTACAAGGGCAAAGGCGTGCGTTACGCTGATGTGCCGATTAAGCTGAAACCGGGCAAGACAGGGAAGTAGGACATGACGATCTATAGGACGAATAGAACCTATTCGACCTATAGACTGAGGAAGAGATGGCAAACACTAACAGAGCAGAAATTCGGACGGCGATTCATGAAAGGATTCGTCGCAAAGTTAGAGGCAGCAGTGAGCGTCCTCGACTAGCGATCTACCGCAGCGTTAATCACATCTACGCTCAAGTGATCGATGATCGAAACGGTCAGACACTGGTGTCAGCCGCAACCACCGAAAAGGATCTGAAGGGGAAATCCGGTGGAAACGTGGAGGCTGCGCGTCGTATAGGAACAACGATAGCGGAACGAGCCCTTTCGAAAGGGATCGCGCAGGTTGTGTTCGATCGCGGTGGTTATCTCTATCACGGCAGAGTCCGGGCATTGACTGAGGCCGCTCGCGCCGCTGGTCTTAATAAAGGTGAGGCCGTGGAACCAGAAGCAGCCGAGCAGCCCGCGGCTGAAACAGAAGCAAAGCCGGAAAAGAAAAAGGCTCCGAAGAAAAGTAAAGAATAGTTATGAGACAACCGAAACAACGTATTCCCGCACAGGGATTGGATCTGAAGGACCAGGTAATTTCCATCAACCGCGTCACCAAAGTTGTTAAGGGCGGTAAGAACCTCTCGTTTGCAGCTCTGGTTGTCGTCGGTGACGAGGGCGGTCATGTCGGTTTTGGAACCGGCAAAGCGCGGGAAGTGCCACTGGCAATTAAAAAAGGCATCGAGTCGGCTAAGAAGAACCTGATTCGAGTTCCGCTCATCAATAACACCCTGCCGCATCAGCTGATTGGTGAATATGGCGCGGGTCGAGTGTTAGTGAAACCTGCTTCTGAAGGTACGGGAGTAATTGCCGGCGGCGCTGTGAGAGCGGTCATGCAGGCAGTCGGCGTGCGTGATGTTCGTACAAAGGTGCTGGGCTCAACCAATCCACACAACGTTGTGCGCGCGACGTTCGATGCTCTGTTACGAATGAAGGATCCGATGGAGCTGGCGCGTTTGCGTGGCAAGCAAGTTGAGGAGATGTAATCCGGATCTCGAACGAGGTGTTATGGCGGAAAAGCGAAGTAGAAAAAAACAGGAAACTCAGTCGTCGACGATACGAATTCAGTATTATAGAAGCTTCATCGCGACGCCAAAGAAGCATAAGGAAGTCGTTCGCAGCCTGGGTCTGACAAAACTGAATCAGGTTGTTGAGCGGCCAGATAACGACTCGATGCGCGGGGCAGTTGCCAAAGTTCCGCATCTGCTGCGAATAGTTGATTAATAAGGTGAACTGACGGAGTGAATGATGGCTATCAGTCTTAACAGTCTTCGGCCGGCAAAGGGTTCGACGCACAAGAAGAAGAGAGTTGGTCGCGGACCAGGATCAGGTTTAGGCAAGACCGCGGGGCGTGGAGAGAAGGGACAGAAATCGCGTTCCGGATATTCACGTAAGATCGGATTCGAGGGCGGTCAAATGCCGCTGCATCGTCGTTTGCCAAAACGCGGATTTACAAACATATTTAAGAAGCAATGGGTGGAGATCAGTCTTGCTGCGTTGGAACGTCACTTTGCCGCCAATGATGAAATCAATCCTGACGTGCTGCACACGCGTGGGCTGATCAAGAAGGCGAAGCATGATGTGGTGGTGCTAGGCACTGGTGAGATTTCGAAGGCGTTGAAAGTTTCGGCCCATCGCTTTACTAAGAGCGCCAGGGAGAAGATTGAAAAAGCTGGTGGCGCTGTTGTTCAGATTGGTGGTTAACCTGAGCTAACAAAGGTCGATATGGAAAAGTTTTTAGCCGCTGTTCGCAATATGTTCAATGTGCCGGATTTGCGCCGGCGCATTTTCTTTACGCTCGGATTGCTGGCTGTGTATCGTCTCGGCGCGCACGTCACCACGCCCGGCATTAATCCTCAGAGGCTTGAAGCGGTGTGGCGAGACGTCGCCGGAACTTTACTTGGTGTGCTCGATCTCTTTTCCGGTGGAAACTTTCGGACGATTTCAATCTTCGCCCTTGGGGTGACGCCGTATATCACCGCGTCGATCATTCTGCAGTTGATGACCGTAGTTTCGCCTCAACTTAAGAAGTTGCAGGAAGTAGGCGAGATGGGTCGCCAGAAGATCAATCAGTGGACTCGTTATCTGACTGTTCTTTTGGCAGGAATTCAAACTTCGTTCGTCGCTCACTGGCTACAGGTGAATGGTGTCGGAGATCCCGGCTGGGGATTTCTGCTGTCAACGGTGCTGACGCTTACAACCGGCACGATGTTTGTAATGTGGTTGGGTGAGCAGATCACCGAACGTGGCGTCGGCAACGGAATTTCGCTCTTGATCTTTGCCGGTATTGTGATTGGTTTGCCGCGCGGCGTTGTGGAAGTTTGGAAGAACGTGCAGGGCGGCGACACCATGGTGATCATCGGTGTCATCGCGATGATCCTGGCGCTGATCGCAATCATCGCCTTCATCGTGTTCGTTGAAGCGGCGCGCAGAAAGATTCCGGTCAGCTACGCGAAGCGCCACGTCGGACGGCAAATGGTCGGTGGTCAGCAAACGACGATGCCGCTGAAAATAAACATGGGCGGCGTGATACCTGTCATCTTCGCTTCGTCGGTTCTTTCAATGCCGCAAAGTTTGTTCGCCGCCTTTCCGCCGGCGCAGGGCGACCAGAGCTCGACGTGGGCAAAAATCTATTTGTTCTTCCAGACGTTCCACGCGAGCGATCCTTATTACGAATTGATCTTTCTTTCGTTGATCGTCTTCTTCACGTTCTTCTACGTGTCGATTGTATTCAATGTCGAGGAAGTGGCTGACAACCTGCGGAAGCACGGCGGATTCATGCCTGGCATCAGACCGGGCAGAGCGACTGCCGAGTATCTGAACAGTATCCTGACCAGGCTCACGACCGTGGGTGCCGTCTATCTCGCTTTAGTCGCATTCATACCGCAGTTTATGTTGAGCGGATTCAAGGTTGCGCGGCTGCCGTTCATTGGTAGTTTTCTCGATTCGTTCGTCAGTACGACGCCCGGATTGTCGTGGATACCCACCGGCATGGGTTACAACTTTTACTTTGGCGGAACGTCGCTACTCATTCTTGTCGGTGTTGCGATGGACACTGTTGCGCAGATTGAAGCGCAGTTGGTTATGCGCAATTACGAAGGTTTTCTCGGCAGCGGTGGCAGATTGCGCGGGCGCAGGGCCTAATAGATCTCAGATCTCAAATCGCCTGATCGGAACAGATAAATTGAACTCGCTAATCTGATATCGCGGATAGTCGATTCTTGAAAACATGATCTCGGTTCCATCGATCACGGATCTCAGATCATAGATCTCAGATTTCAAACGCACGTCGAGTATGCCAAAGATCATTGTGCTGATGGGTGCGCCTGGTGCCGGCAAGGGCACGCAGGCGCGTTTGCTTCAGGAGCACCTGCAACTGCCGCAAATTTCCACCGGCGATATCTTTCGTTCTTTGAAGAATGCTGATACCCCACTCGCCCGTGAACTCCGCGACATCATGAGGGCGGGCCATTTGGTGCCCGACGAATTGACGACGCGTTTGGTGCGCGAACGAACCTCGCAACCGGACACCCGGAGTGGATATATTCTTGATGGTTATCCGCGCACGCCTGCACAGGCAGTGTCGTTACAGGATCTGGCGACGGAACAGGGACATCAAATTGTTCCTATTCTGATCGACGTCCCTTATGAGCTGCTTGAAAAACGAATGACCGGACGGCGAAACTGTCCCGTGGGTGGCGAGATCTTTAATATCTATTTCAATCCACCTCAGGTGGACAATGTTTGCGATCACCATCCCGACACGCAACTGGTTCAGCGGACTGACGACAATCTGGAAACAGTCGGGGCGCGGCTGGCGACTTTCGACGAGCAGACCAGGCCCCTACTGGATTATTATCGTCGTGCGGGCTTGTTGCAGACCGTAGACGGAACCCGAGCCCCTGACGTTATCTACGAAGAGATTGAAGACCGGGTCAGAAACGAACCTGTTGCTTCTGGTGAACAGGCATGATTATAGGTAAATCGAAACGCGAAATTGAGAAGATGCGCGCTGCGGGGCAGTTGATCGGCCACGTGTTGGCCGAACTGCGCGAAATGGTCGAACCGGGCGTCACCACGATTGAACTTGATCGCGTAGCCGAGAAGATGATTCGCGATGCTGGAGCGCTGCCTACGTTCAAGGGGTATAACGGATTTCCGTATTCAATTTGCGCGTCAGTCAACGAGCAGGTTGTCCACGGGTTCCCGTCGGATTACAAACTGAAAGATGGCGACATCTTTTCCATCGATTGTGGGGCCACCTTGGAAGGTTTCGTCGGAGACACGGCCACGACAGTTCCAGTCGGCAGCCCTCATGACGACGTTATGAAGCTTATCCGCGTCGCTGAAGAGTGTCTTGAACGGGCTATCGAACAGTGTAGGCCCGGAAAGCATCTGGGAGATATCGGCTGGGCGGTTCAGCAACACGCAGAGGCCCACGGATATTCCATTGTTCGTGACTACGTTGGACACGGAATTGGCAGGCGGATGCATGAGGATCCTCAAATCCCAAATTACGGGAAGCCAGGATTAGGCCCGAAGATCAAGGCCGGGTACGTTTTTGCGGTTGAGCCGATGCTTAACAAGGGCAGCCATCATACGAAGGTTTTATCTGACGGTTGGACCGTGGTGACGCTGGACGGCCAGCCATCCGCTCACGTCGAGCATACAATTGCGATTACCGAGGAGGGCCCGGAAGTCCTCACGCGCGTGCCCGTGCCGGCGGTCGCGGCCCAGTAACGAAACGGCTGTAACTGATAGGCGCAGCGCGGCTTGGCAATAGCGGATCTGCGTGCTATTATTCGCAGTTTGTCGGTCGAGCCAAAACTTCAATCTGAGAGGATATGGCGAAGGAAGAGGCTATAGAAGTCATGGCAAAGGTGCTGGAAACTTTGCCAAACGCTATGTTTCGGGTTGAGTTAGAAGACAGCCAGCACCAGGTGCTTGCGCACATTTCGGGAAAGATGCGCAAGCATTTTATTCGCATTCTTCCCGGGGACCGG
>Ga0157380_10000787_pt1 | contig 19913 bp, 17 predicted proteins | sample S35metaG_FD_119757 | JGI IMG/M metagenome (GOLD analysis project Ga0157380, IMG submission 119757) | Switchgrass rhizosphere microbial communities from Kellogg Biological Station, Michigan, USA - S3-5 metaG | ecosystem: Host-associated > Plants > Roots > Rhizosphere > Soil | place: USA...
CGCTCGGCATCAACGAGATACCCGAAATCATCACATCACAGGAGGTCAGCAACACACTGCAAAACGCGGCTTAAACCAATCGCCCGGAGACCCGGACTGTCGGGGAAATATCGAACTTGTACAGTCTTGTACCGACAGCGGGTAGTCGCCCTTAAACTATCAGTTTTAGTACCAGCGTAGTGCCACATCACTACAGAAGTGACTGAGTGTTATCAGTCGGCCTGGTCGTCGCCGGCAGGACGTGGTTTGTTCTATCCATATCCTCCGCCGAGGGCTTAAAAGCGAAAAGCCTGACCAATGTCTGATCAGGCTTCGTTTAGCTCAGCAGTAGGGGGGAGACACAGTTAGATTCGGGCGCTAGTCCTCACCATCCAGCCTCATGCCGAGAATCGTCACGTCCAGAGAGTTGTACGCCTTCCTGTACATCTCAAGTCCCACGCCGATAGTTGTGTGACAGGCGCCGGCTTCGCCCACATCCTCCAGAACACGCCAGCCAGTTTCGATCACTGCCCAGGCGTTATCGAACTCGCCAAGAATGCCCTCCAGTAACTCGCGCTTAATCCCTTCTCTCTCCTTCGTGCCAATTCTCTTCGATTTAACAATATGTTTGGTAGACTCACGCGTAGCCATTGGTGCCTCTCATACAGGTTGCTGATGGTTAGACATCTGCCCGTGTTAGCCGCACGGGCGGGTGTCGCTTCAAAGAACGCTATAGATTGTTTGCAATCCGGTCTGTCTCCACTGGAGCCGACGCCTGCTTGTTCAGCGCGGCTTGGTGCGCCTTAACCTCGACTGGAAGCTCAATCATCCGCTCAAAGTGGTCTTTCCAGAAATAGAAAGCGATGAAGCCAGGGACTGCCGCAGCCAGCGCGACCCAGTGAGATCGAGCGACGAAGCCGATAAGCAACAGCGCCACCGAGAGCAACGAAGTCACCCCTCCGGTCGTCACGTCCTTGCGGATGCGAAGCTCAGCCTCGTATATCGCTATCAGTGCGCGAGTACGGCTATCTTCACGTGCTTGCATCTCGGACTCCCGTGTTTGTGATTGCATGTCTAACGCGATCCACGCGAGCCAGCCGTGGCTGCGCTCATGGCGACAGCCGAACTGGCTTGCCATCCGAGCGCTCGCGCCGACGATCAGCAATCTTGACCAGCGCAATGACGAAAAGGACGAGAATCACGCCCTCATACAGATCTATTGCTACTGCGAGGCTATATCGCGAAGGAATGGCCGCGAGCCATCCCCGCCAGGCGACGATTGGGCCTAACGCGATAAGCCCCCACAGCAGAGCAAAGCGGCGATGCAGCAGAGAGCAGGCATAGCCGATGATCCCGGCAGCGACGAATGCTGCAAGCGTTCCCTGCGCCACAAGCCAGAGGAGAGACACTACCGAGAACGGGACAGCGGTTACGTGGACGGCCAATATCGACGCGTAAGCCCACGTTGCCAATGCTGACGCGATGACCGTCCCGGCGACGATGCGCGCCAGTGATCTTCTACCTGCCATCTCAGCGTTGCTCACGTCATCCAACTTCCGCACGACGGCTATCTCCTGAGTCGACAACCTTAGTACATCACGGGTCGTGCTTAAATGCCAATTTCGCATAATACCGAAATCGCATTATATGAACCAGCTCTCGCTATTCGAGGGCTAGTTTCTGAAGTCACTGCATACGCCCCAGCGCCAGGAACTATTGCGACTACTTGTCGCAGCTAGGGAAAAGTCTGGCTTAACTCAGACCGAACTCGCTCAGCGACTGGGCCGCGATCAGTCCTTCGTAGCGAAGTACGAAACAGGGGTTCGACGGCTTGAGGTTGTCGAGTTCGTTGAGATCTGCAGAGCGATTGGCGTGTCGCCGGAGAGAGTCCTCAGCAAGCTACCTTAGACCAGTCGCCACGTCTTCACCAGGGCGGGGACCATCCCGGGACAGCTCTCAAATAGTCGCTAGGCACCTGAGAGCGGCCAGCGATTCACGCGGTCGACGCGTATAGTGATAGTTGGCGTTTTCATGAAGCCTTTTGGACAGTCTCTGTTTCCTCGTTGCGCGATCAAGTGAAACGACTCATTTGCCACGTCGAGCCAAAGACCGTACGTATCTTGTTGTTGTACTTTGCCTGCAAGCAGGATTGGCTCCGACACAACGAATGTACAGAAGCTTTTCTTTGTATCGCAATCTTTGTAGAGATCTATGCTCGACCCGCTTTCACTTAAGGTTGCAGAGCTATTGCGCAATATCGCAGTAAGGGACTCCCGTGGAAGCTCCTCAGCGCGAAAGCTGAAAGCCATATCACCACCGACCTTCTTCGGGTCGCACAAACCCACAGAATCTACCGCCTCGCTTGTTTGAATCAGCCTCGGAGGATTGATACTCGGGAGAGTAGCACGCGAGACCTTGCGTTGTGTGAATGACGGTAGGATATCAATGCGGTCGCGGCTCTTTCGCTTACAACTGAAGTGGGCCTGCAAATTGAGCGGCAACCTCAAGGCGATCACGTCTCCCTGCACTTTGCAGTCACCGATCGCTAGCGAATCGCACTTACAAGACCCCAATTGGTCTGGAATGGTTATGACGCCTTCTAATTCAGAGAGGCCGATGCCATCAGTTTCATTGCTCAAATATCCATGGACGATAGCTCCATCGCCTGTTTGCTCCAAAGTGAATCTCGGCCCCAATGATCTCATTGCAAGACATTCCTTCCAGGCACCGACAATTACTGCACTAGCTTGACTAATGACGGATTTATCAATTTCTGACAGGCTGACCTGCTTTTTGAGATTGTTGCAAGCTGTCTTAACCTTATCTCTATCAAACGAGCCACCGATGACTACTCCTTTGATCGGCACCGTTAAGGAAGTCCTAAGCTTCTCGTCCGACGACGAACACACGCTGCGGTCCTCCAGGTATTCATAGCTATATGACCAGTCGTTCCTGATCGAATCAAATATTCCGCCGTCAAGAATGTCATGACACGCATCCTGAACGTTAACTTGAGCGTTAACTAAGGAAGCAGACAAAAGACATATGATGCCTAATGCATAGCTGAAACACCTAAGCTCGCGGCTACAACAATCATCCATTTTCTAGCCTCCCCTTGTATTATTCGTTGGCGCAGCAATCGGTCAGCAATTAATTCTGCCCGGATTCGGCTGGATTTGGAACTCTTTCAAGGACCACTGCGCTAATTAATCCGTGTGGATACTAAACTTCAGAGCTGATCACTGAAGCTTTTGGCGCATGATGGACTGCATACCTTTTCGCGTATCTATATTTTTTTGGTGCGCGAATGACCCTGGTCGAGATCGCGAGATTCCAAAGAGGGGGTACCCCCTACCTCGATCTACAAACGGTCTGGTCCAAAGTTGTCACCTACTAGCGCAACTGCAGCCGCCGCGCAGCAGTAAGCAGGTTGCTGGCCGTCCAGCGTCCGCCTCCGGGCGAAGCAATGGACCTGCTATTCAATAGCTCAGCTGACTTGCGTAGACAGCCGCCTTCTCTCAATCCTGCCTCGATACTCCAGCGAAGAGCCTCTACTAGCTCCAGGGCCATGGCGACGTTGGTACGTGCTCCTTTGAGACCAGCCTTCCGCAAGCTCTGCTTGTTCGGGTTACCCAGTCGTACATGCCTGCGCTTCGCGGCAGCAAGACCAGCCTTTGTCCGTTCCGAGATCAAAGCACGTTCCTTCTCTGCCAGTGCGGCGAACAGGTGCAGGATAAATGGATCTGATTGGCGTCCGAGTTCGGTCACGATGAACTCGACTCTCTGAGACATCAGTCCGCTGATGAAGTGAACATCACGAGACAGTCGGTCGAGCTTCGCCACCATGACCGGGCCACGCAGCTTGCGCGCGGCCTGCAGTGCTGCAGCTAGGTGTGGGCGCTTGTCGAGCGCATCGGTCCCCTTGCCTGTCTCAACCTCGGTGAACCAGTTGGCGACCTCGAATCCCTCCCGTACCGCGAAGTCTTGAATAGCTACCTTCTGAGCATCTAGTCCGAGCCCAGACTTGCCCTGCGCCGTGGTCGAGACTCGCAAGTATCCAATCGCCTTCCTTTCTGCCAGTGGCATCGCCATCACTCTCCGTCCGTAAGTGGCTCCATGATGGCGCGGTGCCGGTGTCTGTTCAAGCCTCCATAGGACCGATTACCGCCTTATACAGACGACTTAGATGGAGTAAGGGCAAGGCAGCCAGCAACCTAGAAAGAGCCCTCTGCGGGCTTCAGGAACGGAGCTAATGCGCACCTTATCCGCGAGCCGATCTAGCCTGCGCAGCGAGGCACTACGGCGGATAACCCGCCGAGTGAAGCCATGCGTGACCAGTTATCGATACCGACCATATGATCGTATCTTACTGATTTATATAATATATATTGCATACAACTGCTGCATTAGCCCCAGTTATGCGCCAGTTTTGTGGCTGTGACCACTCATCGCCTTAGCCTGATGCCAGTCCCATCTATCGATGGCAGTGCAAGAACCTGAAGGACCCTACGGGCTGTCTATATCGCAGTCTGTTTAGATTGGCTGAAGCGCGCCTACGGGGAATTCACTACCGTTCAGCCCCTACATTCCCAGTGCACGGTAACTCGTTGACGGGTAAGGGCGTTTAGCAAAGCGTTTGAGGTAATGGCATTCTTCTCCTAATCCTGTCTTGTCTCTATCGCCCCGTAAGGGGCTACTTGGACATTGACTTCATGCTCTTAGAGCCCCGCCAAGGGGCTATCTGAACTTGTCCTCTCTACCGGGTGTTCTTGTCCGCTTCTCGCTCCGCTTAGCGCCACTGACTGCGCTAGCAGCATGCTTGTGATGTCCTAGTAGTACCTGTTCCTGTCTTCCGTTTCTGGCTTGCAGCCTTGTCTTGCGCCTGCTGATGAGAAAGGCGCGTCACTTCATCCCTCTGCCATTGGCTACGTCGGACCTCATAGCGTTTGTGCGGCACTAGCGGCGGTGCCACCTTGCGCGTTGGCATCTTCAACTTCGCGGTGCATTTGCCTCCGGTGATGGCCTCGAATGCCTCCAGCATCTCGGCGCACAAGCGAGCCGCATGCCTTTCCGCAATGACGAAACTATCGTGCACAGGGAGCACGGGTATCCCGTCCTCAGCCAAGCGAAGCAATATGCGCTCAGCGATTTGCGACTCAATGCGCTGTGCTGCGAGTCCTTCACCTGTGAAGAACAAATGAGCAATCGGTTTGTGCATCTCAACCAGCGCGCTCACCAACTGGCCCGCATTCGCATACGCCTTCGGCAACGGCCACTTCTGCGATTCTCTTCTGACAGCGCCCACGGCTGCTTTCCTAGATGACGCGTTAACCATGGCGTTGAGAGCTTTCTTGGCTATATTTCGATCCGACTCAGTTAGTACGCCCGGAACGCGGTACGGATCAGCCGGCGCACCCCCAGGTACGTCGCGATAGAAAATGCAGTAGTGCACACCGGTGAAATCGATCTCAACAGTACTTTCACCATTGATGCGGATGTGCTCGCGCATCTCCTTTGGCACCTCCTGCCACCATCCATGATAGAAGCGCCCTCCACATAGGAATTTCTTGTTGTTGAATATCCTCTGCAAGTGCTTTCGATGGAAGTCGATTGGACCGGATTCGTTCGACCCCATTCTCTGATTGAGATCTAGCAGCGTTTCATCCGAAATATATAAATCAATCCACGTACGTGAAAGCCGCTGATTGATGGCATCGACATTCCTTCGCATAGCGTTCAACTCTCGCGAGTCGCGATAGTCGATCTTATAAGCATAGCCCTCAGCACTCTTTCGCCCGCGCAGCACTATCAGTTCCTCATCTGCGCGCTTGATCATGTCGGACGATAGCTTGAATTCCTCATTCATCAATCGAATCAGCGTCGGCAATGCGCGAATCCTCGACTGACGACCATCGGCGAATCGCCTCTTCTCCTCTGGGATCTCAGGACGCGGTGCAGGAATCCCCATACGATGCTCTATTAAATGATTAGCAGTTAGCGCGCTAACTACCCTGCAAAGCTTTCTCCATGTTATTGGCTGGACGTTGTACCTGCTTTCGTTATACCGCTTCGGGTCGCGAGAATACCTCACATACCGCTGAGGATCGTTCATGTATGCCGAGAACAGGTTAACTATCAAAGTAACAATATGCTCCCTGAGATTCAGATAGCTTGGCGCATTCCTTCCTTTGATGAAGCCATCATAGATGTGCTTTGCTAAGTCATGAACGCGAGCATCGGTTGATGTCAGATGCTTATCCAATCTTTGTGCTTGCTTTAAAGCCACGGCATCAGCCTGCGTGTTGTTGTCCGCCAGCGAGCAGAGCGCTCTCTTATTCATGCCGCCTCCTTTGCAAATCGAATCCATGCCTTGTCGTACGCGGTGTGATCTAAGCCGAAGTCCAACGCTTCCACTATCGGCACCAACGTAGCAACTGGGAACGCACCCATATACGTCGCGGACTCGCCAAGCAGAGACTTCTCATGTCCGAACACTTGCTGTACGTGGGAGATTGGCTGCCCTTTGCCCAGCGCTGTCGTAATCGCCAAGTGGCGAAACGAGTGGAACACCTTCCTACCGCCAGTCGCATCCGGCTTGATTCCGCAGTTCTTACGGAAGGTGTCATTGAACCAGCGGGATACTTTGTGTCCCCATCCATGCTTGCCTCGTTGCAAATCAGGGAAGAGCCGCGAATGTCCTTCGGCCTTAACGGCTCTGACGTAGTCTAGAAAGCCGAGTTGCACTAGCTTGCTGCTAACAGGAACCTTGCGGATACCTGCGGTCGTCTTGACCTGCTGCTCTTCGCCTTCGTCAGTGATCGCGATGATCCAGACTCCGTCCTCTTGCGAGATATCGCTCACCATGAGCTGTGCTATCTCAGCTTGTCGCGCACCGGCATATAGCGCAATCAGCGGGCACCAGAACTGCCATGACTTCCTCAGCATCGCTTGCCTGTAGTAGTCGCTATGGAACATAGCCTCCAGATCGGTCTGATTAAACGCCACATAGCTCTTACTATCCGAGCTGATCTGAACACCTGCGAGCGGGTCCGAGCGTAAATACTCTTTCGTCGTTCGGCACCACTTCAGGAACGAGCCGATTCTGACAATCTTTTCGCTAATGGTCTTAGACGACGGACGTTCACTATCCGGAATGTCCATCTCAACAAGCTCACGCGCTGACTTGCCGGGATAGCGCTTCTGCCGATTGGATGGCAAGCGAGCCAACGCCTTGCGGTAGGTCAGCATCATCTCGCGAGTGACGGTTCCTACTTCGATGTCGCCTGTGAGTTCTAGGAACTCTGCGAATGTAGCTGCTTGGCCTAGCGCGGTCTTCGGCCTCCAGACAGGGCGCGGACTAGCACTCAGCTTCTCTTCTGAGTATTCGTGCCATGCCTCAGATAGCTTCACGCTCGTTGCTGGAGCATCGTCAACTGTCGCAGCTAACTGCGTGCCGCTGAGCTGTCGGCGGTAATGCTCTGCTATTCGTTCTTCTGTGACTTGGTCGCCGACGCTGCGAGCGTACGCGACCTGACGCATGGCTATCTGAACTCTCAACACTTGCAGACTGAGCTGGTGGAATAGTTCAGAGTCGATGCCAGGCGAGGTTATTCCGCGAGCCTGCATCAAGTGAGAAGCTAACTGAGCACCGGGCTCGCCTGCGCCGTTCTGCACTGCCTGCACAAGCGCCCCTGTTTGCATCGCGTACATGCTGTCCGGGAACTGTGGGAAGAGATACGTCCCGAAGGCATCCTTCGCGAGCAGTAGCTCGTTCAGTCCCGGTGAGGCGTCAAACGCTGGCTCACCAGACTCCCTGCTCTGGTCGATGGCCACGACAAGGCGCTTGATGGCTCCTGCCACGAGGCGCTTTACTTCGTCCGCACTCAGATCCATGACTTGCTTGCAGAGACGCTTCAGTGAGAAGACGTGACATAGGACTGCAGCGGCTCGCGCCCTTGCGATAGCCGCGTCTGCAGTGTTCAGGCTCCTCCTAACCTCGAACTCGCCTGTGAGCAGGCGAATAGGCTTGGGAAGCTGAAAGCGGAAATACCAAACGCTGTTTCGCGATTGGAGGTACGGCGTCACACGACGCAAGACGGGCATAGTGAATCCATCCGTTTTAGTGCCATTTGAGGGCCACTATCGGGACTAGATCAATGCAAACGTCTTGCTATTCAACCACTTAGTGGTTTCATGGTGGCTAGGGCGGGAATCGAACCCGCGACCTCGGCGTTATGAGTTGTAGGGGCAGTGGCAACAGCCTTTGGGCTCAATGAGTTACGTCGATGGCCGTTCAGGTATCGGGCGTTATTTGCCGTGCTTTCAGACGAGGAATCGCGTTGGTCCGCACAAAATGTGGCACACAGCAATCGCCCGCGCTGATGGCGAGCGGCTGTCAAATCGACAGAACCGAACGCCGGCCGGCACTGTATGCACCTACAGTAGCGCGTGAACCTGCTGGAAGCCAACGAACAGCTCTACTACATCGCCTCCTGCGATCCCTGCAAGAGAGCGGTGGAGATCGATTTGGCCGCGATGATCCAGCGCTTCGGCTGGGACTACGACCTCGATAAGCTGCGCCCGCACCTGCGCTGCACTCGCTGCGGACGCCGCCGGATCATCATCACCACTCTGTGGAAGCAGGCCACCACCACAACCAGCTTGAAGGCGCAGATTCTTAAGGGCTCAGAACCTCGTTAACCCACGCCTGCAGCGCAGTCAGCCTTCGCCGGTCCCGCTCGCATTCGGCCGCGAGCACCAATGCTCGGCCCCCAATATCTGGCCCCACTCGCAGATCCGGTCCTGCCCCTTCGGCGGCGTCATCAGTGCCGGCGGGGGCTGTGGGTACTCGCACTTGAGGGGCTGTGCTGCACACCCGGATAGCAGGCACGTCAGGCACAGCAAGCAGCGTTGTAACGCGGGCGTTAAGCGCTTCGAGGTTAACGTTCCAGGCATGTCCGGATTCCTGTGTGATGGCGTCGGTTCGTGCTTTGTCCGCATGGCGAACGCGTTCTGCCCTCGCCTGCTCATCGCGCACGCCGGCTCGGTAGCGGGTATGCCCCCACCAGGCGAGCGAGCCCGCCACGGCTGCGACGATCGCAAGCGCGATGAGATGGCGCCGATACTTGAGCAGCCAGGTCACGCGCCTGGCGCCTTGATCTTCTGCGTCACGTTGCCGGCGATGTAAACGGCCACCGTCGCAATGATGATGTCGCGAAAGACGATGTCGGTGATCTTCGCGTGCCACACCAGCACGGTGCAGGCAACACCGCAGCCAAGCGTCAGGATGAAGCGGCGTCCGCCGATCGTTGGAATGATCATGCTGCCCGCTGCGGCACGATGCCGCGCATGTAGACCGTCTGTCGGTTGCGCCTCACGGCGGTGAGTATCTCGCGCCTCGGCTCGAGGTGCGCCTCGCAGACACTCACGTGCACCCAGCCGGACGGCGGGTATTCAAGAATCAACTGATTGACCGGCAGCCGCGGCAGCATCAGCGCGATGCGATTGCATGCTTCCTCATCGAGCATGCCTGCAATCTCGATGTCGGCGGCCCGCCCATACATGTGCTCGGAGGTGAGCGAGCCCTGCGCCATCTGGTTCAACCACAGCGGGCGATAACCCGAAAGCACGGTGATCGCTCCGCCGAGCTCCGCGCGGATCGGCTCCAATACGAGTTCGCACAGGCGCGCCAGGTTTGCGGTAATCTCATCCGATGGCTCGATGCACCGGCCCACGCGGGCTGCAATTTCCGAGCGTAGGAACTCGCGCAGCTCGAAGTGCTCGGAGAGGCGCGTCACTTGAGCAGCGCCTGCCAGATGAAGGGCGCCACAAACTGGGCCATCGCCACCATGCCGGCGCCAAAGTAGAACTTCCAGGTGAGACTATTCACCTTGTCGTGCAGTTTGCCGTGCTGCTCGTCGTTCCATTTGACGTGCGCATCAAGCCGCTCCGCGTTGCGGCGGTCCTCGGCGTGCAGCTGCGTCGTCACGCGAATGAGCGTTTCCTTCTCCGATTCGCGATCGGAGGCAAGCCGGCCGAGCTGCGCCTTGATGTCGGCGAGCGAGCCCACCACGTTCTCGCGCCAGGCCTGGGTGTCGGTGTCGATCATCGCTACACCGCCAGGTACCGCGAGAATGAATCGGTCTCGTTGTTGTCCATGTGCGGCGAGCGCGCCCGAAGGGACGCGTTGTCGTCATACCCCGTCTTCGTGGCGGTCGTCTGCACTCGCAGAGCCATGCTGGTCGCGCTCGGCGGGATGAAAGCGCCAATAGTCAGCTTCTTCCAGCCCCCGCCCGGATGGCTGACCGCAGTGAAAAACGGGCTACCCGCCGTCCACAGAAAGAGGATCGCCGCATCATTCGCAGCATCGGCGTAGACCCAGCACGAGGTTTCGATAAAGCCACCCACCGCATACTTGAGGCCGTCTGTGATGAGTGTCGAGTCGCCGACCGCATCACTGGAGCCGGCGGCCAGCACCAAAGAGCCAGGGCTGCGCCGATTTGCTCCCGTATGCACGGCCGATGATCCGCCGCCTGGGGTTGAGAACGTCCAGTTGGTTGTCGCAGTATCCCATGTGGGATTGGCGAGCAGTTCGGTAGCCTCAAGTGTGTAACCTGGGACTAGCACATTCTGGCCGTTCCCAAGATATCCCGAGATGATCTTCCATCCGGTGTACTCCTGCGGCCCCGGCAGGAATCCGAAACCATCGACATTCGCGACGCCCTGGCAGCCGTTGTCGAACATGACACCGTTGTGCTGCGTGCGCTGGCTCACTCGCCATCCGCCAGTAATGCTTGCGAGCGTGACGCCGTTGTTGGCGGTGGAGGAGATCGTGACGGAGCCGGCGGATTCGGCGGTGATCGTGCCGTAGCCCTGAAACACATTGCTTGCGTTATGGAGCAAAACCCGCGGATGGGCGTTCATGGTCCCCGGAATCCAACCGGTCGCCGTCAAGGTGCGCGTCGCGCCGGACCCAGAGACGGAAGCGACAGTGCGAAGCTGCCGGTCGTCGTAGGCCTTGCAATCGATGTTGATGCCGCGCGAGCCGGGGCCGACGAAGATGCCGTTCGGGTAGGCGGACTCGAACGCCTGCACACCGAGCACACGACCGTTGTTGTAATACCTGCCGCTGCGCACGGTGATGTTGTACGCCGGGTCATAGATGGCAAGCCCAGCGGAGAAGTTGTTATAGGCCTCGCAGTCGATGTACTCGATGTCGTAGCACGACTCGGCCTCGCCTGGCAGCCCAGATCCCGCATTGTCGGCCGCAACCGTGAAGCCGCCGTCTTCGTTGTCCCAGCATACGCTACCGATGTACTTGAGCGCGTAGCTGCCCTGGTTTGCATTCAGTCCGTCACGGCCGCACTGGCTCGATTTGCACGCAACGAAGGTGATGTGATGCGATCGATAACGCACCGCCATGCCGAATGAGGAAAACGCATTCGTTGCGCGCGTGCGCTGAAAGCCGTAGCCGTTACGATCCCATGTGCAGTTGGTGTATGTCTCGTAGGACGCAGCAATGCACTCGCTGCCTAGGTTTGCGTTGTCATCGAAATGGCAGTCAAGGAACCGACCGCCGTGAGAGTAGTCGCGCAGCCCCACCAGCACGCTGTTCTTCAACGTGACACGCGTGAGCACAGGCTCCAAGCATCCACCGTCCAGTTGCAGTAGGCGTCCCGTGGCAGATCCAGAGAAGGCAGCCTGATTGCCGTCTATGGTCAAGTCGGTGAACCGCGGCCTGTCCCCATTGATGAGCAGGTGCGTCGACCCATCCCCGACAGCGCTCCAGCTGTTCGGCTTGACCTTCAGGCGTAGTTTCTCGACGACGACGTCATCTCCATCGACAGACGCCAACGGGCTGCAGAGATAGACATCGTTTGCATAGCCTCTCACCGGCTCCCCGCCCGCGCTTGCCTGAGCGAATGCGGCATTCACCGCGGCGGTGTCATCGACCACGCCGTTGCCCGCGTTGACGTTCGCTGCATAGCGGCGCACGCGCCCCGACTTGAAGGCGTAGTTGTAGATCGTCACGCCCGCCTCGGCTGTGGTCTGCGGATTGAGCAGCTGCGCTATGATCGACTGCGACAGCGCTGTTGTGACAAGAGCGACCGCGTACTCGATCGCGCCGGTGACCGCGTTGAAGAAGAGGTACTTGCCTTTGCGGTTGTCGACCGAGCCGAGCGTGAGATCGTCGATGGGATCGCCCGGCGCGGTGCGCAGCGTGCGCCTGAGGATCTGATACAACCATTTGCTGATCCGCACGCCCTTATCGAGTGCTCGCTCGTGGGCGTCCTCGGGAAACGCATCGTTCGCGGTGTAGTCGGTGGTCTGCGATAGCTCGGGCTGGTCAGCGATCGTGATCGTGACGCCAGAGGCAGGGGCGCTCGTGAAGGTGAGCGTGCCCGTATCGCCTGCCCCACCGCTCGCCGAGAAGCCGCTCGTCAGCTGCGTGATGTTGCCCGACGCATCGGTTGAGGTGACATGCAGATCGGAGACGGTGCCGAACTGAAACGGAATGGCGAAGGCGAGCGTGACGCCGTTGCCCGCGTAGCTGATCTCTGACGGTGTGCTCGATACAGTCACGCGATGCTCTCCGGTTTGCGCGGAACATCGCGAAGGGCTCTGACAGAATCAACCCAGCGCTGGCAGCTTAAGCTCGCGCTGCTTCGCCTTCTTCTGCGCGACCTCAGCAGACAGGTCGGGAAACTCCTTCAGCACCTGCTTGCGCGCAAGGCCCCGATACTGATTGATGATGTCGCGCACATAGACATCCTTCCCCCCATCGGGCCCGTCGCTCTTGAGTTTGTAGACGGTGGCGAGCGGGTGCTTGCCGGTGACGATCGCGTTCAGTAAGTCCTTCGCCCCCACGCCCCAAGCGGGATTCTTCAAGCCATTGCCAGCAAGCTCCACATAGCGCTCATAGGCTTTGGGGTAGGCGGTGAGATCAACCGTGACGCCATCGAACGATGTGCGCTTCGGTGGCATCGTGACGTTCGAGCCCAGCCGCAGCAGCTCGCGATCGATTGCTTCAGGCGTTGGCTGCTGCGACATGACGGGCACGAACGCATCGTAGGGCTTGCCGAAGCCGCTCATCGTCTTGATCGGCTCACCCCACAGATCGCGCCGAATGGGCAGGCCACCGGAGGCGCCAGGCACGCGTGCTTTGATGGCATCCATCATCGAGTAGACCTCGCGCACGTACGGATCCTCGAGGCGCTCAGCGCCGGCCACGATTGCAGGCACGGTAGAGCCGGCCAGACGCTGCACCCATGCCTCCGCAGATTGCTGCGGATCATTGATGGCGCCGATCAGTGCGGTGAGTCCCGATAGATATGTCTTGTTCACCAGGTTGCCCGCGAGCGCGGTGGCTGCGGCCACCGGGATCTTCTCGACATCGGGATCATCGGAGTTTTGCGCGACATGCATCACCGTCTCGGTTGCATCCGCCGCCATGCCCATGAGCGAGCCTGCGGGATCCAGTCGACTGTATGAGAGCCATCGGTTGCCCATACGCACCGAATACGGCTGCCAGCCTTCGCGACGAAGCGCCTCCTTCGCGCCCTGCTCAGTGGGCCCGCCGCCGGTGATCTGGCCTGAGAGCGTCATGTCGGAAACCGCCATCATCGCCATCGTGCCCACGCCCATCTGCGCAAGCGCCACGTCACGACGCGCGCCACCCGCCTGGATGTTTGCGCGAAAGCTCGACATGAGCGGGGCGAGCGGGGTGCGCTCGAAGGTGAAGGAGAGAATGTTCGCGGGCGTGCGCACAAAGGGGATGATCACCTTCAACGCCGGGTAGTGCGCGGTGAGCCCCTGCAGCGTCTGCGCGAATTTGCCCGGTGCATTGGTGAAGGTCTGGTACTGCGCAGCATCCACCGCGGCGAGGCGAATGTTCTCCGGCGGATTCTCAACGAGCCCGGCGATGCGTGACTTCATCGCATCCGAGCCGATCTTGCCGGCCGCGACATCGGCGCTCGCCTGGCGCACCGCTTGCGCGTGCACCTCCCCGCGGTACCCCGATGTCTTGAAGAACTCATCCTCCGCGGTGAGTAGCCGCCCCGGAATGCGCACGACGTTGCCGAGGAAATCGACACCGCGACCGAGCCAACCGGAATTGGACAGGCCGAGCGCCTCGCTCGTGATCGCGGCTTCATGCCCCATCTCAACCTTGCCGATGCCGTAGCCCGACTCGCCGGTGCGCGCCGCCTTCCACGCATTACGAAAGGCATCCTTGATGCCGCCCACGGTGCCCGAGAACTGCGCAGCCGCCTCGCCCGCCTGCACCGCTGCATCATCCCCGAGCACACTTGAGATCTTCTCGGCGACCGCGCGCTCGACCACGCGCAGTCCCATCACCGCCGCATTCGATACGGTGTTCGCGGCATGCGTCGTCGGATTCGACAGCAGCCCATTGATCCACGCCTCCATCACCGCATCGCGTCCACGTGCGTACGCCGTCTTCTGCGCAACGGCGCCGATCTCATCGATCATGCCCGCCTTCGCCAGGCCCGCAACTCGAGTAGCCAACTCGCGTGAGATCTCGCTGCCACCATTTTGCGTGAGCAGGTCCGTCACATCGCGCAGCCGCTCAGCACCCGTACCCGCCGGGATGCGCCAGGACGCAAGCGCCCGCGCCGTCGCTGCCCGAGCGCCAAGGACCTCACGCTGCACAACATCGTGCACGGCGAGCATCTTTCGAAAGGCGAAGAGATTTGCTTCCGATGGCGTGTCGGCCGCAGCCTGGGCAAGCGATGCAAGCTTGTCGGTGGAGGTCGCCCACAGCTGCCGGGCGGCGAGCAGTTCGTGATCGGCGAGCGGCTGGCCGGCGCGACGATTGACGAGCAAGTTCCAGGCGTTTGTATGATTCGCATCGAGCTTCACGGCTTCAAAGCCGCGCACGCCCGCCTTCGCCGAGTCCGCAGCCGGCGCGCCTTTGTCGGCGAGGTTTTGCATGACCCGCTTCACATCATCAGTCGACTCGATGCGCGCGAAATTGATGAATGTCTTCGGCGGCTCCATCGCGCGGCCCGCGGCGGATGAGGCGACCTGGTCGGGCGAGCCCACCATGCGCCCCGCCACATCATCCGGGGCAAGCTCAGCTGTGCGCGTGACGGCGGCGGCGAGCTTCTCCGCATCCGGCGCCCTCGGCGTGAGCACGAGCGGCGCCTCCTCGACCGCTGCCGCTGCTGCAGGTGTTGCGCCTGGCGCTGGGGTCGTGGCCGGCGGGGTGTCGCCCAAGAGAGCCGCGATGTCATCGGACATCTCGCGCGGGGCCACGGCACTCGCCGATGCGTGCGCGGTCTGCGCCTGCATCTTCGCGCCGAATGCATTGCGCAGGATCTTCAGCCCCTTCACAAAGCCATCTGACAGCACGCCGAGACCCACGCCTTCGACTGCGTTCTTGAAGCGGCCCTCGGCAGCCGAGTCATCGGGCTTCGATGCGAGATAGGCGGTGACCGGATTCTGCAGCGCCGGCACCTGCTCGATGAGATTGGACAGGCGCTGCTGGTGGGCATCGAAGGCGGCGAAGTTGGCCATCGCGCCCTGCGCCGCAGTCTTGATGTAGTTGGCGGCGCCCGACATCTGCGGCACGCCGGCAAGCTTCAGCGCCTTGCCCGCCCCCGCCATGCCGGTGATGAATTGCGCGACGCTCTTGAGCACGCCGCCCGTCACCGTCTTCGGCTTCTCGATGTCGCCGGGGATCACCATCTTGTCGGCGACACGTGGCAACTTCTTCAGTTCGGCGGCGCTCACGACACTGATGCCATCGCCATCGATCTTGAGACCGGGGAGTTTGCCGACCTGCTCGACCCAGGTGCCCAGCTCATCGGCCATGTCGATCGTTGACTGCACGGCATCGCGCGCCCCGGTCCATAGTGCACGCGGGGATTCGACGAACAAGCCCTTGCCAACGTCCTTCATCGTGCGCGCGATGGGCCCCGAGTTATCCGGCACCGGTTCGAACTGCTTGCCCACGATGAGATCCGAGAGCGTGAGCTCACCAGGCGCCGCGGCCTGCTCGTTCTGCACGGGCGAGGTGGCCGGTGCGGCAGGCGCGCCTTCGGTTGCCGCCGCCGGTTTCTCTTTCAGCTTCACGCGCGAGAGCATCTGCTCAAGTGCTGAGCTCTCAGCCAGGCGAATGCGATGGTCCTGGTGCTGCGCGCTCAAGTCATTTTCATCGCTCACTTGGCGGATTCCTTCTTGTCTTCAGTGAATACATCACGCCATTGATTGATGAGCGTCGCCTGCTTGGCTGCCTCCTCTGGCGACATCCTTCCCTCCTGCAGGGCCTTGGCCGTCTCGCGCTCAATCGCGTCTAGATCCGGCTGAGAACGCGTTCCAGACATATAGCGAGGTAGCGGCAACGTGAAAATCTTCTCGGCTTTGCCGGCGAGGGCGTAACTGTCAGCAATTCCAGTCCACGCTTTGCGGGCTTCCTCGCTCGTGGCCTTGGGATGACCACTCGCCCACTCCGTCCACTGATCGAGCATCGCGGCCTTCGTCTGCGCTGCGGCAGGCGTTGGATTGATCTCTGAGTAGCCGGAAACCGTCGACAGGTACGAGTCGCCCTGTTTCTTCCAGCCCGGGTACTGCGCCTCGACCTCGCCGGTGAGGCGATCGAAGTCGCTTCGGCCGATCTGATTCTTCTGCAGCGCCGTCTTCGCATCAGCGCGCACGTCATCGCCACGGCCCGCTCGGTCGCGCAGGTCTGCATAGATCATCGGATCGCGCGGACCCTCTTCCAGCCCCGTCGCCACGCGATAGAAGTACTTGAAGTCATCCTTGCTCAGGTTGTCCCGGTTGGCTTCGACCCAGGCAGGCGTCACGCCTCCGGAGGCCGCCATGCTCAAGCCCTTCTTTGCGGTTGCTTCATACCGATCCTTCTCGATGCGCTCACCGAGGCGATACGTGCGATCCTCATCGGCGATGCGCTGGCGCTGAACGGACTCCGCCGATGCATTCGCCTTGTCGATCCACTTCGCCCGATCCTCCCCTGACAGATCCTTGTAGTCCCCCGTGAGCAGCCGATGCACGGTGCCATCGGGATCTGTGCTGATGTCTCGGCGCACTCGTGCACTCACCACATCGGAGGTGAAGCGCTGGCTCATGTCGACCGCTTCGGTAGGCGACAACACGCCGTTCGTGTACGCGGCGTCGATCGCGAGCCTCCCCTTTTCTCGCAGCATCGAATAGTTTTCCGCATTTTCGCCGGCCAGGCTTGAGAAGCTCGCCAGTGTCCCATCGAGCTGCGCCTTCTGGATGCCGACCATGCCGGTGATCGCAACTTTCCGCACATCGAGCTCACGGCGCAGCGCCTGCTGCTGGAAGTCCTGGCGCCACAGTTTCACGACGGCCTTGTCCTGCACGCTCGACGACACACGCATATCGAGATCCTTCACCGCCGCCTGATAGCGATCGATGTGCGTGCCATAGTCGGAATCGACCTGCAGATCCTGCGCCACCTTCGCCAGTTGCAGTTCGCTGTCGGCGGCGAGGCTTGCCACCTGCTGCGCACGCTCATTCATCTTGAGCTTCAGCAGCAGATCCGAGGTGCCGGCAAGTGCCTGGCTGATCGCGCCGAGCGCCTGCCCCGGCGCGGCAGCCGCATTCGGATTGATGCGCGCGAACTGCGGCCCGCTCGGGGCCTGCGTGCGTTGGCTGTAGATCGGAAGCCCAGGCATGGATCTAAGTTCCTTTGAGTGTGCGGCTCGTGCGGTAGTAGTCACCGACGCCGGAGATCAGTTGCGCGCCGGCGAGCGTGCGTGAGGCGCGTGAGGACTGCTGCACGCCGAAGCGCGTCGCCGCCGCATCCGAGAGCAGCCCCTGGCCGCGTGAGGTGCCGCTGTAGCGCACATTCAGCGCATCGAGCTCGGCGAGCACGGCCGACTGATCGGCAAGCAATCCGCTCGTGCCACCAGGCCCAAGACCTGCCTCGGCGAGTGCTGCTCGCTGTTTGCCGAAGAAGCTGGTCTGCTCGCGTCGCAGCGCCTCCTCATCACGCGCCGCCTCCTGTTGCGCAAGCCTCGCCTCTTGCTCACTCAGCTTTGCGTTGAACTCCCCCGCCTGCTGCTGCCCCTTCATCTGGTTGTAGGTGCTGGCAAGGGCGACCGCTGTCGATGCGCCGGTTGCAATCAAGGGGAGGATGCCCGCCGAAAATGCCATTCAGATCACCCGTGAAAATAGAATGTGGTCTGCGCCATCGGGGCCGAAGCCATGCAAGAGCTCATCGCAGCGCTTGAAGCCGAGCAGATCGAGCCAGCGGCAGCCATCCTCAAAGTGCGCCTCGCTGGTGGCATACAGCGTGCGCTTGCCGGTGAGATCGATGAAGCGCTGCGCCGTGCGATGCAGGCGAATGAAGTGCGAGCGAGCGCCGCTCGCCAGAAAGCACCACAGATGGCCGGTCGTCGCATCGATGTCGAGGATGCCGCCGCACACGATGATGCGGCCATAGGAGCGCCCGGTGTAGGCAAGTCCATTTGCCAGGCGCTCGGCATATTCGGGTGAGGCATACGAATACCACGAGCGTTGCGCGGGCTGCAGGTTGATGGCCCACAGGTGTTCGGGCTTGAAGGGCTCCATGATCATCCGTTCGTCTTCAGCCCCGGCATGATGGCCACGACCGTCATCGGCAGCGGCTGATCCTGCTGGACCTCAAACAGCTGCTCGCGATCGAATTCGCCCGGGTAGTCAACCTCGATGTCGCCCGAAGCAATCGGCTCGGCTTGGCCCATGGGCGTGGATGGCGAGCGCCGGCTGATGCTATCCATCTTGCCTTTGTAGCGCCCCACCTTGCCACCCAAGGAATCGAGGAAGCGAATGATCAGCGCATTGATGCGCTTGAGCTTGCCTTGAGCGGTGCCATCGGCGGAGCCACCTTCGATGCGCATCGGCACCAGGCGCGAGAGGTACTGCAGCCCGTACTGCACGACGCTTGCCGCGCGATCGAGCGTGAAAGCCCCGCCTGTCACCACTTTGCTCGTCTGCACGGCGCCATCGGCAAGCACCTGCACGGTGAGCCCCTCGAGGTGATCGGCGCCAGTGACGGTGGTGGTTGGTGCGCCATCATAGGTTTTGCCGCAGTCGACGTAGAAGGCATCCTCCTGGGCATCCCCCGGCGTGCCGTCCTCATCCTCGCCCTCCCAGGGACGTTTCATGTAGACGATGTAACGTTTAGTCGCGCCGTTGACGATGAGCTTCACCTTCATCCACAGCTCTTCGCGATCGCCATCGGCGGCAGGCGTGACGCACACCGACTCCACCAAACCGCCGCCGCCAAAGGGATGGCGATGCCAGCCGATTACGTCCTGGTCGCGGTCATAGGTGAAGCCTAAGAGTTTGCCGCTGCGAAGTGCGCACCACAGGATCTGGTTCGGCTCGGCCTGAAAGGCCATGTCGACGATACCGCCGCGCGTGATGCGCTCGGCGAGCACGGCAAGGTCCGTTGCGTTGTAGCGGTCGATCTCGATGGAGTAGTTGAAGGAGAGCAGCTTGCGCCCCGCGCGCTGCACGTACAGAAGCGAGGTGCCCACCGCAATCGGCTGCACCGCTCGCACGCGCTTCTTTGCCTGGCGGATCATCTCGAAGTTGCCGGGCCCCAGCGGCTCGGTCGTCGTGATCTTCTGCCCCACGAATTCACCACCGCCGGTGCCGATGATCAATTTGTCGGCGCCAGCAATCCACAGGATGTCGTTCACATCCTGCGACTGCAGCTGCTCCCAGATCGCGTTGTCGGTAGCGGTCTGCCCGAAGAAATCCCCGGCGAGATTCTCGAAGTCATTGGGCACCGAGGCCCACACGCGCTGCTTAACCGCCCACCACAGCCGGTTATTCCAGAACGTGACACAGGAGGGATACTCGGTCGTCATCGACCAGGCGCCGAGCTGCCAGCGCTTGGTGGAGGCGGTCGTCACATCGAGAGGCAGTTGCGCCAGGCC
>Ga0157380_10000788_pt1 | contig 19907 bp, 21 predicted proteins | sample S35metaG_FD_119757 | JGI IMG/M metagenome (GOLD analysis project Ga0157380, IMG submission 119757) | Switchgrass rhizosphere microbial communities from Kellogg Biological Station, Michigan, USA - S3-5 metaG | ecosystem: Host-associated > Plants > Roots > Rhizosphere > Soil | place: USA...
CCCTTGGCGTCGAGGAAGCGTTGAGGGATGCTATCGCCGGCGATCGGCTGAAAGATCTCGATCGAGATGGCTCCGAACTTGCCCCAAGCCACCTTATACTTGTGGTCATCGGCCGGCTTGTTGAAATGATGGCGCCATTTGAACTGCGCAAATTCGTTGCTCGGAAGATCGAACCGGCTGAACGGTCCCATTCCCAACTCAACATATTGTTGCACGGTCCGTTCGATATCGCGCGTCACGACGCCGATGTGGGTGAAGTTGGTCCACGGATTTTCCATGAGATATCCTTTTTCAGAAAATCCGTTCACGCGTGCTCGGTGACGACGGGTTGGATGTCCTCGCTGCTAGCGAGCGTCCGCCAGTTCTCTCCGGCCGCAAGCTCTTTGGTCCATCCTCTGACCGACCGATCGTCTTCGTTCGTCGGCGTGATGGGCGGATCGGCGCGGACGAGCTTGAGCAACGCCTTGTACAGGGCGGCGACCGCAAGATCCGCCGGACACAAATTCTCTTTCTCCCGGTTGCGAATGGGGCCGCTGCTGACCGCAACGGCGACATCCTCTTCGATTAGTCCGGCAAGGCCAGTGAAACTGCGGCCCTCGCGCATCGCATCACGGTCCTGCATGAACTTGTTGTGCCAGCCGGGGCGAGCGGCCTCAGGCGCGTCGAGCGAGACGCCGTAATGTGCCAGGGTTTCGTCATCGAGGCCGACGAACTTCAGCTGCTTGCTGCGCAGCGGTTCCTCGCCAATCCGCTTTTCCGTATCCCAGAAAACATGGAAAAAGAGCGTCTTCACGTCGGAAGCGGGCACCATGATCGTAAGAATGTCGCCGTTCGCGTTGAAGACGAAATAGGGCGCGACAAACTGCGTGACGCGCGTCTGGTGCTGGTCCGGCTGTTCTTCCGTGCGGCGGATCGCGGCATAACGAAAACCGCTGTCGGTTTCCTGGACCTCGAAGCGGGGCGCCAGATCGACACCCATCATGGCGACGCGCTGCCCATAGTCGATGTCGATGTCGCCAGCCTTCGCAACACCGTTCGAGTGGAGGATCGACAGGTGGGAGGAATCCACCAGCGCCTCGGTAACCTGCACATAGTTGCAGTCATAAATGTGCAGCGAGGTGATCCTGTGGCTATCGGGCAGGTCGAGGAAGTTCCAGGCCGGAAAGGGCGGCTCCTCATCCTTGGGTCCCAAATAGGCCCAGATAAGACCGCCCGCCTCGCGGACCGAATATGCTTTGGCCCTGACGCGCTCACGGAAACGGGGATCGGAAACATTTGGCGTTTCCAGGAGGGTGCCGTCGGCCGCGAATTTCCAGCCATGGAACAGGCAGCGGATCCCGCATCCTTCCACGCGGCCAAGCGCAAGACTGGGGCCACGATGGCAACAAGCTTCATCCAGAAGACCGATCACGCCATCCGTGCCGCGGAACGCCACAAAGGTCTGCCCAAGCAATTCAATGCGACGAGGGTCGCCGCCCGGCTCGGACAGGTCGCTGCTCTGCAGGAAGGGAGTCCAGTACCGCCGCAGTGCGCTACCCATCGGAGTGTCCGGGCCTACGCGGCACATCAACTCATTATCCTTGTTAGAAAGCATCATCCTACTCCTGTTCGAGCGTCATCTTAGACGTTACATCTTCTGCGCGTGACAGAACGGCTTCCAATCCAGGCGGGGTTCCTCAAAATGTTCCAGCCAAGAGATATTAAACGAAATCCTATACATAGCCCGTTTGACCGGCCGACTCTAAATCGGTCATCGAACATCCCATAGCATGACAATCTGTCGATTAATACCTTCCAGAGAAGATGTTTGGTCTCTTTGGTCCACTGTGGGTTATGTCGGAAGATTGTTCACATGGCTTCCTGTAGCGGCGCCAGGCGACCTGCCGCTCGCAGCGGTCGATGCGCCGAAAAACGGTGCTGGGTGACTGGTTGAACCGGTCGGCGCGCACCGTGGTTGGTCAAGGGGTGGGAAGCGCCGCCACGACATCTCCGCCGCCGTCCAGGGTTAAGACGTTTCCAGTCACATATCCGGCGAGCGCGGATTGCAGAAAGAGCACAACCGATGCGATATCCTCGACCGTTCCAGCACGGCCCATCGGTGCCGTCCGATCGACCCGCTCCCAGAACTCCGGGCCCAATTTTTCGAGGAGGCGCGGCGTCCGAACGTAACTGGGCGCAATCACATTCATGCGCACATTGCGGTCGCCAAATTCGCGCGCCGAGCATCGAACCATATGATGCAGCGCGGCTTTGGCCGCACCATAGATCGTTTGGCCGGGCACGCTTCTCATGCCGGAGTTCGAACCGATAAAGGTCATGGCGCCGCCGCCATTGGCCGCAAGGATGGGAGCGCCAATCTGGACGGCAAGAAAAGCGTGTCGAAGCACGATTTCGAACTGGGCATCGAACTTTTCGTCGTCGAAAGACTCGACCTTGTCCAGCAGGGCGACGCCGACAATGTCGACTACGCCCCTCAAGCTTGCGCCCAACTGGTCCTGCGCAGCCTGGAACACGCTCTCCATTCCCGCCCTTTCGGTGACATTGGCGGCAAATGCTACTCCGCCGACCTCGCCGGCAATTTGCTCCGCAAGCGCGATCTCGCGATCAACGCACAGGATGCGCGCACCTGCCTCTGCTAGAGCGCGAGACGAGGCCGCACCCATGCCCGCGCCAGCGCCAAGCACGATGATGCCTTGGCCATCCAGGCGCAGACGCGGGAGGTAACCGACCATTAGCATCAACTCCTTTTTCTAATAGAACTTCCATGGAAGATAAATGACTGTTATGTCAACATTTCCGTTGCGCTGGGCTGAGGGCTTCGCGCCGGGATATTGCCCGCTCCCGCCTCTTTTTTCGAGGGTCGGCGCATAAGGAAAGGCAGGGGATGGCGGCTGCGCCTTATGTTGTGGAAGACGGCATATTTCTCATAACGCATGTCCTGGATGTCGACCGGAATCCTTGGTTGCGCCTTTGCCGAGCCGGCATTGGCCGACCGCCTTATTCCCCAGCTGACCAGCGGTGCCTGGACCGCAACGATGTGCATGACCGAAGCCCAGGCCGGCAGCGACCTGACGCGTATCACGACGCGCGCGACAGCGCGGTAGGACGGAACCCATGCGATCGCCGGTGACAAGATTTTCATCTCGGGCGGAGATCATGATCTTGCCGACAATATCGCGCCCATATTGTTGGCGCGCTGCGAGAGTGAAGGCGGTGGATCGACGGGCGGGCTAGCCGACCTGGGTGTCTCTCCACAGCTGGACATCACATGTCTTTAGAATCAGGCACGGCCAAGGCCGTTGCCCGGCATGACCTATCGCCGATGGGTGGTCTGGAATTCCTTTGCCCACTTGGCTGTCGCGAGCATGCCGCCAAAGGGATAAAGATGCAGAAGAACGTCCCCGTGGTATTCAGGGCGCAGGCGATCCGTAAACTCTTCGATCAATCGGTTCGGCCCCGCGGTCGTAAGCAATCTCGTGATCGAGACGCCATACTTCGCCATCACCTTGGCTGAGGCGCCCACGCCGCACCGTGATGCAAAGCGCAGAAGCGTCTTCACGCTCGCCGGCCCTGGAATCCCGATGCGCACAAGCGCGTGGATGTTGTTGGCGCGAAGCCGCTCAAGCCAGTCCAGAACGGGTGTGGCGTCAAAAGCGAATTGCGTCACGATCGCAAAATCATGGCCCCGCGTGTCGAGCTCAAGTTGCTTTTCGATGCTTGACGTCCAGAGCTTGTCGTTGCCGATGTCGGGATGTCCTTCAGGGTAACCAGAGATTCCGACGCGCTTGATGCCATATTCGGCGAGAAGGCCCGATTTGATGATGGAAAGAGCGTCCTCGTAAGGTCCGAGCGGCTGCGGCGGATCGCCTGCGACGACGAAGGCATGGTCGATCTGGGCCTGGTCGCGCAAACCGGCCAGGAAGGCGCGAAGCTCATCCTCTGACTGCAACCGGCGCGCCGAAATATGGGGGATGGGAACAAAGCCAAGCGCGCGTACGCACGCTGCCGCCGCAATGCGTGCTTCGAATGTCTCGTTCGGCAGGAACGTCACAGGAATCTTGGTGCCTGGAGGGATGAGCGGAGCGGCTTCCTCCAATGACGGCACATCCTTCGCCGTCATTTCGATGGAATAGCTTTCGAGCAGCTGAGCCGCATCGTCCGACCGATGGAAATTATCTAGCGCTGTCATTGTTCCTCGCCTTGTCTGCGGGTGCCGCGCTCGATGCAGTGAGAGCATGATGACCTTCTTGGCCGCCGGCTCCGCCAAGTAAGTGAGCACATCGACACGAGGCGGACATCGGATATTCCGACGCTTCTCTCTTAGCCTCGCGCGCGATCAACGCCTATGATCGCGACGGATTGGGGCATTTCCATCTCGGAAATGCCCCTGTCATTCATCAGCGGCCGGTACGCCAGCCCTCCTGGTAGGATTCGCGCGCAACCGCCGAGTACGGCACCGGGCTGACCACGCAACGCACCTCGATCTGCTTGTGGGGCTCGACCGTTGTCTTGCGCGTGCCGCCATCGGGCTCGCCCCATACAACCCTCAGTTCGGTGCCGACCGGGATTTCGTGGTCGACCGTCGCCAGGCTGAGCGCCGACTTCTCATTGAAGCTGTAGCCGGTGAACATGGAAAGACCCACGGTGGTTCCGCCGGCATCAACCACCCGGTCGAAGTTGGACGATGCATAATTTGCGAGGGGAAGATCGAAGAACTTGTACGGGGTCTCGCTGCCGTCGAACAGCGAAGCGTAGATCTTCGCCATATCGTCGCCATTCCAGGCCAGGGTCACCTTCTTGCGCTGGTGAGCCGGATCGAGCGCCTCGAGCGCCTCGCGGCCATGGAAATCATGATCGAATTTGACGAACGGTCCGTAGCCCAGCTCCCACGGATTGAGATAATAGTCCTCGATATTGTCGGACACGAAGCTGCCGCCGATGGCGCCACTCGCTTCGTAGCTGTCTGCGCCGAGCCACTCGCGATAGGCTTTGAGCTTTTCACCGGTGTAGATTGCCGGAAGCGGGGAGGGGATCCAGCCGGATTCCAGAGTGTTAGACGGATAGGCGCGGCTGCCGCACGGCACGATGCCGAATTCCTTGCCTGCCTCCAGGATGGCATTGCGGATCTCATCCTGCTCCTCATAGGGACCCCAGATCTCGAGACCGGGCGCGCCCGACATGCCATGACGCAGCGTGCGAACCGTCTTGCCCGCGATGTTCATGGTGCCCATGTTGAAGAATTTGAGCTGCTCGAGCGGGCCGCCGTGAAGCTTCTCGATGATCGCCCAGGCGTTCGGGCCCTGGATTTGGAAACGCCAACTGATACGGCTGACGGGTTTGCCCATGGGGCGGGATGGTGAACGGTCGTCCTTGACGATCTCGACGTCATAGCCGCCGGTCTCGCCATGATAGATCAGCCAGTTGGCGGCAGGGGCGCGGCCGACATACACGAACTCTTCCTCGGCGAGATAGAACAGAATGCCGTCGCCGATGACATGGCCATAGGGGGTTGTCGGCACGTACTGCTTGGCCTGGTTGACCCTGAAATTCTTGGTCGAGTTGATCGCGGTATCCGAGATCAGCCGCAGCGCGTCCTTGCCGCGAATATACAGGTCTACCATGTGGTGCGACTGATCGAACAGCACGGCCGAGTGCTGCCAGGCCCATTGCTCCGAGCGCCAGTTGTGGAACTCGGGCGCGACGACCGGATAGACATAGGCCCCGATCTGCGAATTCCGCAGCATTTTGACCGGGTTACCGGCGTTCTGAAGCACCTGCTCGAGATTGGTTGCCATATTTCCTCTCCGACAATGAAACCTGTTCCGCCGAATCGTCCCGGCAGAAATCTGTGGTCGACACATACAGATATTTGTATGTAACGCAAACGAGTTTGGACGGGCCGCGCACCTAATGGCAGGTGTGATTCGGCCCGCTGGGAGGAGAGGCAAACCCATGAACCCGACGCACATATTGACGCTCACCTGCGAGGACCGCCCTGGCCTGGTTGCGGAGGTCGGCGCTTTCCTGGCGAGCAATCGCTGCAATATCCGCAGTTCCCACCAGTTCGACGATGGCGAGACCGGCCTTTTTTTCATGCGCGTCGTCTATGAGGTTCTGGGTGACACATCGCTCGAGACGCTGCATGAGCGCTTTACGCCGATCACCGAGCGCATCGGGATGAAATGGAAGCTGCGCGATGCGCAGCATCGCACCAAGGTCATGCTGCTGGTGTCGAAGTTCGACCACTGTCTGGGCGATCTGCTCTACCGGCACCGCATCGGCGAATTGCCGATGGATGTCGTGGGCATCATTTCGAACCATCCGCGAGAGGCGCTTAACCTGAGCCTGCTTGGCGACATCCCCTATCACCATCTTCCGGTCACCAAGGAAACCAAGGCGGCGCAGGAGGGACAGATCAAGCAACTTGTAGAGGAAACCGGAGCGGAACTGATCGTTCTGGCGCGGTATATGCAGATCCTGTCCGACGATCTGGCTGGTTTCCTGTCGGGGCGCTGCATCAATATTCATCACAGCTTCCTGCCGGGGTTCAAGGGCGCCAAGCCTTATCACCAGGCCTTCTCGCGCGGGGTGAAGATGATCGGGGCTACGGCCCATTATGTGACCGCTGATCTCGACGAAGGGCCCATCATCCACCAGGACGTCGAGGCGATCACCCATGCCGACAGCCCCGACGAACTCGTGCGCAAGGGGCGGGACATCGAGCGCCGGGTGCTGGCACGGGCGGTTCAATGTCACTTGGACGACCGTGTTTTCGTCAATGGTCCGAAAACAGTGGTCTTCGAGCATTAAGGAGCCGGCATGGCGAAAATCATTGACGGGAAGGCACTGGCGGCCGAACTGCGCGCCTCCATCGCCGAAGAAGCAAAGCTGTTCGAAGCCAGCAGCGGCGTGCGGCCGACCCTGGCGGTCGTGCTTGCCGGCAAGCCCGTCGCGATCCTCCTGCTCGAACGGGAATGCACCGTGACGGTGACGCACATCCTGACGCGCGATCTTCGCCAAATCGTGCGGAGCGCGGACATCATCGTGGTGGCGGCCGGGAGCCCGGCTCTTGTGCGCGGAGATTGGGTCAAACCGAGTGCGGTCGTTACTGACGAGGCGGGCAAGGCGCAGATCGTAGGTGACGTGGTGACGACCGAAATGGAGCATGCCAAGGCGGTGACGCCCGTGCCAGCGGGGCTCGGCCCGATGACCGTCGCCTGCCTGCTGGCCAATACCATGGCCCCGGCGCGGGCGTTGCGCCATGGGGACTGATGCTGAAAGGATTAGTTTCCCGCTGATTGAAGTCCGTATCGAGGACCTGCGGCTCGCCGCCCGGATCGGCGCGCATGCTCATGAGAAAGGGCGCCGCCAGACGCTCCACATTGCCGCATGCCTTACGTTGACGGGTATTCCAACGGATCAGTTGGAGGAAACCGTCGACTACAGCCTCATCGTCACCCATGCGGAGCGGCTTGCCGACCGGCATATCGCGCTTATCGAGACGTTCGCGCTTGAGCTGGCGGAGGCGTGCATGAGCGAGCCCGGCGTCGCGCGTGTCGAAGTGGTCGTCGAGAAGCCAGGCGCGCTTGCCAACGGCCTGGCCAGCACGCGGGTCATCCTCGAGCGATCGCAGGTTTTTGCGAGCGAGCCGTCGGCGTGAGCAGGCATGAAACGCGATGGCAGCCGGTTGCCTGGAACCGGCCTGCGGGCAAATAGAGGGCTAGGGTTGGGGACGGACGCATCCGGCCGTACAGAGGATAGCGCGGACGGACCTCCAACCCCGGCGCCTGCTCGCCGTCGGACAGATTTTACGCTCCCAATCGGTGAAGAAAGGAGGGACGGCGCGCCGTCCCTGCTTTTCGACGACGCTAGCGGGCCCGCTTCTGTAAAGCTGTTCGAACCGCCGCGCCAAATCTCCAACGGGAAAAGGCGATGGGATTTGGCCTGGGGGGCCGATAGAAGCGGGGATGCTGATTTGGACCTGGAGAGTGCAGTGGTTCGCCGAAGCGATGATGAATTTGTGACGCCTCCCGGCAGCGATGAGGATGTGGGCGATCTTGCCTCAATCCTCGGGTTCCATATCCGCCTTGCCCACGGTGCGGTCTACCGCCACTTCACCGAGACCTTCGCCAGTCTCGATCTCACCCAGAAGCAGGTGTCCGTACTCTGGCTTGTCGACGATCACCCCGGCATCGCCCAAAGCGATCTCTCACGGCGACTGCGGATGGATCGCGCCACGACCATGGCGATCGTCAACCGCCTGCAGGCTCGCCACCTGCTGCGTCGCACAGCCTCCGCAAAGGATGGACGCAAACAGGCGCTCCTGCTCGAGCCTGAGGGCAAGACAATGCTCGCCGAAGCGAAAAAAGCGGTGCTGGAGCATGAGCGCTGGCTGAAAGGGCGTTTCACCGCCCGGGAAATCGATCGGCTGATCGCGCTGCTCGCTCGCATCCACGAGTAGGCGAAAGCATTTCGCACCTACAGTTCTCCCCAGACCTCGAGCGCGATCGAGACGATCAGCTCCAGCTTCGCCCGCTGCTGATCGAGGGTCAGATCATTGCCTTCATAGGTCGACGAAAAGCCACACTGCGCCGACAGTCAGAGCTGCTCGAGCGGAGCATCGCCGCGATCGGATGAACGGCATGCGCGCGCCGGAGCGTGGCGGCCGACATTTCGCTGAGACCGATCGCACCAGTCAGTCCCATCTCTTTCGCGCGACCAAACGCCCCGACCGAATCCTCGATCGGCACCCTGCTATCCAGGCGGTGAAGATAGTATAGATCGATATGATCGGTTCGCAGGCGCTTGAGCGCACCGTGCAGTGTCGCTGTGATCGCCTCGGGCGATCCGTCGAGCCCGCGCTTGCCCTCAAACATCCCAGGATTCATGCAGCCAAGACTGATGGCGGAAACGCGGAACGGCCCGAGGCCGCTCGACATTACGCATCGCGCTTCAGCGTCCCTGTAGCTGGTTATCGAGCTCGCCCAGCACGCGATAGCAATCTAACACCTGGGCGACGCTTGAGTTCGGCTCGCGCCGCTCGCGGATGGCGGCGATGAACTCCCGATCCTGGAGCTCGATGCCGTTCATCGACACCGCCACCTGGGAGACATCGACCGGCTCCTCCTTGCCGGTAAAAAGATCGTCGTAGCGCGCGATCCAGGTGCCATTGTCACCGATATAGCGGAAGAAGGTTCCGAGCGGCCCGTCATTGTTGAACGACAGGGAGAGCGTGCAGATCGCGCCGGTCGCGGACTTGAGCTGGATCGACATGTCCATCGCGATCCCCAGGGTGGCGTGGATCGGACCCTGCAGCGCATGCGCCTCGACGATCCGTCCGGTCTGATAGGCGAACAGATCGACCGTATGCGCCGCGTGATGCCAGAGAAGATGGTCGGTCCAGCTCCGGGGCTCTCCCTTCGCGTTGATGTTCTTGCGCCGGAAGAAATACGTCTGAACATCCATCTGCTGGATGACGAGCTCGCCGGCCGCGATCTTGTTGTGGACATATTGGTGGCTTGGATTGAAGCGTCTGGTATGACCGACCATACAGACCAGGCCGGTTTCCTGTTGCTTTTTCAGCACCGCCTGAGCGTCCGCCCAGCTGTCGGCCAGAGGAATCTCGACTTCGACATGTTTACCGGCTTCCATGCACTGAATGGCTTGGGCCGCGTGCATCTGGGTCGGCGTACAAAGGATGACGGCGTCGACATCGTCCCGCTTCAGCGTCTCGGCGAGATCGGTCGTGGCGTGTCCGATCCCATATTTTTCGGCAACAGTCCGGGTAGGCGCCAATTCGCGACCGATGATGGAGGTGACTTCCACGCCATCAATATTCTTGAGGCCGTCCAGATGCTTTTCGCCGAAAGCTCCGGCGCCTGCGAGAGCGATTCTCATTCTTCGATACTCCTCTAACCGTTGCGCTGCATCATTTGGGAGACATGACGCGGCGAACTTTACTGCAAAAAGGCGACGCCGGCCTTGAGCATGGCCGCGGCGGACTCACGATAAGCCCTGCCATCCTCGCCAACTGCAACAGCAGAATAGGACCTCTGGTGCGTTGCGAGATCCGAGAGCAAGCGTCGAACCCGGACAAGCTCCAACTGCCAGCCGTCCTCCTCCTGCTCGACAATCTCGCCGAGGCGGCGATGCAATTTCTCGAGCTCGTCGGCCGCCTCGCTCAGCTGCCTCCAGTCCCCCATTCTTCCTCCCGGTCGCTAGTCTCCGGCCTTTTCGAGCACGATATGGCCGACGGCGGTATTGCTCGCAGGCACATGATAATGCTTGTGCAGCAAACGGGTCTTCTGCCCGAGCGCCCCGCGCATGATCAGCCACATGACCATCTCGATGCCTTCGGAACCGGTTTCCCGCAGATATTCGATATGCTCGATATGGCGCAGGCGATCGCTCTCTCCGACCAGTCCATCCAGGAATGCATTGTCCCACTCGGCGTTGATGAGCCCGGCGCGGGGGCCCTGAAGCTGATGGCTCATCCCGCCCGTACCCCAGATCTGGACGTTGAGATCCTCCGGGTAGCTTTCGACTGCGCGCGCGATAGCTTCTCCCAGCGCCCAGCAGCGGTTTCCGGAAGGGGGCGGATAGGTCACGACATTGACGGCGAGCGGGATGACCTTGCACGGCCAGGCGTCGGGCTTGCCGAACATCATCGAGAGCGGGACCGTAAGCCCGTGGTCGACGTCCATCTCGTTGATGATGGTCATGTCAAATTCGTCGAGGATGCAGCTTTGCGCGATATGCCACGCGAGATCCGGATGGCCTTCGACAACCGGCACCTGCCGCGGTCCCCAGCCTTCGTCGGCAGGCTGGAATGTCTCGGCGCAGCCGATCGCGAACGTGGGAATGATCTTCATGTCGAAGGCCGTCGCATGGTCATTATAGACCAGGATCACGACGTCGGGCACATGTTCCCGCTCCCAGGTCTTCGTCCATTCATAGCCGGCGAAGACGGGTTTCCAATAAGCTTCCTCGCTCTTATTGAAATCGGAGGCGACGCCGAGCGCCGGTACATGGCTGCTCCCGATCCCTGCGGTTATGCGTGCCATGTCAACGTTTCTCCTTAATCGATCGCTGTCCTGCCGGGGAGCGTCCCCCCGCGATCATCATCGCGGAATAGTCATCGAGGCTCATGCCGCTCATCGTCGAAACCGCCTGCAGGAAGCTTTGCCCGTCCGTCGAAAAGATCTTCGAGAGGAAGTAGATGTTGCCGCCAAGATCCAGCAGCCGATTGTAATCGCGTGCGAGGACGGCTTCCTTCTGCTCTTCGGTCAGCGTCCAGTCTTCGAGATAGGCGCGTTCGTCCGCCTTCCACCGCTCCCGGTTCTCCGCCTTCATCAGGCTCATGGCGAACTGGTTCAGGTGATAGCCCTGCCTGGCCCGCTTCGCCGTAAAGACGCGGGTACCGGGAATGTCGTCGAATTCCGCCAGATAGCTGTGAATGTCGATGGAGCGCTTTGCCGGAACGGTCATAGGTCGAGTTCCTTCAGTTTTGCATCGAGCCTCGGGAAGACGCGACGGGCATTGCCCTCGAAGATCGCGTGCCGTTCGGCATCGGAGATATGCAGCGCGTCGATGTAGCGCTTGGTATCGTCGAAATAGTGCCCGGTGGTTGGATCGATTCCGCGTACGGCCCCGACCATCTCCGAGCCGAACAGAATGTTCTTGTTGTCGATTACGTCAGCGAGAAGGTCGATGCCGGGCTGATGATAGACGCAGGTGTCGAAGAAGACATTGTTCATGAGGTGCGAGGCGAGATCGGGCTTCTTCAGCATGTCGGCCAGCCCGCGATATCGTCCCCAATGATAGGGAACTGCACCGCCCCCGTGGGGAATGATGAAGCGCAGGGTCGGGAAATCCTTGAAGAGATCGCCCTCGATCAGTTGCATGAACGCGATCGTGTCGGCCGCGATGTAGAATGCGCCTGTCGCGTGCAACCCGGGGTTGCAGCTGCCCGATACGTGGATCATCGCCGGAACGTCGAGTTCGACCATCTTCTCGTAGAACGGGTACCAGTAGCGGTCTGTGAGAGGCGGATGCTGGAAATGCCCGCCGCCCGGATCAGGATTGAGGTTGCAGCCGACGAAGCCCAATTCGCTGACACATCGATCGAGTTCACGGATCGAGCCTTGCAGATCCGCGGCGGGCGACTGGGGCAGCATGCAGACGCCAACGAACGTTTCGGGATAGAGCCGGCAGACGCGCGCGATCAGATCGTTGCAGGCGCGGGCCCAGGCGATGCTGACCTGCTCGTCCCCGACATGATGCGCCATCGCGGACGCGCGGGGGCTGAAGATGGTGAGGTCGGCGCCGCGCGCGCGAAGCAGCCGCAGCTGGTTCTTCTCGATCGTCTCACGGATCTCGTCATCCGAAATGACGGGATAGGGCGGTGGGGCCTCGCCCGCTTTGAAGGCGGCCTTTTGCGCGTCGCGCCACAGGTTATGCGGCTCGGGAGCGGTCGTATAATGTCCATGGCAGTCGATGACCAACGTCATGCTGTGCTCATCCTATCCTTTGCGAAATGGTCTTCAATTCGCCGCAGCTTGCCATCGAGGCCGGCGGGCACGATTCCGCCGAGTTGACCCAGTTCCCGCTGGCGCAGGATCGTGCCGCTCGTCATGCTCGGGCGAAGTGCGAGATCCTCCAGGGTCTTGGCGACTTCCTCCATCTCGGCGGCGCGGCGCAGGCCATGCACCAGCATGCGATCGAGATTATAATCGGCGCGTTCGCGCCATCCTTGTGGCTTTTCGCTCGCATCGAGCGAAGCCAAAACCTCATCGAGTACGCCCGCGCAAGACGCCGCCAGAACGCATTCCGCGGTGAGCGCCTCGACGCCCTTGACCATGATCGACCGGATCATCTTGATCGCCGACGCGCGTCCGACATCCGCGCCGATGATGCGTGTCGAGTCGAAGCCAAGTCCCGCCAGGACCGAAGCGGCGTCGCCACTTTTCGGTCCGCTCAAGATGATAGGAACGCTTAGACCGAGGGGATTCACAGGGGCAAGGATCGCCATATCGACATAGTGCGCGCCTACCCCCTCTATGATCTTTGCTGCCGTGCGCTTCGTCTCGGGCGCGACGCTGTTGCCATCGCAATATAGCGCATTGGCGCGAAGCCCCTGCGCGGCCGACCGGGCCGCTTCAAGCGCCTCGTCCGCGGTGACAAGCGAGAGAACGAGCGCCGCCGATTGCGCGGCCTCGGCCGCGCTGCGCGCTTCGATGACGCCGGCGGACGCATAGTCACCGCGCTTGCTTGTGCATTCGGACGGATCGTCCGTCTTGCGGTCATAGGCCGTCGCCCGATCGCGCCAGCCCGCGCTCGACGCGAAGGTGTGGCCGGCCTCTCCGAATCCAATCAGGGCGACATCATAATCCATGATCGTCATCGATAGCCTCACAGGCGGGCAAGAGCCTCATTGGAAGCTCGGCAGCCTGATAAGTTTTTACGAATTAAATGCCGCCGATCCTGGCTCCGACAGCCGACATTATCTCGATCAGGTCGGCTTGTGCCGGTGTCGGCCGCCAATCGAGCCGCGTTGTCACGCCGATGGTGCGGTCCAGCTGCCCGGGCGCGGTTCCGATCTTTGCCAAGAGGCCAATGTCGAGTTCAATGGAGACCTGGTCGGCCGACAGCAGGGCCAGATGGTCGCTGTGCACCAGGAGCTGGCGGATCGTGATCGCGGATCCGCACTCGATCCGGACATGGGGAGGGGCGAGGCCAAGCGTTTCGAACATGCGCTCCCACAGTGCCCGCAGCGGCGTGCCGGGTCCGGATATTATCCATGGGTAGGCGGCGAGCATTTCGGGTGGCGGCAGGCCACCGGAATGGAGGGGATGCCCCGCGCGCGCAACGATGATCGGCGCGTCCTTGAACAATGGCTTGCACACCAGGTCGGGCCCTTCATTGTCGCGAAGGGCGCCGACCATCATCTCTATATGGCCATCGCGCAACGGCCCGACGAGCTCCGCGTGCGACCCTTCCACGACAGAAAGGGAAACCGTCGGCCGCTGCGCCAGAAACTCAGAGATTGCTTTTGGGAGGAGACGCGAGCGGGATAAGGGCATTGCGCCGACCGCTATTCTGCCGATTTCGCGCCCCGCCAGTGCTGCGAGCTCGACAAGCGCAGACTCGATCTCCCGAATGGCAAGAGTGAAACGACGCTGAAGGTCGCGTCCGCGGCGCGTCAGGACCAAGCTTCGTCCGCGACGCTCGGCCAGGGGGGTGCCAAGCGTTGCGCTGAGGTCCGCGACGGCGCGATGCAGCGAGGCCTCAGACAGGCCGCTTTCGGCGGAGGCGGCGGCATAGGCTCCGGCGCTGGCCAGCGCCAGGAACGCGCGGATCTGCGATGACGTCACGAGCCGTGGCCCGATGAACCGCAACATGGCTTCGGCGCGCAGGGCCAGGACGCGGCCGGCCTCGGTTGGCTCCATTCCCGTCGGCTGGCGAACGAACAGCGAGGTATCGAGCTGCCGTTCGAGCTTGGCCACGCCTTGTGTCACTGCCGGCTGACTCAAGTGAATGCGGCGCGCGGCATCGCTCAGCGAGCCGGTGGCGGCGATCGTCGTATGGGCGGCGAGATGGCGAATATTGAGATCGAAGGGGCTCATGGCTGACAACCGGCACGACTAAGGGTGCAACACGTCGCACGGGGGTTCCTCAGACGCAAATGGGCCGAAAGATATAGGGAGGTGTCAAGCCTATGGACCGGGAAAGCGGCAAGGTCAGAGCCCCCCTCTTCCACCAGAGCCTGTCGCCCGCGGCAGCTCAGCGCCGGACCTGAGGCGATGCAGCGACCCTTTGCTGAAGCAGGGGCGGAACACGCGCCAGCCATGCGGCTCAGAGTCATGAGGGTCGGTCGGTATGCCATATTGCTTCCATAGAAGACATTCCTGTGATACGAAAACTTCACGAACAGGTCGGCTTGACGGTTTTGGTGCCACGACGCCTTGGTGCTGGGCCAGGCCTCACATATCACAAAAGGAGAGGCTATGCTGTCGCCGGAAGACAATATGCGCATGTGCCAGACCGGGCCGGGTACCCCCATGGGCGAAGCGATGCGCCGCTTCTGGATTCCGATCCTCTCCTCCAGTCAATTGCCCGAGGCTGATGGCGACCCGATCAAGGTCGAGATCATGAGCCAGAAAATGGTCGCCTTCCGCAACACCGAAGGCGTCGTAGGGCTGATCGATCAGCAGTGCCGGCATCGGAACGCCTCGCTGGCGCTCGGACGTGTGGAGAAATGCGGTATCCGATGCCTGTTTCACGGCTGGCTCTTCGCGCCCGATGGCACCGTGCTCGAAGCGCCCACCACCGGGTTCGTAGACAAGGGCGGCAACTGGCGTGATCTGGTGCCTGACCACAAATCCGTGCGATCGGCGAGTCCCGTGCATAGCAAGGTGGCCTGACTGCGCCGGCCGGCGTGCTGGTGGCGGGAGACGCCCGATCCTCAGCGCAGCAGGCGGCGTTCGCTATGAGTTAGAAACCCGCAGCACGCTGCCACCAAATAATAGCAGGCAAAGAGCCTTGAGAATGTCGGCCGTATTGCTGCCATTCGTATAATCTTATGGATGCCGCACATAACCGATTGGCGGACGTCAGTGGCGCTAGTGCATGTCTCTGCCTTTGAAGGAGGACGTAGATGGGTGGAGTCGTGGTGAAGCGGATTGACCGTTGCGATGTGCCTACAATCGATGGACTGGCTGCGTGTGGCGTGGCCACCGTGCACGAGGCTCAGGGCCGCACCGGCCTCCTGGCGTCCCATATGCGCCCGATCTATCCGGGCGCCCGGATAGCCGGCAGTGCCGTGACGATATCCGCTCCACCCGGCGATAACTGGATGGTGCACGTTGCGATCGAACAGTTGCAGGAAGGCGATATTCTCGTGCTCGCACCGACGAGCCCCTGCACCGACGGTTATTTTGGCGACCTCCTCGCAACCTCGGCCCAGGCGCGCGGATGCCGCGGCCTTGTCATCGATGCCGGCGTCCGCGACGTGCGCGACCTGACCGCGATGAATTTCCCCGTTTGGTCCAGAGCCGTGCACGCGCAGGGAACGGTGAAGGCAACCTTGGGTTCGGTCAATGTGCCGGTGGTTTGTGCGAGCGCGCTTGTCCGGCCCGGCGACGTCATCGTCGCGGACGACGATGGCGTTTGCGTCGTGCAACGCGAGCACGCAACCGAGATACTCGAGAAGGCCCGCGCGCGCGAAGCGGCGGAAGAAGGCAAACGCAAGCGTCTGGCCGCTGGCGAACTGGGCCTCGATATCTACGATATGCGCGGGCGCCTTGCAGAGATGGGCCTCAAATATGTCTGACGGCGTGCGCTGCATGTGGATGCGAGGCGGAACGTCGAAGGGCGGCTACTTCCTCGCCGACGATATTCCCGCGGATCGGGCCGAGCGGGATGCCTTTCTGCTCAGGGTGATGGGTTCACCCGATCCGCGGCAGATCGACGGCATGGGCGGCGCGGATCCGCTCACCAGCAAGGTGGCCGTCATTCGAAAATCAATGCGCGGCGACGCGGATGTCGATTATCTCTTTCTCCAGATATTTGTCGACCAGGCAGTCGTCACTGACGCGCAGAACTGCGGCAACATTCTGGCGGGCGTCGGTCCCTTTGCGATCGAGCGCGGGCTGATCGAGCCAGCTGACGGCGAGACGAAGGTCTCGATCTATATGGAAAACACCGGTCAAATCGCGGTAGCGACGGTGCAGACTCCCCATGGCAAGCCGACCTACAATGGAGACGCACGCATCGACGGCGTGCCCGGAAGCGCTGCGCCCGTCCCGCTCGAATTTCGGGATACGGCCGGATCTTCATGCGGCACGCTGCTACCCACAGGCAATGCCGTGGATGAGATCGAGGGCATTGCCTGTACCCTGATCGACAACGGCATGCCCTGCGTCGTGTTCAAGGCCGAGGACGTCGGGGTCACCGGCTACGAGGATCGCGAGACGCTCGACAACGACCAGGACCTCAAGAAGCGTATCGAGGCCATCCGTCTCAAGGCGGGGCCCCTGATGAACCTGGGCGACGTCGCGCAGAAATCCGTCCCCAAGATGATGCTGGTCGCTCCGCCGAGGGGGGGCGGCGCGGTCACGGTCCGAAGTTTCATTCCCCACCGTGCCCATGCGACGATCGGCGTCCTCGGCGCGGTCAGCGTGGCGACCGCCTGCCTCGTCGAGGGCTCGCCCGCCGCCGAGGTCGCGGCTATCCCGTCCGGCCGGACCAAGACCCTGTCCGTCGAACATCCGACCGGCGAGATGAGCTGCGTGCTGACGATCGCCGAAGACGGGAATGTTGAAACGGCGGCCTTGTTGCGGACCGCCCGCAAGCTGATGGACGGGGAAGTGTTCGCATGACCAAGACGCAACAGATCCCGCGGATCGTGAGCTGGGCCGCCGATCCCAGCCGGCCGCGGTTCGTTCCACCGGTGGGCGCGATCGATGCGCACTGCCATGTCTTTGGTCCGATGGCGCAGTTCCCGTTCAGCGCGAAGGCCAAATATCTCCCTGAAGACGCAGGTCCGGAAATGCTGTTCGCTTTGCGCGACAGACTGGGTTTCGAGCGCAACGTCATCGTTCAGGCGAGCTGTCATGGCACGGACAATGCCGCCACGCTCAACGCCATCACCCTATCCGACGGGAAGGCGCGGGGTGTTGCCGTCGTCGATCCGTCGATCGGCGACGGCGAACTGGCCACATTGCACGAGGGCGGTATCCGCGGTATCCGCTTCAACTTCCTCAAGCGCCTCGTCGACGACGCTCCCAAGGACCAATTCCTCGAGATCTCCCGCCGTTTGCCCGCCGGATGGCATGTCGTCGTCTATTTCGAGGCGGATATTCTCGACGAGATGCGCGATTTTCTGCAGGCCATCCCTGTCCCGCTGGTGATCGACCATATGGGCCGGCCCGACGTGACCCAAGGGCCCGACGGACCGGATATGCGCGCATTCCGCTCCTTGCTCGATAGCCGCAACGACATTTGGTTCAAGGCGACGTGCGCGGACCGGCTCGATCCGGCCGGGCCGCCCTGGGACGATTTCGTGCGCAGCGTGGCGCCTCTGGTGGCTGACTATCCTGATCGAGCCCTATGGGGGACCGATTGGCCGCATCCAAACATGCAAGATGCAATCCCTGACGACGGCCTGCTGGTCGACATGATCCCGCGCATCGCCCCGAGCCCGGAGCTGCAAAATAAGCTCCTCGTGGCCAATCCGACCAGGCTCTATTGGCCCGAGGAGATCGAGGCGTGATCCGCAGCCATGCTGTTAGATCGTGATACGCGCGGCTCATGCGGCGGCAAACATATGGCCCGCCCCGTCGGCAAGTGGTTTGAGATCGATGCACTGATTTCGACGGGCATTACAGCATTGACTCCCGCAACGCGGCAATTTAATAATCTATCGACCGAACGGACGGGTCGTTGGTTATCCTGTCGTGAAGCGTGCGGCTGCGAGAGCCAATAACAGCCAGGAGAAAATGTGTGACGGTACATGGGGATGCGATGCGTCAGGTTCGTGCAGATCTCGGCCGCCGGCTTATCGATCACGCACGAAATAGGACAACGGACCTCTCCGAAGGCGTCATGTTCAACGACGTGTCCGTTTATACCGATCCGAAGCGGTTCGAGGCGGAGATGACGAAGCTGTACAGGGGCATGCCGGTGGTGGCATGTCTCTCGAGCGACCTTCCGAGCCCCGGCAGCTTCCGTCTGTTCGACGATGTCGGCGTGCCGATCGTGGTGGTTCGCGGCATGGACAATGAGGTGCGGGCGTTCCTCAACATCTGCCGCCATCGAGGCGCGCGCCTGGTGCGTGAAAACCAGGGGTGCAAGAAGCGCTTTTCCTGCCGTTTTCATGGCTGGACCTATGACACGAAGGGCCATGCGGGCAATGTGGCGCAGGAGCAGCATTTTTGTGGCGCCATCGACGAATACAAGAAACTGATCCCCTGCCCCGCCGCCGAACGCTATGGCCTCGTTTTCGTGCAGGCGACGCCCAATTCCACGATGGACATCGACGCGCATCTGGGCAGCTTCGGGCCGGAGCTCGCCAAGCTCGGCCTGCCGGCGCACAAGCGCGTATGCGAGCAGGACCTGCATGCCACTTGCAATTGGAAATATGCATACGATACTTATTTCGAGAATTATCACTTCTCTTTCCTGCACCGCCAATCGCTCGGCCCGGTGTTCATCAACGACATGATGCTCTATGATACCTGGGGTCCGCATCACCGGGTTGTCTATCCGCCCCGCGATGTCGAGCAGTGGGAGGACAGTGACACGCTCGCCGCCGCCTATTTCATCTTCCCCAACACGGTGATCTACTGCGGCGCGTTGTCGCCGGACAAACTGTTCGTCAACCTGATGCGCATGTTTCCCGTGGATGTCGGCAACATCATCACGCACGTCGAGACATACGGGCCGCAGGCACTGGCTGATGACCCCGCCTACAAAGCCGAGGCGGAAGAGTCGCTGGAGGGGATCATCCGCCTGGTGCAGGACGAAGATTATGACGTCACCAGCGAAAGCTGGAAGAACTTCCTGTCCATGCCTGAAGATTCAAAGGTGGTATATGGCCGCCAGGAGCTGGCGTTGCAGCATTCACACCAGTGGTTCGCCAAGGCGGCGGGTTATGCGCCCCCTGCGGTAGCGGTACCCGAACCAGAAGGCATCGCCACCTCCAACGCGGCCTGAGGCGTTCGCGGAAGATTCCTGCCATCTGCCAGAGCCGGAGGAGGATGCCCGTGAACTCTCACAACGGCCAATAGAGTGCGCGGCGGTAGCGCCACATGGCCAAGCCTAGAGGATGCGCGGGATGTTCAAACCGCCCGCCGTCCAGATGGGCTGGCCCGTCATATAAGGCAAGGCACCGGAAGCGAGCGCACTCA
>Ga0157380_10000789_pt1 | contig 19895 bp, 14 predicted proteins | sample S35metaG_FD_119757 | JGI IMG/M metagenome (GOLD analysis project Ga0157380, IMG submission 119757) | Switchgrass rhizosphere microbial communities from Kellogg Biological Station, Michigan, USA - S3-5 metaG | ecosystem: Host-associated > Plants > Roots > Rhizosphere > Soil | place: USA...
AACCGACCTGCAACGTTTGAAAAGTAACGAACGGACGTTATCTGTAGCGAAAAATGCAAAAAGGTTTGGTCTAAACGTGTAAGATCTGACAACGGATATAAAAAAAGAAGCCGGACATTTCTGCCCGACTTCAAACTACAACCAGACGCCCTGAAAGAAAAAGTTTTGTTATCGACCGTTCACTACAGCGTATTCAGCAACCGTTTTCACCGTTTTAATAATTCTTGCCGCTACTTTGTAGGGATCTGCAGAAGAATTTGGCCTGCGATCCTCAAGCCACCCTTTCCAGTCGTTGTCAACTGTAGCGATCGGAATGCGTATAGACGCACCGCGATCAGAAACTCCGTATGAAAATCTGTCGATAGATTGTGTTTCATGTTTACCCGTCAAACGTAAATGATTGTCGGCTCCGTACACCTCGATGTGCTCGCTGATGTAAGGAGCAAAGGCTTGACAAACTGTATCATACACATCTTTAGAACCACAGGTACGAAGCAAGTCATTGGAAAAATTGGCATGCATACCCGATCCGTTCCAATCGGTTGCCCCTAATGGTTTGCAATGCCAGTTGATAGCAACGCCATATATTTCAGCGGTACGTTCCAATAAGTATCTTGCTACCCATACTTGGTCCCCTGCTGCCTTTGCGCCCTTTGCAAAGATTTGAAATTCCCACTGGCCCGTTGCCACTTCGGAATTGATACCTTCAACATTGATCCCTGCTTCCAGGCAAAGGTCAAGATGCTCTTCGACGATTTCACGCCCAAAAGCATTTTTAGCACCTACAGAACAATAATAAGGGCCTTGTGGTGCAGGGTATCCACTTGCGGGAAAACCCAGCGGTTTGTTGGTTTCAGGATTCCATAGGAAGTATTCTTGTTCAAAGCCGAACCAGAAATCATTGTCATCGTCCTCAATAGTAGCCCTTCCGTTGGAGATGTGTGGCGTTGCGTCTGGGTTTAAAACCTCGCTCATCACCAAATAAGCATTTTTACGTCCTGGGTCCGGGAAGAGGGCAACTGGCTGTAGCAGACAGTCAGAGGAATGACCGGTAGCCTGTTCAGTAGAACTACCGTCAAATGACCATATTGGACAATTGGCTAAAGTGCCATCAAAGTTTTTTACAATTTTGGTTTTACTTCTCAGGCTTTGAGTTGGCTTGTATCCGTCAAGCCAAATGTATTCCAGCTTCGTTTTACTCATAAATGGTTATAGTTATTAATCAAAATTGGTTATCGTAATCAATTAGAATTTAAATATTGCAGCCATACCTACCGTTGTCTGAGAGCTTTCGGTAAAGTTACCGTCTTCATCCATGAATTGTTGAGGCTCGCCAGCTGCCAATTCATCAAAATCGTCTAACCTTACTTCAGGTTTTAGGGTAAGTTTTCCATCAGCAATGGAAAAGTTTCCTGTAATCGTGTATGTGTTCGCCGAGGTACCCAGTCCGTTGGTTTTTAGACCCCGTGCACCGTCCTCGTTGTCAAAATGTTCACCACGAACGCCCAGGCTGAATACGTCAGAGAATTTGTATGTGGCATACAGGTTAACGCCGCTCCAGTGAAGCATGTCCGGGCCATTGTCTACGCCCTGGAAGTCACCCTTCGCAGAACCGTACATTCCCCAGAACGCTAGCAGAACCCGATCGCTTATCTGATAAGAAGCAACAAAATCCAATACTCCAAAATAAGAGTTCTCAGGATCGGTTCCGTCGGCGAGGGCGTTTCCTTCATTTCCTTGAATTGTATTAAGGTAAAGGCTTAATCCTTCTACCGGAGACACGAACAACTGTCCAATAAAGCTCTTGCCTCTGTTGTTATCATTGTAGTTATCAGTACCATTTACGATACCTGCCATTAAGGAAACTTTTTCACTGAATGCGTATGTTCCTTTTAGACCAATATGATAGAAAGGGATCCCGGCATTGAAGGTATTGTTTATCGAGTAGTGAAAATTGAGTGGAGCATCTATATACTCATACCCTATGTGGGTACCAAATTGACCCATGGTTAACGTTAGCTTGTCCGTTGGTTTGACGTTGATGTAGGCTTGTTTGATCGCCACAGCGGTAGTGGTATTGTTCGCAAGGACCGTTCCCCACTTGTAGCGGAAATCGTTACCGTAACTTCCGTACTCCACGTTAGGACCCCAACCAACCTCACTCACCAACTCTACGCTTTTGTACGAATAGCTCATTCGCGCCATAAGCATACCCAATTGAAACTGTCCAACATATCGATCAAAACCTCGCGAAATGCCGGAAGCTCCCAGGTTATTTCTGCTAGCGGGTTTATTCAAATTTGCGAAATAATAGGTGTCGAAATAACCCGAGAATGTAAATTCACCGTTTTCATCTTCAGCTGCTTCTGCCGGTTCTTCAGTTGGAGTAGTAGCAGCGGCGGGTGCTGCTGCATCCTGGCTATAACTATATGTTGAAGAAATCAGAAGACAGATACAAATAAGTAGTTTTAGGGATTTCATATTTTGAAATTATGGTGTTTGAAAGTTTTTTAAAGTGTCCCCGTGGCAGTCCCACGGGGATTTTTTAGCACTCGGACTTGTTTTAAATTTCACTTTGAAACCAGCCGAACTTGGTTACTAGTCTAGGTTAATGATGTCTTTGAATTTTTGGTATGGCATTTTAAAAAATGAGCCCCGAAGCCGGGGCCATTTTAGTTAAGCTACTTCTTCTTTTAAATTGCTGAAGTCCGCCGGGAACAAATTCTCGCCGTGCTGGCTGTAATCTGAACCAACTTTCTTTTCTTCAGGACTAACGCTTAAGCTGGAGAACAAGTCAACAACTTTCAGAATGATCATAGCACCGCCGAACGTGTAAGCCACAACGATAGCAAGCGCTTTCATGTGAACGATGAACAAAGCTGTTTCACCAAAGAATAATCCGTTACCAGTTGTGTTTGCGCTATTGACTGCAGTGTTGGCAAGCAACGCCGTCATGATCATACCTACAGCTCCACCCACACCGTGGCAAGGGAATACGTCTAATGTATCTTCAAGAGAAGTTTTGGATTTCCAATGTACAACCACGTTGCTGATGATCGCAGCAAATGTTCCTATGAACAAGCTGGAAGGAATGGTAACAAATCCAGCAGCAGGTGTGATTGCAACCAAGCCCACAACGGAACCGATGCAGAAACCGACAGCAGAAGGTTTTTTGCCTCTTGCGGCGTCATATAACACCCAGGCAAGACCAGCAGCAGCAGCAGCAGTGTTCGTAGTTGCAAATGCCGAAGCAGCTAATGCGCCAGCGCCAACAGCACTACCGGCGTTGAATCCAAACCAACCGAACCACAGTAACCCTGTTCCTAAAAGAACGAATGGGATATTCGCAGGCGAGATAGTTGCTTTATGCTCAGACTTGTTTCTCAGGTAGATTGATGCTGCCAACGCTGCAAAGCCAGCTGACATGTGTACGACGGTACCCCCAGCGAAATCGAGAACTCCCCATTTAAAAAGGAAGCCGTCAGGATGCCATGTCCAGTGTGCTAATGGAGCATATATTAATAAAGAGAATAGGACGAGAAATAAAATGTAGGATTTGAATTTGATACGTTCAGCAAATGTTCCTGTAATCAAAGCTGGTGTGATGATTGCAAACTTTAACTGGAAGAATGCAAACAAGACTAAAGGAATCGTTGGTGCTAATGACCAAGGTTTTCCATCGAGCACATTTTGAAACATGAAGAACGAAGCAGGATTGCCTATGACGCCCCCGATGTCCTCACCAAAAGCGAGGCTGAATCCCACGACGATCCACAAAACACTGATCACCCCCATGGCAATGAAACTCTGCAACATGGTAGAGATAATGTTCTTGGTATCAATCATACCTCCGTAAAAATAGGCAAGGCCCGGAGTCATCAATAATACTAAAGCCGTTGCGGCAAGCATCCACGCTGTATCCCCGGAGTTGATGCCCTCCGTCACAATTTGGCCTGGCACCGCAGGCATGAATACTGCCAGGAGGCTAATTCCTACCAGCAGTACCAAAAAGACAATCGATTTTTTCATTTGGTTATAGTTTTTAGGTGAATAGGGTAAAGTTTTACTCTGTTTTATTAATAACTGCTTAAATATTTTAACAATAGGGTAAAAAACGAACCACTTTTGAAAAAAAATTCACGGAATCGTGTTCGGTAGGGTGAAATTTGAACCGAAATCGTATAAAAATTATAATATTTCCAAAATAGTTCTGAAGACGAAATCTTATTCGGTATAATCGATTTTGGATGTGGATTTATATGGCAAAATCAGGGATCGGGGTCCTATTTTTTTTGAATGAAGCGTTTCTTGTTTTTGATAAATACCTGTCAGGCAGGAGGATGCAGCGAATCTTGGTTAGACTTATTCAATTCATAATCTAATAACCATGGGATAAAGGATGGGCGAAGGTGCCTAGTAAGCTCACAGCGGACTAGTTCATTCGAGGATCACTGACCTGAGTTTTAGAAGTAGGCAGTCAGTCATTTCCCGACGAAAGAAAAAGCGCGGGGACTTGAACAACCTGCCACGACAAGCCTAGCGTTGTCAGCTTACCATATATTTTCGCCACCACCATTGAAAAACAATCAGTCCCCAGATACGTGCGTGGATATCACCTGGGTTAGGAGAAAATAGTTGCTGTTTCAGTTTGTCAATCTCACGATAATCAAATACCTCTTGTTCTTCAATAAACTTTTCAGATAAAAGATCATCTACAATAAGGGACTTCATTTCATTTCTAAACCATTTTAACAACGGAACCTCAAAGCCCTTTTTTGGCCGGTTGTATAACTGCTTCGGGAGAAAATCCCGGAAGGCATCTTTCACAATTCGTTTACGAACCGATCCTTTAATTTTATATTCTTGAGGGAGGCTAAAAATAAAATTAACAAACTCAAAATCCAGAAAGGGTGTGCGGACTTCCAACCCATTGGCCATACTCATCATGTCTACCTTCGTGAGCATGTCATTGGGAAGAACAAGATGCATATCAGCATACAGAATGTCGTTTAAGTTCTCTTTATCAGGCAGGGATTGTAAAATACTTTTGCGCCTGGGAAAAAAATCTTTTAACCACATGTTTATACGCAATTCCGGGTGTAACATGAGAAGTGTTTCTTCCTTACTCGCGTACCCCGCCCATTGCCAGTATCGATCTTTAGAAGAGAGTTTCATGCCTTCACTAAATCTTGAGAACTGCCTGAACTTGTTGGCCAAGGAACTATTCCTGGATTTCGGCAACAACTTCCACAGTGGATTTAAACTAGTCACCAGATTTTCTTTCCAGCCAGAATTGATGATTCGATTAAATGCCGCGTGTTTATTATAGCCTGCTAACATCTCATCTGCTCCGTCCCCTGACAGCGCGACCGTGGCGTGCTTTTTCGTTTCTTTGCTTAAGATGTACACCGCAATTGCTGATGAATCGGCAAAAGGCTCGTCAAGGTAGTCCAGAATGGAATTTAAGTGGGTGTAGAGATCATTATTGGTCAATGAGAATTCTGTGTGTTTTGTTTTGAAATGTTTAGCCACCAACCGCGCATAACGTGTTTCATCAAAAAACTTTTCATCCTTAAACCCGATTGAAAAAGTATTCAGGTCAGGTTTATGCTTCTTCGCGAGACCTGTAATAATAGAAGAATCAATACCTCCGCTGAGAAAGGCACCCAAAGGCACATCCGCTACCAACCTTCGCTGAACGGAAGCCTCGAGCAATTGTTTTGCTTTTCCTTTCGCCTCTGCATAGGAAATCTTGTTGTTGGAAGCCTTTTCCCGATCGTACGGAATCTGGTAGTAAGATTGGATGTCCATCTTTTGTCGGCTTACCTTCAGATAGTGTCCTGGTAGAAGTTTTTTTACATTGCTGAGGATGGTATCGGGCGCTGGAATGTAATTAAGCTGCAGATAGGTATAGAGAGAGCTGTAATCTAAACTTTTTTCAATGCCATACTGAAGGATGGATTTCATTTCTGAAGCGAACAGGAATTTGTCTTCGTCGAACAAATAAAGTAGGGGTTTGACCCCGTAGCGATCACGAGCCAGAAAAAAAGTTTGTTCAACTCTGTCATAAACACAGAAAGAAAAAAAACCATTGAGCTTTGAAAGGCAATTTTCTTTGTCAGCGATAAAAAGTTTCAGTAGCACCTCTGTATCACTATTCGAGAAAAAAGAAGTTCCACGGGCCTGCAGTTTTTTTCTTAATTCAACATAGTTGAAGATCTCGCCGTTAAAAACGATGCAATACCTTTTTGACTCATCCCACATGGGTTGGTTGGCAACGGAGGAGGTATCGATTATCGAAAGCCGCCGATGTCCCATGGCCACCCACTCGTCGATATAGGTGTCCTGAAAGTCCGGACCTCGCTTTTGCAGCGCGGTGGTGGCATTCGTTATCTGTATCTTGTTGACTTTGCCAACAAGGTTAAAAGCAAACATACCGGTGATTCCACACATGGGCTGACTGTTTTGTAGGGAAAGTTAGAAAGTTTGCATTAGGATTGTATATTGAAATTCTTCTTAACGTATTTCTGGATGAAGAAAGAACAAATTGCAGGGTTAGAATTTAATGGCAGTGCAGCCGAACTCACCTTAGGTGTCGAACTGGAGCTCCAGGTGCTCGATGCTGATAGCCTGTTATTGACACCAAGGGCTGCTGAAATAATTGAGTTGTGTGATGATAAAAATATAGTACCCGAATTTTTTCAAAGTACCGTAGAAATGGTATCCAAAATTTGTCAAAATGCACATGAAGTAAAGGAGGATTTGAAGAGGTCGATTGACAAAATTCAATTGAAGTCGGGTCAGCTGCATCTCAAGCTTGCATCGACCGGCACGCATCCTGTCGCTGATTACCGCGAGCGTCTTGTTACACCTTCAAAAAGGTATCATGATTTAATTGATCGCAACCAGTGGCTTATCCGTCGAATGGCGGTTTATGGAATGCATATTCATGTTGGAATGAAATCTGGAGACGCTTGTATGCGTTACCATTATTTTTTCATTCATTTCCTGCCCCATATTCTTGCCTTGTCTGGAAGTTCACCTTTTTGGCAAGGCATGTATACCGGGCTTTCTTCTTGCCGACCGACCACTTATGAGGCATTGCCCACCGCAGGTATGCCTTATCTGGTAAAGGACTGGCCGGAATTCCAGAAGCTGTATTCATTCCTGCTGAAATCAAAAGCCATCAACAGTATGAAAGATTTGTGGTGGGATTTAAGGCCGAGTCCAGAACATGGAACATTAGAACTTCGCTTTTGTGATGAACCTGCCACGCTCAAAGAAGCTTTAGGTATTGTTGCTTTCATTCATGCATTGGCCCACTGGTTTCGCGACCATGAAGAGGAATGGAATCATTCTCATACGCCCTTGAAGCAATGGATCTTTCGGGAAAATAAATGGCGGGCTATTCGATATGGTCTACACGCACAAGTGGTTGTTGCGCGCAATGGTAAAACGAAGTTGCTATATAAGGACATACTGGATTGGCTGAAAAAACTTGAACCGTATGTTAAGGAGTTAAGATATGGCGAACATTTAAATGTGTTGAAGGAAATTATTGAAAAGGGAAATAGCTCTGAAAGACAATATAAAATTTTTGAAGCCACCCATGACTTCAAAGACGTAATCCGTCAAAATGTGCAGGAGTTTGAATTAGGGGAGCCGATTTGGAATTGAATTTTAATTCACATTCTTTTTTTGAAACTGAATCATAGCGCTAAGTTTCATACCCAGCAAGGTGGATACCCATCCCAACAATGCTACGTGTTCAGCAAAACTGCCACCGACCTGAGGCAATTTTCCCTGCACGCGTGGCAGGTACGTCAAAAAGAATATCAGCCAGACGTAATAAGCAAAAATGGTTTCCAGAATGGAATACGTTCGGTTCGAAATCGTACCTCGCATTTTATAAGTTTGAAACAAAGGCATGGCAAATATGAAAAGGTAGGCGAGGAAACCTCCGGCAATACGATAAGGCACAAGTTTTATCCCAGATAGGTAGACATAGGATAGCAACTCTAATAAATGAATACCATGAACAATTGCAAAAAGCAAATAAAACCGATCAGACAGCCATACCGTTATTGTTCGGGGTTTGTTGTATAGTAGAAAGATTGCGCTGAATAGAAACAATGACAGTCGCCCGGAAAATCTGGTAATCGTTTGTAGGGCGGTGAGGGAATAACCTTCAGACAGAAGTCCCAATGCTATAATACAGATCTCAATAGCAACGAAAAGTATGATCAGTTTCCGGGAGCTCATACGAGTACAGTATTGCTAGAAAGATATCGAATTCTTTGTGGAAAGCAATCCTTTAATACAACGCCGGAGATAGTTAAAGATGCTATTCCTTGAGGCTCTTTTCTATATCATCAAAGTACCAAACCTTTCCAAAGGCGCCGAAGCCAACTATTTTTTCCTCTCCTTTAACCTTAACTTTTGTGAGGGAGAAAATCTTATAGTCATCGATTTTAAGCTTGTTGGCAATGTTTTTCTTAACGTCTTTCAGACCTTTATGGTGGGTCAATTCTTCGGGGTTTGTAAAATAAGCCACAACCAGAATCAGCACCAAGATGAGTATTCCCCATTTGATAAACGCTTTGAAAATTTTGAATAAAATAAACAAAACGACCAGTGCAACTCCTACAATGATTATTATCTCCATGATCTGAAACGCAGACCTAAGATAAATCAAAAAGCTTGGATTAGATAAAAAATTCCCTCGACGACGTTGAGCAAAAAAAAACCTTTGCTCTACTGAGCAAAGGTTGTCCTATCTACTTTCTCTCTACCCAATCTGTTACCTATTACTAATTTGGTTCTCGTTCTTTGAGATGTCCATCCGCGATATTCTCTGTGTACCAGTTTTTTCTTGAAGTCTCATTTCACTTTTTGACGAACTCCTATACAAATTAACGGATCTGCGGCCGTGGCCTCCACCCGGCTAATTACGCACCTGGCGCCCGTATTTATCCGGAGCCATTTAAGGGTTGCCCGCCTAAAATTTGCCATAGGAATCACGCTTAATAAACGCGTTTGAGAAATCATAAATCGAAGGTCCGCATCCTTGGATCCGCAATCTTTTTTGATTTGGGTCGTTAAATTCACGGGTCGTTGAGCAGGTCTATCTCGCCGCAAAGTTGATAACGTCGGTTGCAACATTTGGCGAGATTTCTGCAAAATGCTGTGAATCAATTATATTTGAATGCAAAATGACGGCGTAATGCTATTTTTTAATCTCAACCACAATCGGAAACTCATTTTGAACCTGTTTCTTGGGGCGCTGGTTTTTACAGCCTGCTCAGGCCCGAAAAAGGCACAGGTTTCCACCAGCACTAAAAGGTCTTCTGAGACTGTCACAAAAAAAGAGGTTGAAGACGATGATAGTGCGGTCAATACTGCAGCGGCTCCAACCGAAAAAAATGATGAGGATTCTGACAAAAAGGAAAAGTCATCCGACAAAGCTGACAAAGTGATTTCTACAGCACGGACTTTCATTGGCACCCCTTACAAATATGGAGGTATGACGCGCTCTGGAATGGATTGTTCCGGACTGTTGATAAATTCATTTACGGTGGTAAAAGTGAACCTGCCCAGAAGTTCGGAGGCGCAGAGCAAAGTTGGCACCCAGGTTAAAATGAATGAGCTCAAGGCTGGGGATTTGGTTTTCTTTGCAACTGGAAACAAGAAGAATGAAATTACGCACGTTGGCCTTGTTACCGACGTGAAGTCAAAGGACAACATTAAATTTATTCACGCCTCAAGCAAATTAGGTGTTGTAGAAACTAACTTATTTGCTGAATATTATCAAAAGAGGTTTAGAGTCGCCAGGAGAGTCATTGAGTAGTGTTGGAGTGTTGAAGTTCTAAGTGTTGAAGTTATGTTCTAATAAAGCGTGGCTTTGATTTCCAGACCCTGCATTTCACAACGATCACATCAAGACCTGCAACCCCAACACCTAGAAGTTCAACACCCAACGCACTATCATGAAAACCCGTCGAGATTTTTTAAAGCTCTCAGCTCTAATACCGTTGTCAACGCTTGCGACAGAGTCAAAATCTGTCAAAAAGCCAATTGTCATTTCAACGTGGAATTTTGGACTACAAGCAAACGAAGCAGCGTGGAAAATCTTATCTGCTGGCGGAAGGTCGCTTGACGCCGTTGAGGCCGGCGCGAAGGTTCCTGAGGGTGATCCAAAAGAAACATCGGTGGGCCTAGGCGGTTTGCCTGATCGCGACGGACACGTAACACTTGATGCCTGCATAATGGATGAACAGGGTAGATGCGGGTCTGTAGCGTTTCTAGAACACATCGTTCATCCAATCTCTGTGGCTAGAATGGTAATGGAGAAAACGCCCCATGTAATGCTGGTAGGGGAGGGCGCATTGCAGTTTGCTTTAGCAAATGGTTTTAAAAAACAGAAGCTGCTGACAAAAGAATCGGAAAAAACCTGGCGGGAGTGGGCAAAAAAAGCAGAGTATAAGCCGATTATTAATGTCGAAAACCATGACACTATTGGTATCATTGCACTCGATTCAAATGGAGATCTGTCAGGTGCGTGTACAACGAGCGGGCTGGCCTTTAAAATGAGAGGACGGGTTGGAGATTCACCCATCATTGGTGCCGGCCTGTACGTCGATAATGAAATCGGAGCAGCGACAGCCACTGGTGTAGGCGAAGAAGTGATCAGAATTGTAGGTTGCCACCTGGTAGTCGAACTAATGCGACAAGGGAATTCCCCGGAACAAGCGTGCAAGCTGGCAGTTGAAAGGATTGTGAAAAAAAATCCTGCGAAAGCCAAAGAAGTACAAGTAGGATTTCTAGCCCTTAACAAGAACGGGGAATATGGCGCATATTGTCTTCAAAAAGGATTTAACTATGCAAAGCACGACAACGGTGGGAATATATTAATTGATTCAGCATATTTAAGTTGACAGCTGACAGCTATCAGTTTACAGCTTTGGTTGTCGAAGTCAGCATATTTAAAATTGATTTTAAACTTTAACATTTGGTCTATCTGTCAGCCGCGTGCTGTCAGCTGACTGCTTAACAAATGAAACTCGAAATTGTCGTCTACAATATAGAGTCCGCATTAAGGGCTCAGGAGGGTGGAGCGGATCGCATTGAATTGTGTGATAATCCAGGCGAAGGTGGAACAACACCTTCATATGGCACCATCGAATTAGTCCGCCAGAATTTAAGCATTGATGTCTACGTCATGATTCGTCCCCGTGGCGGCGACTTTTGCTATTCCAGTTATGAATTTCATTCCATGAAGCGTGACATTTCACAATCTCAAAAACTAAGCGTGGATGGTGTAGTGTTTGGCATCTTAAATCCGGACGGAACAATTGATAAGAAGCGCTGCAAAGAATTAATTACGCAGGCAAGACCTTTGAAAATTACTTGTCACCGGGCATTTGATATGACGAGGGATCCATTTGAAGCGCTGGAAGACTGTATTGAAGCTGGTTTCGATCGTATCCTTACCGCAGGGCAACGCGCTGTAGCGAGCCAGGGTGCAGATCTTATTGGGGAACTCATTCGAAAAGCAAATGGACGAATTTCAATCATGCCGGGTTCCGGTGTTAATGAGACCACAGTTGAAGATATTGTGTCCACGTCAGGAGCTTCTGAGATCCATTTTTCTGCGACTGCATTTCGTTCGAGCGTCATGACTTTCAAAAATGCAAACATCGAAGGGATGGGCTCCGAGGAAGGATCTGAATTTAAATTGAGAACGGTGGACCCTGAGCGAATAAAAAAGATGCGTGCACTGGCGACGGCCGCTAGCAGCAAGTAGTATTACGGTAGGGAAGCAGGGCCCTGCGTCGATTCAGGGCAAAAAAAAATAGGGGGAAACTACTCCCCCTATTAACCAAAATTAAACCCGATCCCTATCCCTATTTATTCGCGCTTGGCTTTGATCGGAAATGTGCCAAACTGCCCCACAGTCATACTTCCATTAAAAGTATCGCCGGTTATGATAGCCTTCACTTGAATTGGCATTTTGTTACCTCCCTGACCGTTTGCTTCATAAGCAAAAGTCAATTCATTGCCCTTCAGTGAAACCGATGATAGCTCTGTATTGGAATTAAATCTTTTATTCGTGATAGATCCTGAATAAGTGTCGCCCTCTTTCTTGATAACAAGAGTTCCTTCACCACCTTGTGGTGATTCAATAGTATAGGTCCAGGAACCTGCAGCATTTACCACGGCATTGGGGTCGCCTGCGGCTACTTTTACTGCTGCCGCTGTTCTTGCACCGCCGTTGTTGCCTTGACCGCCACCACCACTGCGTGGTTGACCTCCGCCTTCCATACCTCCGCCACCATTGTCACCTCCGCCATCTTTCAAATCATCATTGTTAATGGATTTGCTTCTCCTTGGACGCGGAGCATCCATGCTCATTTTGCCAATACGATAACTGAAAGTAACACGGAAACTCATGTTGTTTAGAACCGTCAGGCTCTTTTGGTCAAGGATCGGCGAATGCAAATCATTTCGAATTTTCATCGATGATGTAATAAAGTTCTCCAACGCCAGGCCTACACTTCCTTTCTTGTTGAGGAAATCTTTTTTAACCCCCATGTTATAGAACCCAAATCCGCCCTGGCTTCCCTGAAGTTGGACCTGGCGTCCGCGCATAAATCCAAAAAACTGTATGCCCCATCCTTTGTTAAGGTTATAACTTCCAAAGATCCGGCCACTGACCACCCAACCTTCGTTACTTGTACTGACATGATCGTCCAATACTGTATAATAAAAATCGCCGCCGCCATTCAGTGAAAGCTTACCAATATTGACGTTAGAAAAAACACTTAAGCCGTATGCATCTTCGGTTCCGATATTACCATATTCGGTCAGGATTCGGTCAGACTCCTCACCAACACCCGGAATCGTAGTCCGTATTCGTTGAATGGAACCTGTGGTGTTGCGCACAAAAGATGTAAAGTTGAGCGAAGTTCCCTTGATATATGTATTGTAAGAAAATTCGTAGTTGTTGGTGTACTCTGGTCTTAGCTCAGGGTTTCCTATCGTAATATTGAGCTGGTTGGGATTTTGAGGATTAGGATTTAGGAATTGAATAGAAGGACGTTGAATCCTTCTGTTGTAGGCAGCTTTTAACATCGTTCCGCTCGAGAGCTTTTTAGACACATTTACGCTGGGAACAAATACGCCATAAGATGGAATCTCTATGTCATCGTCCGTTTGTGAATAAGCATCGATGTTGGTGTACTCATATCGCGTTCCGGCCTTTACGCTATATCCTTTTTGTAAATTAATGGTATAGGCTAAATATCCCGCCATTACATTTTGGTTATAGTTTAAGTTGTTGGTGACTACAGAATTTTCCGATTCTACATAGTTGCCATCCCCGAAATCGTCTAATCGCATGAAATCACTATAAGCCTTTCTCATAATATCCTTCCCGCCAAATTCAACAATCTGATTAGTCCCTATGGGAGTTTGGTAATCAGCCTGCAGGGTAATTTCCTGGTTGTAACTGTCATTTAAGTTCTTAAAACCTTTGTACGCCGAAAGACCATTTTCTTCTATGGTTCTGTTTTCAAAATCATTGTTTCGATTATTCTTGCTGTAGAGTGCAAGGATACTAAACTCGCGCTGAGGCTTTTCATAGGTGTGGGTATAGGTGAGATTTACATCTATGGTATTCGAAAGATCTTCGGTAACTACATTCCGCAGAGATGTAGAAGAGAAATCGCTAGCATAAGTTTCGGTAAATAGACCATCCTGGTAATTCTTGTTATTTCTTGCGCCAAAGCGAACGGAGGCGGCCAGTGAATTCTTCTTATCTATATCATAATCCCAACCCAAAGTATAATTGCCAAATAGTCCTCCGTTTCTGGTATCGGCTCTTTGAAGGTTTAAGGTTTCAGTGTCAGGATTTGCAAGTGTATCACGGGTTAACTGGCTGTTTTCAAAACTGCCGGTTACGTTATACATCGAACGGCCAAAGCCTCCTAATGAAAATCCCATTTTCTTCGTGCGATAATTTCCATTCAAACCCAAATTGGATCCACGAAGTCCGACGCCTGCGTCTACGTTCAACGTTGCGCCTTGAAGGGTATTCTTTTTGGTAATGATGTTGATGATACCCCCTGTGCCTTCGGCGTCATATTTTGCAGATGGGGAGGTGATCACTTCGACCGTCTTAATCTGGTCAGCCGGAATTTGTTTGAGCGCATCCGCGATGCTGCTGGCCATGATGGTCGAAGGTTTGTTGTTGATCAATACGCGAATGTTTTGACTACCACGCAACGTCACATTCCCATCCAGGTCGACAGAGAGCATCGGTACTTTTTTCAGAACATCGGTGGCATCTCCTCCTTTGGAGGTGATATCATTTTCAGCATTGTAAATCGTACGGTCTACACGTTCTTCGATCAACTGCTTCTGCCCTTCGACAACAACTTCGTTTAATACTTTGGTGCTTGAACCTAGTTTGATGATGCCCAAGTTGACCTCGTCCCTCTTATCTTCTACCGTAACGCTTTTAATGGTCTGCGTTTCGTAGCCGATAAATGAAATAGAAACACTGTAGGTACCAGGGGCAACTTTTGGAATTATGAATTTACCTTTATCATCAGCAACGGCGCCGTCGATTGGTTTTTCTGTCGCGGGGTCCAAAAGGGCAACGTTAGCAAATTCAACAGGCTGGTTAGTCTCCGTGTCCATAACGGTACCCTGAATTTTTCCGTTACCCTTATGTTCATCGGCGGACTGTGCCCAAGCAGTTATTCCAATACTCAACAAAACAACCAGCGATAGAATTTTTTTCATTTGAACGAGGTTAAAAAAATAAGCCACACTATAATTCACTTGCCATGTATACCTAGTAATACATGACCAGGTAACATTAACTGCAAAGAAAAATTAATGTTGCCACTTTATAGCCGGTATTAGACGTTCAGGCAATTTGCTTCGACGCATACTCGAATTATTCGACAGGCCCGAAAGGTAGGGTAGAATTTGGGTATTGGTCGATCAAATTTTGCAGACGGTAGAATACTTGTAAGAAGGCGTTTTCGATTCTTTTGGAAGGACTACCTTTAGTCATTAAATATATCCATTCATGTCAGCTTTCTTCCACCGAAATCGTGTGTTCTTATTGCACCTTTCGTTTTGGTGTGTGTATCTGTCTTTTAATCTTTATCAGATAACGGTATTTCAACGTGCCCGGGGTATTGCATGGGGTCAATTGTTCACGTCGGCAACCATCCAATTGATATTCACAATGCTGATCGCCTATCTGAATTACTTTTATACCTGGCCAAGATTTCTCAACTCAAAAAACTTATGGCGGTATATCGCTGAATTTTCCATACCGTTTGCGCTTCTGATAACGGCGCGCGTACACCTGCAGCGTTACTTGATCGATGGTTATACGCACCAGGTCGAGCACTTCTTCTCCAGTTTTTTCATCGTTCAAATTACTGCGGTTACGCTGTTCATAGTACTCTTTGTGGGTATGCTGCGATTCGCCGTTGATTGGTTCGAATTTGAGGCTCGTAAAAAAGAAGTCGAAAACGAGAGGCTGATTGCTGAGCTTAATTTTTTAAAAGCACAGATCAATCCCCATTTTCTCTTTAATACTTTGAATAATTTGTATTACCTGGCGTACACCAAATCTGAAAATACGACGGAGGTGATCGCCAAGTTATCTCAAATGATGCGATACATGATTTACGATTCCAATCATCCCCGCGTTTTATTGAGCAAGGAGATAGAGTACATGCAAAACTATATAAGCCTGGAACGTCTCCGCCTTAACGATCAAATTCCAATTGACTTTAAGATTGAGGGGAACACGGAAAACGTCTGGATAGCACCATTGATTTTTATTACTTTTTTGGAAAATGCATTCAAACACGGTGTGAGCAACAATAACTCCAAAGCCTGGGTAAACCTTAGCATCAAATTGAAGGGCAGCGAGTGTATCTACGTCGTAGAGAACAGCAAAATACCTGGCATCGCCAATAATGCTGAGAAGTCGGGAATTGGGTTACAGAATGTCAAGCGCAGACTGGAACTTAGCTATCCGGACCAGTATAAAATAAAGATCAACGATAATCCCGAGGTATATTTTGTGCAGCTTGATCTTACCCTTAGCGATCAGAATACCATACACATGAACGGTGGAAATTCGCCCGCAGCAGACCTGCAGCAAACTGGGACCCTGTGAAGCCCGAAAATGGGGTAGCGAATCTGCGATAATGTTTAAATTGCTCAAATGAAACTTAACTGCGTCATTGTTGAAGACGAGCCGCTCGCCAGGAATCTGTTAACAGAATACGTCCGGAAAGTTCCATCATTAAATTTAATTGAAGCATGTTCCAGTCCGATTGTGGCGTTGGACGTGCTTCGTAATAATGCTATTGACGTCCTCTTCTTGGATGTACAGATGCCTGAGCTTACCGGCATATCATTGCTGAAGGTGTTGCAAAAAAGGCCCCTTGTCATTCTGACCACTGCATATTCTGAATATGCTTTGCAGGGATATGAGTTGGATGTGGTTGACTATTTATTGAAGCCAATAACATTTGAACGTTTTTTGCGCGCGGTCGATAAAGTTACTTTAAGACTGGAGTCAAAGAAGCCAATACCACCGGCAGTGGTAGAGAAGCCATCGGCAGCAGCCGAGCAGCCCTTTGTATTTATAAAGGATGGCACAAAACTGGTGAAAGTTGTTTTTGACGATATTTTATACGTTGAGGGATTAAAAGACTACGTCACGATTCATTTAAACAATCAAAAAATCGTGAGTCTCCAACGTCTCAAAACGTTGGAGGAACAGCTACCATCAGACAAGTTTATTCGTATTCACAATTCTTTTATAGTAGCACTTCGTTCTATCGATGTTGTGCATAAGAACCATGTTCAAATTCGAAATGCTCAGATTCCTATCGGGGAAACCTACAAAAAGTCTTTCCGCGAATTCATTGAACAGAATCGTATGCAATGATTGCATTGAATGTTGAGTGTTGATTGTTGAGTGTTGAGTGTTTGTGTCTTGTCCTGAAAAAACATGCAACAATCAACACTCAACGCTCAATATTCAAGTAATATTCAATTTTCAAGTTTTCAAGTTTCAATTAATGGGTCAGTCATCCCGCAGTGCTTTGACTGGATTTGAAGATGCAGCCCGGACGACATGATATCCCACCGTCACTAAAGTCAAAAAGAAGGCAAGCAGAGTTGAAAGTAAAAAAGTTGGCCATTCACCCTGAAGTTCAATTCTATAAGCGAAATTTTGCAGCCAGCGTTCTGTAAAATACCACGCGGCGGGAAAGGCCAGAATTGTTCCTATCCCCACCAAAAGGAAAAATTCTTTTGAGATCAGCATCACCAAACTTTTGACGCTTGCACCGACTACTTTTCTCACGCCAATTTCTTTTGTCCTCTGCTCCGTGGTGAAGGCAGACAAGCCGAGGAGACCCAGACAGGCAATGAATACCGTGAGGCCTGAAAATGTAGTAAAGATCTGGCTTCGCTTTTCATCTGCCTTGTACTGTGAATTGAAATCCTGATCCAGGAAAGCATATTCAAAAGAGCTGTTGGGAAAAATTTCGTTCCAGCCCTTCTCGATGGATTCAACGGATTTTCGAACATCACCTTGTTCCGTGCGGACAAACACAAAGTCATAATTTTTGGTTGCAAAAATCATCAGTGGTTCGATGACATCGTACAACGACGTTTGATGATAATCCTTTACTACACCGATAACCTGCTTTTCGATTGGCTTACCAGGCCCGTTCGCAAACACAAACTTTTTGCCAATTGGATTTTCCCAGGCCATACGTTTGACCATCGCTTCGTTCACCAATACTGCGAACGTGGTGTCGGAAGCTACATCACGCGAGAAGTCCCGGCCTGTTACGATTTGCATGCCCATGGTCTTAATAAAATCAAAATCCGCACCGTAAAGATCTACGCCGCGGTCGACCAGTTTACCTTCGTTGTCTTCGACTTGTAAGACTGCTTTTCCTATACCACGCCCAGGGGTAGCGTTTGCCATCCCGGCTCCAGCAACCTCTGGATACTGCTTCAATTTTTCTACTAAGACCTGCGCCTTTTCCCTTGTCGCGCGTTCATTTAATTCAAGCCGCACGAGCCGGGATTTATCAAATCCTAAATCTTTGTTTCGAATGTATTGAAGCTGATCATATACAATCAAAGTAGAGACCAGCATAAAAATGGAAATCGCGAATTGTTTAATCACCAGGATTTTTCGAAATATCACACTACCACCTTTGACGCTAAGTTTTCCCTTGAGCACACTCACCGGGTTAAACCCTGATAAATAGAAGGCAGGGTAACTTCCGCCAACAATTCCAACAAATAAAACAATCCCGATAAGGCTCAGTAGGACGGGCGTTTGTAAAATATAGGAGTAAGGCAATTCTTTGTTTGCTAATGTATTAAATGAGGGGAGCAACGCGTAAATCAACATTAAACTCAAAACCATCGCTAACGAAGCAAGTACTAGCGACTCCGTTACGAATTGGATGATCAACTGTTTTCGTTGAGAGCCCATGACTTTTCTCACCCCAACTTCCTTCGCTCGGTTGACAGAACGGGCGGTAGCTAGATTCATATAGTTAATACAGGCGATAACAAGCATAAATCCCGCTACGGCGCTAAAAATGTATATGTAAGAGATGTCACCACTGGCTTCTGATTCATCCTGAATTTTGGAACGGAGATGGATATCGGTAATTTTTTGAAGCTCATATTTGATTTTAATTCCAAACTTCTCAAAGATTGGATCAACTTTCTCTTTAATCACTTTGTCCAGGCTGGTGTACATCTTCGACAGATCATAGCCGCTTGGTAACTGCACATACGTGAATACCGCAAAATTTCCCCAGTGTCCTTCGTTTCGATTTTGGGGATCAGAATTTTTTGCCATTAGCGCATCAAATCGAAAGTGCGAGTTCGTGGGGATGTCTTTTAAAACACCGGTCACTTTGAATTCGTGACCCTCTGCGTCCTGAAGGGATTGTCCAAACGCTAATGGAGCCTGGGCAAAATATTTTTTAGCAATTTTTTCCGTGATCACCATCGAGTATGGTTCATCTAAAGCAGTATTGGGATCTCCGGAGATAAACTCGTAGGTAAACATATCGAACACGGTTGAGTCTGCGCGAAAGAATTGTTCCTCATAGAACTGTTGATCACCATTTTTGTAAAGGGTCCGATCTGTTCTTATAAAGCGAACGACATTTTTTACTTCAGGATAATTTTCGCGCAATTCGTCAGCAAAAGGTGTTTGGACAACTGACCAAGTGAAGGCATTATCGGGCTCCTTGATATTCGAAATTACCCGATAGATATTGTCGGCGTCTTTATGATACCGGTCGTAGCTTAATTCGTGCAATATGTACATCATCAAAAATAAACTGCAAGTAATACCAATCGTAAGACCCAGGATGTTGATAATACTGTAGGTCTTGTCCTTGATGATGTTTCGAATCGAGATTTTTAACAGGTTTTGAAACATAAGATGGGGATGTAATGGTGAGATGCACCGACCCAATAAAAGGTTTTATGTCAAGAAAGGAATTTAGAATTAAAAAAGGGTTCAACCAAACTTTACCTAAACCCTAATGAAAAGCTGGCTGAACCCGGATTAGATTGCAAATACTGCTGCTGGCAATTTGTGTACCTATTTCGAAAATGTTTAAAATAAAATTATTTGACGATAAATTGATAGGTAGTCTTGTACGTATCCGCGAATTATCGTTCACGACCGGACGGACGCGATTGTTTGTTTGAAATCCGGGCTGTTGTGAAATTACCGAAACTCGACAACGTTATTTTTGCCAAGTCAGAAAAGGGGCTATCGTCGCCAGGCTAGTCCCGACTAATTA
>Ga0157380_10000791_pt1 | contig 19859 bp, 18 predicted proteins | sample S35metaG_FD_119757 | JGI IMG/M metagenome (GOLD analysis project Ga0157380, IMG submission 119757) | Switchgrass rhizosphere microbial communities from Kellogg Biological Station, Michigan, USA - S3-5 metaG | ecosystem: Host-associated > Plants > Roots > Rhizosphere > Soil | place: USA...
CGAAGTCGGGGTTGTCGAACGAAGGGGCCGTGCGGTTGTAGGTGTCGTCGCTGAAGCGCCAGCCCGGCGACCACGCCTGCCACAGGTAGCGGCAGATCTCCCGGCGGTTGGCCTCGAGGCCCGCGCGGCCGCGGTCGGTATTGAAATAGTACTGATACCAGAGCCGGTGCTCGGTCGCGGGAGCCGCCGGCGGCTGCGGGCTCGCCGTGTTCTGCACCGTGTAGCCGCCGATCAGCACCGTCGCGCGCACACGCTGCGGGTGGAGCGCGGCTGCGATCGCTGCCGCCCGGCCGCCCCAGTCGTACCCGGCCACGGCGAAGCGCCCGAGACCCAGGGCATCGGCGAAGTCGATGACGTCCTGCCCGATGGCGGCCTGCTGGGCCGTGCGCGGCGCGGCGGAGTCGCGGAAGCGAGTGGGTCCGTAGCCGCGCAGGTACGGCACCAGCGCGCGATAGCCGGCCTTGACCAGCGGCGGCACCACTTCGTCGTAGGCGCGCACATCGTCGGGAAATCCGTGCAGCAGAATCACGGGCACGCCGCGCGGATCGCCCGAGTCCTCGTAGGCGATCGACAGCACGGGCGTCTGGACCGTGGCGGCCGTTGGTGGCCCGCCTTGCGCCAGCAGACGCGACGGGCCCGCTGCGCCGGTCACGACACCCGCCCCCGCGAGTCCGGCCATGGTGATGAAGCGGCGTCGGGATTCGACGGTCATAGGGCGGATTTTAGCAGTCCGTGGCGCAAGTCCCGCTGCATTCGACGGGCGATGCATCCCGGCTGGCGGCGTTGCTCCTCATTCAAATACTCCCGGTATTCTCAATCGTCGCGCCTTGCCAGCCGGGCGCCTCGCCCGTCTCGGTGCAACGCGGGACTTGCACCACGGGCTGCTACCACCGCGACCCGTTCGTGGCTGCGGGTCTTCAGACCCGCGACCCCTTCGTAGCGGCGGCCTTCAGCCCCGCGATCTCTTCGTAGCGGCGGGTCTTCAGACCCGCCGTAGGGATACAGTTGATCGCGTGCGCGCCCGTCCGACCCCGCAGAAACGTCCGCTCAAAACCCTCGAACGAGTGCTGTCGAAGGCGGGCGTGGGATCGCGTACCGAGGCGCGGAGCTGGATTCATGCCGGCCGGGTGACGGTGAACGACGAGGCGACGCGCAATCCCGATCAGTGGGTGGACCTGCAGCGCGATCGGGTGCGCTTCGACGGCAAGCCGCTCGAGGTACGCGAGCGCGTCTACGTGTTGCTCTACAAGCCGACCGGCTACCTCACCACCTACAAGGATCCCGAAGGCCGGCCCACGGTGTACGACCTGGTCAAGGACGTCGGCACGTTTCTCTCCCCCGTCGGCCGGCTCGATCTCGACACCTCGGGGCTGCTGCTGATGACCAACGACAACGGCCTGGCCGAGCGCGTCACCAACCCCGAGTCGCACGTGCCCAAGACCTACCTGGTGAAGGCCACCCCGGCGCTGACCGACGAGCACCTGCAGCAGTTGCGCGAGGGCGTCGAGCTCTCGGACGGACCGACGCGCCCGGCGCGGGTGACGCGCGTCCGCGACTCCGAGACGGACACCCAGTTCGAAATCGTGCTCACCGAGGGGCGGAACCGGCAGGTGCGGCGGATGGTCGAGGCGCTCGACGCTAACGTGCTCGAGCTGGTTCGCGTGAAGCTCGGCCCAATCGCCATCGGCACACTGCCGATCGGCAAATGGCGGCTGCTGACGCCGCGCGAGGTCGCGACCCTGCGCTGAGGACTGCGATACTGGTGCCATCGTGCTGGTCGAGACACCGAGTGGCCTCTACTGCGCGGCGGGCGGCTTTCACATCGATCCGTGGGGTGCGGTACCGCGCGCCCTGATCACGCACGCTCACGGCGACCATGCGCGCGCCGGCAGTGCGGCCTATCTCTGCGCCACACCAGGCGCCGCGCTGCTGCACCGACGCTTCGGGGACCCGGCGCTCGTCGAGTCGCTGCCGTACGGACAGCCGCTCCGCCTCGGCGACACCAGCGTGAGCTTTCACCCCGCCGGCCACGTGCTGGGATCGGCGCAGATCCGGATCGAGGGGCCTGACGGCGTGTGGGTGGTCTCGGGCGACTACAAGCGCGCACCCGATCCCACCTGTGCTCCGTTCGAGCCGGTGGCCTGCGATGTCTTCGTCACCGAGAGCACGTTCGCGCTCCCGGTGTATCGCTGGGATCCGGCGGCTGCCGTCGTCGCCGATCTGCTCGCGTGGTGGGACGAGAACCGCGAGCGCGACCTGACGTCGATCGTCTTCTGCTACACCATCGGCAAGGCGCAGCGGCTGCTCGCGGAACTGGCCGCGGTGACCGACCGGACGGTGCTCGTGCACGGCATGCTGCTGCCGATCATCGACGTCTATCGCGCCGCCGGTGTGCCCATGCTGCCAGTGCAGCCTCTGATCGAGCGGCCGCGCGGCACGTCGCTGGCCGGCGAGCTGGTGCTGGCGCCGCCGTCGGCGCGCGGGACACCCTGGATGCGCCGCCTCGGCGCGCTGTCGGACGCCCTCGCCTCGGGCCTGATGCGCGTGCGCGGCGTCAGGCGGCAGCGCGCCTACGACCGCGGGTTCGTGCTGTCGGACCACGCCGACTGGCCGGCGTTGCTCGAGACGATTGCCGCGACCGGCGCCAGCCGGGTACTCGCCACGCACGGACACGCCGAGCCGCTCGCGCGCTACCTGCGCGAGCAGGGTCTCGACACTGGCGTCATGCGCACGGCGTGGGAAGGCGAAGCCGCCGCCGACGACCACCAATGATCCGCTTCGCCAGCCTGTACGCGGCGCTCGACGCCACCAATTCGACCACCGCCAAGGTGGAGGCGATGGTGCGCTACCTGGCCGACGCGCCCCCGGGCGATGCCGCGTGGGCGGTGTACTTCCTCACCGGACGGCGCCTGAAGCGGCTGCTTCCGGGTCGCGCCATCGGCGACTGGGCGGTGGCCGCCGCCGGTATCAGCGACTGGCTGCTCGGCGAATGCTACGCCGTGGTCGGCGACGGGGCGGAAACCGCGGCGCTGATCCTGGACGCGGTGCCCACGGTGCCAGCCGGCGCTCACAGCCTTCAGGAGTGGGTGGAGCGGCGCATCCTCCCGCTCCGCGACACATCGCCGGAGCATCAGCAGGCGCAGGTCGGCGCCTGGATCGGCGAGCTCACGCGATGGGAACGGTTCACGCTGTTCAAGCTGCTCACGGGAGAGTTCCGGACCGGCGTGTCGCAGACGCTGGTCGTCCGCGCGGTGGCCCAGGCCGCGGCGCTGCCGGTCACCGTGATCGCCGCACGGCTCACCGGCGATTGGACGCCGAGCCCCGAGTGGTACGCCGCGCTCGTGGCCGCCAACGTCACCGATGCCGATCGATCGCGGCCGTTTCCGTTCTGCCTGGCGTCGCCGCTCGACCCGGCAGTCACCGGCGCCACCCTTGGCTCCGCGCTTGGCGATCGGCGTGATTGGCTGATCGAGTGGAAGTGGGACGGCATCCGCGCGCAGCTGGTCAAGCGTGACGGACGCGTGTTCCTCTGGTCGCGTGGCGAGGACGCGATCGCGGAGCGGTTTCCCGAAGTGACGCACGCCGCCGGCGTCTTGCCTGACGGCACGGTGCTCGACGGCGAGATCCTGGCCTTCCGCGACGGACGGCCGCAACCGTTCGCGGCGTTGCAGCGGCGCATCGGCCGGCTTCGCCAGGTGGCGCGCTCGCGCCGCGACATCCCGGTCGTCTTCATGGCCTACGACGTGCTCGAGCACGACGGCCGCGACGTGCGCGACCACCCGTTGAGCGGGCGGCGCGAGCGGCTCGAGAACGTCGTGTCGCAGGCCGAGCGCGCGGCTCCGGCAACGCCCGTCGCGGCGCGCGATGCGCTGCTGCCGTTCGAAGACGACGGTGACACCGCCCGCGCCGACGCCACGCTGCAAGCCTCACCGCTGCTCGGCGCCGAATCGTGGGAGGCCGTGGAAGCGCTGCGCATCACCTCGCGGGAGCGCGGCGTCGAAGGCGTGATGATCAAGCGGCGGGCATCGCCGTACGGCATCGGCCGGAAACGCGGCGACTGGTGGAAATGGAAGATCGGGCCGCACACGATAGACGCCGTCCTGATCTACGCGCAGCCGGGGTCGGGCAAGCGCGCCAGCCTGCTCACCGACTATACGTTCGGGCTGTGGAGCGCCGGTGAGCTGGTGCCGGTCGCGAAGGCCTACTCAGGCCTCTCGAACGAGGAGATTGCCGAGATGGACCGCTGGATTCGCCGCCACACGGTAGAGCGCTTCGGCCCGGTGCGGCACGTCGAGCCGGTCCACGTGTTCGAGCTCGGCTTCGAGGCGATCGCGCGGTCGTCCCGCCACCGCTCGGGAGTGGCCGTGCGCTTCCCCCGCATGCTGCGATGGCGCCGCGACAAGACCGCGGCCGAGGCCGATACGCTCGACACGCTGGTCGCACTCATCCCCAAGGCCGAGGGGAACGACCGTGGGCCGCACAAATAGGATGCTTCTAATCCTGGGCGGCCTAGTGCTTTGGGGCATGCGTGATGCCCACCAGCTCACGTTGCCGACCCCGGCGCCGCGGCGAGGGTGCGCACTTGTGTGCACGCGGGTCGTTTCGCGTAAAGTACTGCGCCGACGAACCCGAATCCAAGTGCGAGGGGTTGATGTATTTGTCACGACGGCTCGGGTTGATCACGGCCGCGCTGCTGCTGAGCGGCGTCACTGTCGGCATCGCACAGCAGCCCGCGGGCCGGGTGCGAGGTCAGGTTCTGGACGGGTCGTACGGGGTCGTGCCAGGCGCCACGGTCGAGGCGGCCGTCGCGGGCCGAGTCGTCGCCACGACGGTCACGGACGAGAAGGGTCAGTTCCAGCTGCCCGTGGTTCCGGCGGGTTCCGTAACCCTGAAGATGTCGTTGAACGGCTTCGAGACATCCACGCTTGATCTGGTGATCGAGTCTGGGCTCGAAACCTGGATCCCGGGGTTGCTGAAGGTGGCCACGCTGTCGGAGACCGTGCTCGTGACGGCACCGGCACCGCAACCGCCGCCGCCCCCGCGGCCACCCCCGCCCCCCCGGTACGAGCCGGTGCTCATACCGCCGCCCGACTTGGAGACGGTGTGCGGCCCGGCGAAGCCGAAGCCGAAGCCGACGGTGGCCGGCAGGCTCGGCGTGCACCTCCATGAGGCCGAACGGGGCCTCTATCGGTTGGGCGACGAACTGACGATCGATTCCGAGACGCCGTTCCCGCTTTCGGTCGGGCAGAACCTGATCGTACGCCGGTATTTCGAGGTCGCGAGCTTCGCCGGCGGGCGGTCCAGGGGCGAGCATAGCGCCGGCGTGGTGCAGGTGTCGTCGATCAGCGGCGTACGGATTACCGCCGTCGTCATCCACGCGTGCGGCGAGCTGCGCGCGGGCGATCTGCTGATGCCGTTCATCCCGGAGCCGATGCCGCGCGCCGATCCCCCAGGCGCGCCGGTGTATCGCGATCCGGCCCGGATCCTGTTTGGCGAGTCCGGCCAGATGATGGGCGCGCCCGGCCGGCTGCTGGTGATCGATCGCGGCGAGGCCCATGGCGTCCGCCCGGGCCAGCGGGTGACGCTGTTCCGGCGGGCGTTCGGCGGCCGCCAGGTCGTCGGCGACGCGGTGGTGCAGACGGTGCGGACAGACTCGGCTCGCATTCGCGTCGAGCGCGCCGACGGCGCCATCTGGTTCAGCGACTCGGCCGCGGTGCAGGTCTCGAGCCGTTAGACGTGATCGGAAACGAACGCGATCAGCCGCCGCAGTTGAGCGCGCACTTCGGTGGCGTCACGAAGGCGTCCTTCAGCTTGTCGCGATACTCGGGGTACATCGTCTCGGCGCCGCCCATCAGCGCGTCCACGGGAATGCCGTAGCGTTTGGTCATCTCGCCGATGTAGGGGTTCTGGCCGGGGAGGTAGTGCGGCACACGCCCCGATTCCACGCCCTCGTCGCCGGTGATGCAGGGCGGGCCGCCGATCGACACCGGATTGGTGCTCAGGTTGTAGGCGCGCGTCAGGATATAGGGCTCGGTCAGGTACACCGGGTCGTCCATGAACATCGTCACCGTGAGCAGGTTGCCGTGGCGGCGGAAATGCGTGGTGATCGTCGCCTGATCGCTGCTCGCGGCGCCGTTGCGCCGCATGTAACCCACCTTCAGGTGGGTGGTCGTCGCAACCAGCTCGTTGCCGTTCCAGACACCGGTCGTGAAGCCGGTTTGATCGTGCGGCGCGTGCGTGCCCGGGCGCGGCCGGCCGTCCATCCAGATCGTCATCGGCGCACGCGTCTCCCAAGCCCCCACCACCCACGCCTGCACGCGGCCGGTGACCGGGTCGGGCACCGCCCACATGCGCAGGCTGAACGGGCCGGCAGCGATGTGCCACTGCGTCTGGAACCAGCAGATGCGTTCGGGCTCGGAGATCACCGACTGATTGAAGCCGAGCGCCTTGGCGCGGCCCGATTCGTTGAACGGCAGCCCGGCCCAATCCGCGGGATTCGGCCCGGCCCCGCGCTCGAGCGCGTCCTCGTGATTGATCGACACCCACGAGCCCGAAAAGTCGATCTCGGCGCGCGCGGGAACGCTGGCGAGCGCGAGCATGACGAGCGTAAGAGCCGCGTGACGCTGCATGAATCGGTCTCCGATCAGGGCGTTACCACGTGGCCGAGCATGGCGACGGCTTCCATTTGGCGTTGCCCGGCTCCTTCTTGAACTGCGAGCTGATCACGAAGGGCACCCGGAGGTACTCCGGGTCGGTGGTCGAGATGGTGACGACCAGGAGTGGCGCCCCGTCGGGCTGTGTCACCAGCTCGTAGTACTCCATCAAGCTGACGTTGTCGCTATAGGGCACGCCGTTCTTGCGGAGGAACCCGCCCTTCAGATTGCTGGTCGTCACCTTCAGCGATCCATCGGTCGAGCCGCGGCCGCCGCCTTCCCACTCGGCGAGCGAGTCGCCCTGCAAGGTTCGCGATCCGCCCGGGCTCTTCCAGGCGCCGAAGTGAAACAGCCGCGTCTGCTGACCGGCGTCGGTTTCGAGCTTGAGCGTCTCGTCGTCCTGCCACGTGATGTGCAGACGGCCTGGCACGCGCAGCAGCGCCGGCGCCCCATAGGCCTTGCACGGCTCGCCCGACGCGGCCTCCCTGGCCGCATCCCAGCTGTCGGCGATCTTGCGCGCCGCCGGCGTGAGCGGAACCCCCTGATAGTCGCCCCAGGCTGGCATCACCATCCGGTAGCGCCAGTCCTCGGTCACGACCGACACCCAATAGCCGGTGAGGTCGACCGGCGCAGCGCCTCGCGGCGTGGCGGGCGGCTGCGGCGGCCCGCCCGCACGGCCGCCGCGGCCCTGGGCCAGCGCGGGCGTCCACGACACGGCGCCGAGTAGCGTAACCAGCAGGATCAGGTTCTTCATGTCCCCTACGAAAGGCTCTTGTAGATCGCCTCGATGAACATGTCGGTCGTCCACGAACCGGACTTGGCGCCGTAGCGGCTCTCGTAGGGCAACGCCGGCCGGGCGGCCTTGATCTGCTCCAGCGTCTTCTTCTGCGCCTTCAGCGCCGCCACGTTGTCGCGCACGATCACCACCATGTCGCGATAGTCCACGATATCCATCTGCTCGGACAGGCGCCCATGACCGGGCACGACGTAGGTGCCGACGTCCTTGTAGATGAACGGCGTGGGCGCAATAGTGAGCTCGATCAGGCGGTTGAGCGCGGCGATCTCGCCGTCGATCGTGCCGCCGTTGGCGAGGTCGATCGTCGGGAAGCGCGTCATGTCGACCACGTCGCCGGTGACGACCACGTCGGAGGCGCGGAAGAGCACGAAGCTGTCGGCGTCGCTATGCGCCTTCGGCTGGTGGAAGACCTCGATGCCTTCGTCGTTCATCCGCAGCGCCTTGCGCGAGGCGTAGAACGCCTCGGTGGGCGCCGCCGCCGCCGGATAGTTCGCCTTGGTCATCCGGTTGAGCACGCTCTCGTGGGCGAGGATCGCAGCGGCGCCGCCGTTGGTCATGGCGCCGACGAAACCGGTGTTGCCGAGCGCGTTGGTGAAGATGGTGAAGCCGGCCTTGGCCAGCTTCTCGTTGCCGCCGACGAAATCCGCGCCGGCGGCCGTGTTGATGATGTAGCGGATGGGAAGGTCAGTGAGCTTCTTGAGCTCGACCAGCACGCGATCGCTTGCCTGCGCGCTCCCGGCATTCACCAGCACGATGCCGTCGGATCCGATCTGCACGCCGATGTTCCCACCGGCGCCGGCAATCATGTAGAAGTTCTTCCGGACCTTCACGACCTCGAGGTCCGTTTCCTGTGCCTGCGCCGCAAGGCTCGACCACACGCCGGCCAGCGTGACGGCGAGCGCGACGACGACCGTGCAGCCAACGACGCCGCGCGCGGATGCTGACATGACGGCGCGCAGTATACCCGAGGGGCTGTTGAGGCGGGGGCATGAAGACGAGCCGGCCCGCCACGGCGGCGACCCGGCCCGTCCGGAGCGGAAGACGGCTATTTCTTCGGCGTAACGCGAATTTCCGTGGCCGTCTGCGCCCCATCCTTGGTCGTGTACATGACGGTGACCTGCGATCCTTCCATCGTCGCGAGGCCCGCAGCGCCCGAGGCGCCCGTGATCTTCGTATCGTCGTTGAAGGTGAACAGCTGGTCACGTCCATCGGCCTTGACCGTGACCGTCTTGGCCGTGACATCCACCTTCGTCAACTCGCCCGAGGCGGATGACGCCTGCGCAGCCTGTTGAGGCTGCTGTGCCTGGGCCGCGGCGGCGGTGAGCGGAACTCCGACGATCGCGACGACGGCGGAAGCGACGATCCATCCTTTGATCCGATTGTTCATGGTGATAAAACCCTCCGCTCCACCAAGCGCACACGTCGTGCCACGACAGGATCCCGTGATTTCCCCTGGTGATCGCAACCGGCTGTCGCGAGGCGCCATGTCGATGGTCACTGCATGGTCAGTACACGAATTTTCTACGCAGTGGCGCATCGCGACGCTGAAATCAGGCACTTTCTACACGCTGCGTAATTCATGCTGCGTGCTACTCTGAAGAATCCAAAGAACGTTCCCGATAACACGGACGGTCCGCGATATGCACTTCAGAACCTTCCCCCTTCTGAGAGTGCTCGTCGCTAGCGCAGCCGCACTGTGCTGCTCTGGCGGTTCGAGTGTTCTCGCGCAGCAACCCACGACACAGCAGCAGCGCGTTCAGGCGATCGCCGACGATCTGCGCGTGCGCCTCGAGATTCCGCAGGCGGTTCGCGTCTCGATCGTCGATACCAATCACCTGCTGATGTCGGTCGAGCCGGTGGAGCCCGCCGAGCATTCGACCGAGCGGGCGTTCGCGCTCTACGTCGAAGCGACGTTCGTCGCCACACTCGATGACACCGAGCTCGCCGCGGCGGTCGCTCACGAGCTTGGCCACGTCTGGATCTTCACGCACCACCCCTTCCTGCAGACCGAGCAGCTCGCCAACGAAGTCGCGATGCGGCAGGTCACGCGCCTTCAGCTGGCGTTGCTGTACGACAAGGTGTGGAAGCGAGCCGGCACCAAAGGCGACCTGATGCGCTTTCTCGGGCCCGAAACGCAGCGAGGCCTGGCGCCCGCCGGCCCGGATGCGGCCGCCAAGCCCGACAGCGCCGCCCGTCCCTGACGGCCAATGTGGCTGCGGGTCTTTAGACCCGCCCCGCTTCGACCTTCATGCACTCGGCAACCGGGCCGACATCCGATGGCTTCGACTGCAGCTCCGGCAGCCGCGCGCTCGTCAGCTCGATGATGCGGCGGCCGAAGCGTTCGGCCTCGTCCGCCGTACGCTCGCGCCACAAGTAAGGCGCGATCAGGAAGCGGCGAATCTCCGCGTCGCGTCGCGCCTCGGCGAACGCCGGACGGAACCCGTGCTGCAGCTCGTCGACGAGCGTCAGGTTGCCGATCGTCACCGGCCGCAGCTTGTTGCTCGTCGCCAGCACGTCCCACGTGGTGCGGCTCGTATAGCGCGGTCCGCCGCGGAGGTGAAAATTCAGGTCGGCCCATCGCGGCAACCCCGTGCCGGTGGTCCAGAACAGCGCGACGGTGAACACGCTGGGCCCCATTTCCGCCGACGCTTCGATCTCGGGCCAGATGCGTGGCGGCACGGTGCGCACGAACTCGGCCGACACGAACTTGGCCAGCGCTTCGATGTAGTCGTCGCGGCCGTCGAAGGCACGCGTGCGCACGAACGCCCGCACGCTGTCGGCCACGTCGAACAACGTGGTGCTCTCCTTCACCCGCCGCAGCCCGGTGGCAGCGGCCACGACGCCCTTCCCCAGCTCGAAGACCTTCATCTCGTCGTCGGTGGCCTCGAAGAGCGTGCTGTTCTTTCGAGTGTCGCCACACACGACCCAGCCAGACGCCACGGGCATCGCGAGGACGAAGCTGCCGTGCTCGATCGACACGGGGCGCCACGCACCAGCCATGAGCACGAGGAGCGACGCGAGCAGGATCCTGAGCATGACGACCAGTGTCCCACTAGCGCGCGTTCGCCGCACGTTGGCCGAGCTTGGGGGTAACCTCTGCAACGAGAGCCCGCGCTGCCGTGTCGGCGGGCAGCCCTCATCGATGCCGCTGATCAGCCCACATCCCCTGGTCGTGATCCCTGATATACCGCTCGGCGAGCTGGTGCTGCGCGGCGCGCATGCGGATCCAGAACGGCCGGCGCTCTCCTGACGCTCGAGCCGTCGCGCGTTATTGCAAGCCGTCGACGACGTAGAGGTTGGCGAGCAGGCGCGAGTAGCTGAAGGGGATCGCGCGGCAGTCTTGACGCGCCTATCGGGCTGTGCGCCGCTCTACGCAGTTATACGGCTTGACCGTTTCGCCGGGACGCCATACCCGCGACGACTTGAGCTCGACCGGCTGAGTGAAGGTCGCCGGATCCGTGACCGTCATGGTGTAGCTCAGACGCGTCCCGTCGGGCGTCGGCGTGAAGCGCTCCTCTACCGTGGCCGCCGGGCTCAAGGGGACGCCGCTCGGATCGAAGTAGGCCCAGTCGATCCGTGTGGTCGTGACCACCAGCGTGTTCCCGTCCCATCGCCCCTTCGACCGCCCCAGGAGGGTTTTCGGAAGCGTGTCCACCCTCGAGCCAGGGGCCATGTCGATCGTCCTCACGGTGTCGTACTCCTCGAGACGCAACAGGATGGTGTTGCCCTTGCGCACGAACTCGAGCGGATACGGCTGCTCCATGATGGTGGGCACCCCTTTCGGCCGGCAGCCTGGCGCCACGGTATCGGTGAGCGGATTGAACGCCTCGCGCGCCTGTCGCGCGGCTTCGGTGAGCGGGTAGTCGCGGCGCCACAACCCACCCGGCTCGCCGAACTTCACGCTCCACACGCGGAAAATGCCGGCCTTCGTGTCCGCGGCCGCGCCGCCTTCGAACCAGGTGGACTTGGACCCGGCGGCCGTCGTGTTCCATCGTGGAGGAATGCCGGGGCCGAGCACGATCTCGCGGCCGTTGGCGGCGAGGATGTGCATGGCCCACATGCGGTTCGGCGTCTGGCGCGACGGGGACCCGGCCACCTTGATCGTGTCGCCCACCTTGAGATTGTCGGGGGTGGCGTCGGTGCGCCGCATGATGCTGAGCGAGTTGGCCTCGATGTCCCAGGTGACGACTTTGCCGGTGGGATCCGTCGTCCGCACCAGGAAGTGCACGTGGGGGTTCTGCCAGGCCACCTCGACGAGCCGCCCTTCGATCTCGATGGTGCGACGGTCGTATTCCGAGCCTGAGTGATGGGCCCGCAGGCCTGACCCGGCCAGCGACAGGCCGAAGGCGACCAGGACGGTGACTGCGACGGTGCGGTTCATGAGCCTCAGCCTCCGGTGCATCAGACACCGCCGGCCGCGAAATGGTTTCAGGGCTGCCTGCGGGGTTTGCGCCCGGATGTCGCGTTACCAGTGGGATGAAGGTCGATGTCGTCATCGTCGGCGCGCGGTGCGCGGGTGCGGCCACGGGGCTGCTGCTGGCCCGGGCCGGAGCGCGCGTGCTCATCGTGGACCGCGGGGCCTACGGCACCGACACGCTCTCGACCCATGCGCTGATGCGCGGAGCGGTGCTGCAGCTGCACCGGTGGGGCGTGCTGCCCGCCGTGGTGGCCGCCGGCACGCCAGCCGTCTCGTCCACGACCTTCGACTACGAACACGATACGGTCGCGGTCGCCATCGAACCGAAATACGGGGTCGAGGCGCTGTACGCGCCGCGCCGGCTGCTGCTCGACGGACTGCTTTCGGCCGCCGCCGTCGAGAGCGGCGCCGAGGTGGCCTACGGCGTGCGGGTGGACGACGTGGTTCGCGACGAGACCGGACGGGTGCGCGGCGTCCTGGTGACGGCCCCCGGCGGACACCGCCGCATCGACGCCGACCTGGTGATCGGCGCCGACGGCTTGTATTCCACCGTCGCGCAAGGCGTCGGTGCGGAGCGCCTCGTCGAGGGACGCCACGCCAGCGGGTCGTTGTACACCTACTGGCAGGGGCTGCCCAACGACGGCTACTGCTGGACGTTCCGGCCCGGCAGCTTCGTCGGCGCCATCCCCACCAACGACGGCGCCACGTGCGTCGTGGTGTCGGTGTCCGCACCCCGCTTCCGCACCGAGGTGCGCGGCGACGCGGCGTCGGCCTACCGCCGCCTCCTGAAGGACGCCTCACCGTCGCTGGCGGCGCGGCTGGACGGTGCGCGACGCATGGAACCGGTCCGCGGCTTCGGCGGGTATCGCGGCTTCATCAAACGCGGGGCCGGCCCGGGCTGGGCGCTCGTGGGTGATGCCGGCTACTTCAAGGATCCGATAACCGCGCACGGCATCACCGATGCGCTGCGTGACGCCGAGCTGCTGGCGCGGGCGGCGATCGACGGCACCGCCGCGGCCTTCGACGAGTATCAGCGCACCCGGCTGGACCTGGCCCGTCCACTTTTCGACATCACCGACGATCTGGCGTCGCTGGCGTGCAGCAGCACCCAGGCGCAGGCGCTGCACCGCGAGTTCAGCCACGAGATGTCGCGCGAGGTGCGGGCGCTGGCGGCGCTCGGGCCACTGCCCGGCGTGGCCGCACCGGAGCGGGCCCTCGTGCGCGCCGGAAGGGCCACAGCGTGACTCAGGCGTCCGCGAGGATCTCGCGCGCGGCGTTGTAGCCGCAGGCGCCCATTACGCCGCCGCCGGGATGCGTGGCCGCGCCACACATGTACAAGCCGCGCACCGGCGTGCGGTAGTCGGCGTATCCCGGAAGCGGCCGCATGAACGACAGGCTGGAGAGCGACATCGCGCCCTGCATGATGTTGCCGCCGGTCAGGCCGAACGTGGACTCGAGATCCGCGGGAGACAGCACCTGATAGCCGAGCACGGACCGCCGGAAGTTCGGCGCGTAGTCCGTCATGATGTCGATGCAGCGCTCGGCGTAGCGCCGCTTGTTGTCCTCGAGCGTGCCGGCGTCGGCGGCGAGTGCGTAGGGGAAGTACTGCGTGAACATCGACATCACGTGCTGGCCGCGCGGCGCCACCGTGTCGTCGAGCGCGCTCGGCATCGTCGCCTCGATCACCGGCTGTTCCGAGATGTAGCCGTACTTGACGGGATCGTAGGCGCGTTCGATGTAGGTCCGGTCGGGACAGATGTGGATGGTTCCGTGGTGCTGCGGACCCGCGCCGGGGCCCGGCAGGCAGGTGAAATTCGGCGCCTCCGACAGCGCCAGGTTGATCTTGCAGCTCGCGCTCGCGTAGTCGAGGTGCCGCACCGACGCGACGAAGTCGGGGGGCAGGTCCGCGTCACGCATCAGGCGCAGGAACGTGTGCTGGGCGTCGAGGCCCGACACGACCTGGCTCGCCCTCACCTCGTCGCCGTTGGCGAGCACGACGCCAACGGCCCGCCCCTGTTCGACCAGGATGCGCGCCACCGGCGTGTTCACCTCGATCGCCGCGCCTCGCTCCCGCGCGGCCGCGGCAATCGCGTTCGACAGCGCGCCCATGCCGCCACGCACGTAGCCCCACACGCCGCGCACCCCGTCGCACTCCCCCATCACGTGGTGGAACAGCACGTAGGCGGTGCCGGGCATCGAGGGCGTGGCACAGGCGCCGATGATCGCGTCGGTGGACAGCGTGGTCTTCAGCACCTCGGATTCGAACCAGCGATCGAGAATGGGGTTGGCCGCGCCGGTGAGGATTTCCACCGCGGTCCGCCCCTCGAGGCCAAGCCCGCGGAACTTCCAGGCCAGCCGGGCCAGCCGCACCAGGTTCCGTGGGGACGACGACCACGGGTCGGGCGGCGTCTCGAGCAGCGTCGGCTCGATGAAGGCGGCGATGCGCTCGAGCATCGCCTCGAATTTCGGCAGGCTGTCGGCGTCGCGGGCGGAGAACTTCGACACCTCACGGTGAGTCATCGCCTTGTCGGGGCCCATCATCAGGAAGCGCCCGTCGGGGAGCGGCGTGAAGCTGGACGGGCTGCGCGGGATCATCGCGAACCCGTGGCGGGCGAGGTCGAGGTCGCGGATGATTTCCGGGCGGAAAAGGCTGTTGACGTAGCTGGCCGTCGAAACCTTGAACCCCGGCCAGGTTTCCTCCGTCACCACGCACCCGCCCACCAGCGGCCGCCGCTCCAGCACCAGCACCTTCCGGCCGGCGCGGGCGAGATAGGCCGCTGCCACCAACCCGTTGTGGCCGGCGCCGATGACGACGACGTCGTAGCGCGACTGCATCGACGCAATCCTAATCCGTGCGGAAACTTCTGCAGCCGGCTGGTAATCCGGCACATACTCGACACGCACCTTACGCCGTCAGCCCTCTGGCGCGAGCGATGCGGACTTCACGAGGGCGTGTCGTGAGAGGAGTGCGGAAGATGGCTTTCGAAATCGGGGAACGGCAGATCGGCGCGGTGACGATTCTCGACCTGGCTGGCAAACTGACGATCGATCAGGACGCCCAGCGCCTCAAGGACAAGATCAACAGCCTGATCCTGCAGCAGCACACCAAGGTCGTGCTCAATCTCGGCGAGGTGTCCTACATCGACAGCGGTGGGCTCGGCCAGCTCGTGGCCAGCTACGGCTCGCTCTCGAAGACCACCGGCGGTTTGAAGCTGCTGCACGTGAACAAGCGGAATCACGACCTGCTGTCGATCACCCGCCTGGTCACTATCTTCGAGACCTTCGACTCCGAGGACGAGGCCGTGAAAAGCTTCGACCGCCCTTCCGGATCGACAGCACCCGCGGGCGCGTAGCGCCACTTCACGGCGGAGCGGTAGACCGCGGAGGAGGCCGAGCGACAACAGCGGTGTGCTAGGCTCGGATTCAAGCCGCTCATCCGCGCAACATGAGCGCGCTCCTCCACTCTCTCGGGACCATCTCGCATGTCATCCGTCCGTCTCACCTCGGCCAACCTGCACGACCCCGTTCTTCCGTTCGTCAAGCCGGTTCTGGTGACGCTCAGGGCGACGCAGACAATCGGCGACGCCCATGCCGCCGTGCGGGCCGCCCCGTCGGCGCGCAACGTCCTCTATTTCTACGTGCTCGACGACGACGATCGTCTGGCGGGTGTCGTGCCGATCCGCCATCTGCTCGCCGCCCCGCTGGACGAGCGCGTCAACCAGGTGATGATTCCCGGCGTCGTGGCCATCCCGAGCTGGGCCACGGTGCTCATCGCCAGCGAGTACTTCGCCACCCGCAAGCTGAAAGCGTTCCCGGTGATTCGCGACGACGGCACGCTGGTCGGGGCGGTGGACAACGCTCTCTTCACGGGCGAGGTCATCGACGTGGCCCGGGAAACCTACGACGAGATCTATCAACTCCTCGGCGTCCACGCCACGGCGATGGGCACGCCCTGGACCTCGTACAAGGACCGCTTTCCGTGGCTGCTCTCGAACATCACCGCCGGGCTGCTCTGTGCCGTCATCGCCGCGCAGTTCGAGTCGCTGCTGGAGCACGTCGTGGTCCTCGCGCTGTTCATCCCGATCGTGCTGGCGCTGGCCGAAAGCGTCAGCATGCAGTCGGCCACCCTCACATTGCAGCGCCTCTCGACCGATTCGCTCACCCCACGGCGCATCCTGGCGGCGCTGTGGCGCGAAGCCCGCACGGCGATGTTGCTCGGGCTCAGCTCCGCGGTCCTGGTCTCGCTCGTAGTGCTGGCGTGGCGGCGGAACGTGATGGGGGCCCTGGTGATCGGCGCCGCAATCTCCATCTCAATGCTGGCGGCGTGCCTGTTCGGTGTGCTCTTGCCGACCCTGGTTCGGGCGGTCAAGGCTGATCCCCGGATTGCCGCCGGCCCCTTGGTGCTGGCGTCGAGCGACCTCGTCACCCTTGTGCTCTACCTGTGGCTGGGCACGATGGTCCTGGCCTGAACCTCCCTGCTGACAGGCCACGACACGTCTTGACCGCTCTGAGCGGGGCGGAGCCTCGTTACCAGCGGAATGCCGTTCGCGCTGCCTGGCCGGACAGGCGACTGGCCAACGCCGACGCGATCTCGCGCGACAAGTAGGGAATGTGCACACGGTGCGACAGTTCGCTGCCACCGGCCGTGTCCACCCGCACGCCCGCCATCGCCGCCCGGCGATCGAACGGCGACTCGATCGCCGTCACGGTCTGGATCTTCGCGACGGGTGCGATCGTCACGCTGCGCCACAACCAGCCGCCGCGCAGTGCGACGACGTCGTCGTTGGCCGCCCAGGCCAGATGGCGCACCTGCTGCCGGGCCACGAGCACGTTCAGGGAGATGACGGCCACCACGAGCGGCAACACCCGCCAGCCGAGGAACAGCAGCAGGCCAATGGACGGCAGGCCGGTGAGGAGCAGGTGCGGCTTGACCGCGCGCCGAAACGCACGCGGATGTACGCCCTGCCAGTCGAGGGTTGCAGGATCGGCCTGTGGCATCACTGCGGCGACGAGCGCGGGAACGGCCGACGCGCGAATGAGCGGCGCCAGGCGCTCGCGCGGGCGCTTGGGGCCGTCCTCGGGCCGGGACGCACCGCCGGCGGTTTCGACGCTCACCGACGTGCGCCCGAGCAGGCGCCGCAAGGGTGAGTCGCGGAGCGTCAGCGACTGGATGCGCCCCAGCGGGATCGTGGCCGTCACCCGCGTGAACAGCCCATACTCGGTGCGAAGGTCGTTGCCGAGACGCTCGAGGCGGAAATCGTAGAGCCGCCCGACCGCCCACACCATCGACAACAGCCTGACCAGCAGCACCAGACCCACCAGCCCGCCGGCCAGGACACCGATCTGCCAGAGCGGCGGCAACTGCCCGTTGGCAAGCTGACGTCCGGCGCCGCGCAGCAGGCCCGGCGCGTACAGCCCGCTGGTGAGACCTTCCCAGAACAGGCTCTGCAGGCCCATTTCCCAGAACGCGCCGTAGATCGCGGCGATCACCAGGAACCCGCGGTTCTCGAGTACGCCGAGGAGCAGCAGCTCGCGCACCGGCAGGTGCAGCAGCGTCTGCGCCGCGTCGCGCGACACAACGTCTTCGTCGGGCGTCGCCAGCGCGGGTGCCGGGGCGTCGGGCACGCCGGCCGCAGCGCGCGATTCGAACACACGCCGGCGCATCTCCTCGAACGCCGTCATGTGCAGCACGCTGATCCGCGCCTCGGGTTCCTTGCCGCCGCCGGTTTCGATACGCACCTCGGCGACACCGAACAGGCGGTGCATCAGGGTGCGCGTGGCATCGAGGTTCTGAATCCGGCCGTAGGGGACGTGCCGCTCGTTGCGGAAGAAGAGGCCCGACCGGATGACCAGCTCGCCGCCTTCGTAGCCCACGCGGAACGTCAAATACCGAACGACGGCGGCGATCGTCGCCGGGATGAGAAACACCAGGAGCCAGACCTGCCAGTTCTCCAGATCGAGGCTGTCGGGCAGCCAGGAGTTCATCCACCGGCCCGGCCACCGGGGGCCGCCGCTGCCGGCGCCAGCCGCTGGAGACGACCGCAGGCTCGAGACCATCAGCACGAGCGCCGGCAGCGCGAACGCCCGGAGGCTGCCGGCCAGCGCGAACAGGATGGACGCCGGGTGCAGACGGTGCTCAGACGGCATCGTTGCGATCGGCGGGCAGCAGGTGGTCGCGGATGCGCCCCGCGACCGCGTGTTCGAGGCCGGAGAGGGTGACCTCGGAGTTCGCAGTGCCGGCGGTGTGGATGACCAGCGTGCCCAGCCCGAACCGGCGCTCCAGTGGACCCTGTGACACGTCGGTATGCTGCACCCGTGAGCGCGGCACGCTGGTCACTTCCCGCCAGTAGACGCCGCGGCGAATCTCGATGCCCAAGCCGTCAACCCGATACGACACGTGGCGATACGCGATCGCGGGCCACCGCCGCAGTTGCCACGCCGACACGCCAACCAGCACCAGCCACATTGGCACGAGCACCAGGCCTGGCCACAGACGCCCGCTGGCGATCCAGAACGAGAGCGTCGCGACGAGCGACACGCCCGCGAGGACAACGGTGGCGATGGCACTGTGAATCTGCCGCAGCGGCACGTAGCGGGGATCGAGCGGATAGTCGATGCCGTCGGCAATGGTCGAACGCTCGGAGTCGGTCACGGATGGATTCACAGACGTTTCGAGGACTGGTGTCGTTCCAGAGCTGGCGTCGCCAGGGTTGGGGCCCATCATTCAGCCGTTCTTACATCAGATACAGCGTTTTCTACGCCGGGAACGCTGAGATCGCTCGAACCTTGGGCCAAACGCCTGGCACCAGGGTTGCTCTCCCCTGACTTGGGACCTGACGAGCCTGTTCGCTCGCGGCCGCCGGCCATGCTGCCGCGGTTCCAGAGTGTGCCGGTTGAGATTGACACGGAGGATGACATGAGCAGAACCGCTCGCGACGTGATGACGGCCGACCCGGCGTGCTGTTCGCCGCAGACCACGCTGGACCAGGTGGCAAAGATGATGGTGCTGAACGACTGCGGTGAGATCCCGGTGATCGACTCGGCCAATCGACCCATCGGCGTGATCACCGACCGGGACATCGTGTGCCGGGTGGTCGCCGACAGCAAGAACCCGATGGCTCACACCGCCGAGCAATACATGTCGCAACCGGTCCTCACGGTAGAGGCCGATGCGGCGATGGACGATGTGGTTGCGCTGATGGAAAAGCACCAGATGCGGCGGGCGCTGGTCGTGGACGAGACCGGCAGCTGCACCGGCATCATCGCCCAGGCCGATCTCGCGTGGACCGACGACGCGCACGACGTCGCCGAACTGGTGCGGGAAGTCTCGCGCGACACCGGTCGGGCATCGAAGTAATTCGAACGGGCGAGCATCGCACTTGCGAGGGCCGCCTGAAGGCGGCCCTTGCAGCTAAAACTTGATCTGCGTCTGGCCGAGCAGCCGGCGGCCGAGCAACTGCGAGTTGGAGGTCTGGAACGACTGCTCCAGCGTCACCACGACGCCGAGCCGCCCGCGACCCACCTGGCTCCAGTGTGCGCCGCCGAAGACGTAGCGGCGCTGCGAATCGCTGTCCTTCTCCTCGTCGGGATCGACGAAGTCCACGCCGCCGATTCCCGCCCAGCCGGTGGGCCGTGCCGCCCTTCGCCGAAGAACGAGAGGCCGCGGCGCTGGACGTCGACCGCGACGAACGGGTTGTCGGTCGCCGAGAGATACTGCGCCGTGGCCATGACGTGGGTGTTTTCGTAGCTGCCCACCACGATGGCGACGTTGCGCGGACGGTCACGTGCGTACCAGCCGTACTGATAGAAGCCGGAGATGGTGACGTTGCCGGCCGGGCTGTCCGGGTCGAACGGGCGGAACGTCGCGCGGCCGTCTATCGCCTTGTACACCGACTCCTCGAACGTGAGCCAGGGTGCGATACTACGGCGCGAGGCTGCGATGGACGAACGAGCGCTGTTCACGAAGTTCTGGGAAAACGAAGTCAAGACGACC
>Ga0157380_10000792_pt1 | contig 19855 bp, 15 predicted proteins | sample S35metaG_FD_119757 | JGI IMG/M metagenome (GOLD analysis project Ga0157380, IMG submission 119757) | Switchgrass rhizosphere microbial communities from Kellogg Biological Station, Michigan, USA - S3-5 metaG | ecosystem: Host-associated > Plants > Roots > Rhizosphere > Soil | place: USA...
GACAGACTGAGCGTTATCAGTCACTGGCCCGTAGCTATCGACAGCAATCGTCACCGGACCCATCCCGAGGAATCCGAACGCAACCAACCCAAACGCGAACACGGGGGCTGCCACCATCAGCACACCCAGTCCCATGGTGCTAAAGAGATAAGCGATCGACATCAACACCACGATGCTGATTCCAAGCCAGTAGGCTGAAAAATTACCCGCCACCAGGCCCGAAAGAATATTCAACGAAGGACCACCCTCGCGAGAAGAGGTGACGACTTCGGCGACGTGGGTCGATTCAGTCGAGGTAAATACCTTCACCAGCTCGGGAATGACAGCTCCGGCAAGCGTGCCGCAAGAGATAATGGTTGCTAGCTGCCACCACAAGTCGGTGTTGTTCCCGAGTTGAGGGATGATGAGCTTGGATACCAGAAACGTCAGGATCACTGAAACAATTGAGGTGATCCAGACGAGCGAAGTCAGCGGCGCCTCGAAATTCATCTTGTCTTTATTGGCATAGCGAGCTTTGGCAATGATGTCGTTGATAAAGTACGAGACTGCGCTGGCGATAATCATCATGACGCGCATGACGAAGATCCAGACAAGCAGTTGTACTTGCACCTTCGGATCGTGGACGCCCAACAGGATAAAGGTGATAAGCGCGACACCAGTGACACCATAGGTCTCAAAGCCGTCAGCGCTTGGCCCGACCGAGTCACCGGCGTTGTCACCCGTGCAGTCCGCGATCACGCCCGGATTGCGAGCATCGTCTTCTTTGATCTTGAAGACGATCTTCATCAGGTCAGATCCGATGTCGGCAATCTTCGTGAAGATTCCGCCGGCGATACGGAGAGCAGCCGCTCCGAGCGACTCGCCAATCGCAAACCCGATAAAGCATGGACCCGCATAAGAACCTGGAATGAAAAGCAGAATGCAGAGCATGATCAGCAGCTCGACGCTGATAAGCATCATGCCGATACTCATGCCGGCTTTTAGCGCAATGGCATAAAGGGGAAACGGCTTGCCCTCGAGACTAGCGAATGCGGTGCGCGAGTTCGCAAACGTATTTACGCGAATGCCAAACCAGGCTACGCCGTAGCTTCCCGCGATACCGACGAGGCTGAACAAGAGAATGATGATTACTCGCAGCGGTTCCATCTTCGACAGCACGCCGAAGTACAGCACGATGACGACCGCGATAAAGCCTTCGAGGATAAGAATGAACTTGCCTTGAGTGGTTAGATAAGTTTTGCAGGTCTCATAGATCAGCTCGGAAATCTCCCGCATAGCGCGGTGCACCGGCAGCTTCTTGAGATTCATATACATCGCAAGACCAAAGACCAGCCCCAGGGCGCAAATGACAATGCCACCGAGCAGTAATTTGTGACCGTTATAACCGCCAAGGAAAGTGACGGTTGAGAGATCAGGAAGTTTCAGGTTGGCTTCACCGCCAACGTCTTCTGATTGAGCGAGAACTGGCGAAGCGCCGGCAATCAATGCAAATGCCGCCGCTGCAAGTGTGAAACCATAACGGCGCGCATACGCCAGGAACGATGAGAATTTCTGCTGGTTAGTTTTCATAGTCTTTGTAAATAGAAGCGCTGCCAAGCAAACTGCCAGCAGGCTGATAAACGAGATCAGCGATAGTGCCACTTTGGACTCCCTTTCCGGTCGTTAGATATCAGGCGAGATTAAACTGCCTTTAAGCACGGCGGCATTAAACCCGGGCGATGCCAAGGCTCAAATGATTCTTTCGAACAAATCAGCCTGCCGTGTGAAACCGGATATTATTGCCGAATGAAGCTCAGGATGTCCAATGCAGGAAGCGCCAAAACAGGCGTTTAGAGTTCAAGCTTCAGCTTGTTCAGACCGCGAAACCCCAAACTAAAGTTTGAACTCTAAACACGCGTTATCCGCGCTAAACTTCGCTTGGGGCCAGGTCAGCGAGGCTTTGAGGCTTGTTTCCAAAACCCAGCCAGCGACGAATTGAGTCAATGAGAATGACGACTGCGGCGGTCATGATAATTGCAGTCAGCGAGATGTTTATGTATCCGAGCCTGGCGGTAGCCGGTTTCTGGGAAAGAGGCCAGAAAATATCAGTGATTGATTGCCAACCCGCTACCAGAGTCGTGGTTGCTACAAAGGAGAGTGGCACAACCGTCACCCAACAGTAACGAGCTCGACCCGAGTTGATGATAATCGTCGTCGCTACACACAATGCGACTGCGGCTAACAATTGATTGGCTATTCCAAACATCGGCCAGATGGTCGAAATAGATCCCGACCAGATAAAGGCAGCCCACGCTAATACCACCAGGGCGCTGGTGAAAATCGCCCCCGGCTGCCAATTCGGTTCGTCCAAACGTTTGTAAATTCGGCTGCCAAACTCGCCTACAAGGAAACGCGCCACTCTTGTTCCCGTATCAATGGTGGTGAGAATGAACAAAGCTTCAAACATGATCGCGAAGTGATACCAGTACTTCATGAAGCCCCGCAGTCCGGGTATCGCGTCGAATATCTTGGCAATGCCTAGCGCGAGCGTAACCGCGCCACCCGTCCGACCACGCAGGTTCTTCTCACCTGATTCCTGCTCGAGCCGATCAATCTCCTGCGGCCGCAGATCAAATTCCGCTGATGAGTGCTCACTGACCAGTCTCGTGTAGGCAGCCTTGTTCTCGTCAGTTTTTTGTACAGTGTTGATGGCGAAATAGTCGCCGGGGAAAAGCGAAGTCGCCGCTATCAAAGCTACGACACCGACAATGCCTTCCATCAGCATGCTGCCGTAACCAATCATGCGGGCATCAGTTTCTTTGGCGATCATCTTCGGCGTGGTTCCCGAAGATACGAGTGCATGGAAACCGCTGATGGCTCCGCACGCGATCGTTATGAACACGAACGGATAAACCTTACCGGGAATCACCGGGCCGCCGCCTGCTACAAAAGGAGTTATAGCTGGCATGTTGAGATGAGGATGCACAAAAATTACGCCCAGGATCAGAAAAGCTACCGTTCCAATCTTCAGATAGGACGAAAGATAATCACGCGGGCAGAGTAGCATCCACACCGGTAACACCGACGCGATAAATCCGTAAGCCGCCATCAAAATCGTCACCGTATTGCGTGAGAGCGTGAACGTTTGCGCCCAGGAAGAATCTGCAATTCGTCCGCCGAGATAAACTGCCAGCAGCAGTCCGATGACACCAATGATCGTAGCCTCTTTGATCCGGCCTTTGCGGAAGCGATACATGTAAAGGCCCATGAACAGAGCCAGCGGGATGGTGAAGCCAACGGTGAAAGTTCCCCACGGCGATTCAGCGAGGGCATTGACCACGACGAGTCCAAGTCCGGCCAGAGCAATAACTACGATAAACAAGATTGCGATTCCGGCTACAAGCCCTGATAGCGGGCTGATTTCGGTGCGCGCGATCTCCGCGAGTGACTTGCCGCGGCGACGGACGCTGGCTGCGAGAATCATGAAGTCATGAACCGCACCTCCCAGACAAACCCCGATCACCAGCCAGAGCAATCCGGGCAGAAAACCGAACTGAGCCGCGAGGACAGGACCGATCAGCGGGCCCGCACCTGAGATAGCAGCAAAGTGATGTCCAAACAGCACCCACTTGTTCGTCGGATAGTAGTTCTGGCCGTCGTACATCGTTTGCGACGGCACCGCTCGCGCGTCGTCAAGCGCCAAAACTTTCGCGCTCATAAACGCGGAGTAATAGCGATATGCAATCGCAATTACGCACAACGCACCGACGATGACTGGAAGAGCATTCATGAATCTTGATTATCCTAATGGACTCAACACATCACGAGAACCATGAATCAAAGCTAACACTTCGACACGTGATTCCTCGAGGTTGATTAAGTAGATTATGCGATATGAACCTTCAATAACCTCGCGTAATTCATTCAATTCATATTCAGGAACCATACGGCCTGAAAAAGGAAAGGTCGCCATTTGAATCGATCTGCGAGTCAAACGATCAACAAGATGAAGTGCATAGTCAGGTGAGGTTCTAGCAATATGATCATAAATAGTTTGCAGTTGACCGAGCGCGGCTTCAGTCCACAGAACTTTCATGAATGTAAATCGAATTTAGCTCGAACATCGCTAACGTCTATAAGTTTCCCGTCAGCGCTATCGCGAAAACCATCTTCGATGGACTGCCTCACGTAAATCTGATGCATTAGATCTTCCCACGTGATGTTGTCGGGCAGTCTCTCAATTAATCGTCTTGCTTCTTCCTTGATATTTAATTCACCCATGTTTCCTCCGGAACTGGTCGGGCTCCCTTGATATCTTACGGGACGCCTGCAACCGACCCCAAATCTCATTCATGTCGATGCTACGAGCGTACCTTCCCATTGATTCATTCAATGACCGTGAATTTGCAGGTTGGGAAGGGATGCTTGCTCCCGCTCAACTTGCTAGACACTCAAGTAGGCAATGATCGAAGAAGTGCTGGTCATCAAGAGTCAGGCTGCTCAAACTTGAGCGGGAGCAAGCATCCTTTCCTAACTGCGAGATGTCCAGACTTTCAAATTTCGTCCCAGTAAGAGACTAAGTGACTCACTACCTTGACTTCGCGGAGTCATGGGAGCCGGCGCCCATGATCACACCGACGATAGCGAGCAGGAGACCGGCGCCTATGAATAAGAAAGCGATATCGGCTCGGGTTTCACTGCCCGAGCGACTGAGAGTCTTACCCAAAAGACCGAGTAAGCCTTCTCCGTGTGGAATGACCAACAACCCCACTGCGACGAGAAACGATCCCAAACCCATCAACGACAGCCAGGGAGGCGTAATGCTCGGTCGATTCAACGTGCGTCCGATACCGCTGCGCGCGTAGCCATACGATAGATAAACTGCGAGCCCGATCATCAGCCACGCCACAAAGCGCCACCACGAGCTGGGCGGCAAATAGTAAATAAGGAAAAGACACGATACGGCGCCCAACATCGGCAGTAGCCATGGTCCCAATGGAACCCTGAAAGGCCGATGACGTCCGGGATCTTTGTAACGCAGTATCGTGATGCCGATGCAGACAAGGATGAACGCGAACAAAGTTCCGATGTTCGTCAAGTCCACCATCTCGTCGATACTCATAACGGCTGCGAACCCGCCAACTATAACGCCGGTCAGGATCGTCGTCACGTGTGGCGTCTTGAACTTCGGATGGACCTTTGCGAACACGGATGGCAGCAGACCATCGCGCGCCATCGAAAAGAAGATGCGAGGTTGACCAAGTTGGAATACGAGTAGAACAGCCGTATGCGCTACAACCGAACCGAAGGCGACGATGGCCGTCGCCCATTTCGCTTGAGGGGCAACGTGATTGAGCGCCATCGTTAAAGGCTCAGCCTGCTCGCTTGAAAGTCTACGAACCAACTCCTGGTATGGCATCAAGCCGGTGAAGACTGCCGCGACGACCACATAGAAAACTGTGCAGATCAGCAATGACGCAATGATGCCAATAGGCAGATCTCTAGCCGGATTCTTGGTCTCCTCGGCCACCGTCGAGACCGCATCGAAGCCAATATAGGCAAAGAAGACGACAGCGGCGCCGGCAAGAGTACCTCCCAGTCCATTTGGTTGAAACGGATGCCAGTTTTGCGCCATGCCTGAAGGCGGCACGAAGTAAACCGCGATACCGATAAAGAAGAGCAGCACCAAAATCTTGACGACAACCATGCCGGCATTGAATTGGGCAGATTCCTTAATGCCCCACACCAGCACAATTGTGAGCACCATTACGATCAGAAAAGCCAACAGGTTAAAGACAATCGGAATGCCGAAAATGTGCGGCGCGTTATCTATCAGGCCGGGGATCTTTCTGGCGGTTCTGAAATCCGTCGCCAGCCACGCGGGTATGTCCTTCCCAAACGCGTCGTGAATAAACGTACGAAAGTAATTAGCCCAACTAATCGCCACCGCTACATTGCCGATTGCGTATTCAAGGATTAAGTCCCAGCCAATAATCCACGCCACCAATTCGCCGAGCGTGGCGTAAGAGTAGGTGTAAGCCGAGCCTGAGATGGGCACCATCGAGGCCATCTCGGCGTAGCAAAGGGCTGTGAAACCGCAAACCACAGCTGTAATTACAAACGAGAGCATCAACGACGGGCCGGCGCCCAGTCGTGACGCATCGCCGGCAGCCGCAGTACCAACGGTCGCGAAGATGCCGGCGCCGATAATTGCGCCAATGCCCAACAGGGTCACGTTGATCGCGCCCAGCGTCCTTTTTAGTTTATGGCCCTCTTCCTGTGCTGACGCCAGGATGTCGTCGAGATTCTTGGTGCGAAAAATTCCTTTAAGCAAAGTGTTTGGCCTCCGCAAAAATGATGAATAGATCTCGACTGCCTGAATGGGTCCGGAAATGCAGATGCGGAGTTTGGCACGGAAGGCCAACAGTCGTAAAGGGAAAAAGAGGAGAAAAGTAATCAGTAATCAGTAATTAGTAATCAGCTTTGTTTTGTCAGTTGTCAGTGGCTAGTTGTCATCCGATTGCTGATTGCTGATTGCTGATTGCTGATTGCTGATTGCTGATTGCTGATTGCTGATTGCTGATTGCTGATTGCTGATTGCTGATTGCTGATTGTGTTATTCTCCGTCGCGGAGCTCCATCACCCCCACCAACTGCATTCGCCGGGAAAGTCACAACATGAGCGAGGTCAAAAAATTCGAGAGCTTAAGCACGAGTTACGTCAACCTCGCTGCTCTACTTCGCTATCTGCGTGAGCAGAACTTTGTCGGTTCCGTACGCGTGGTGTTGAGCCAATATGAAGCTGAAGTGCAGTTGAGCGGGGCTGCGACGGCCACAGTTCTCGAAGTGAATATGGCTACACGTGCGTCGACGCAAACTGAGGGAGCGATGGAACGTTTGCTGGTGCACGCTCGCGAGTCAGGTGGGACAATCACCATTTATAAAGCTGCGGAAGAACCGGCCTCGGACGAAACCAAGCCTGCTTCGCCGCACCCGGGGATTGAGGGTGAGTTGTTCGCTTCGCGGATTCCGGAATCGCCGGGATTCAGCGAAGCTGACTGGGGTGAGCTGCTCGATGTGGCAGGCAAATTGATTGTCGCGATTGAGCGAGCTGTACAAAGTAGCGGTGCTGACTTCGAGTCGAGCTTCAGGGCTGCGCGGATTCAGTTGGGCGACGATTACCCGTTCCTCGATCCCACCGGAAATGGCTTGGTTTATGCAAACAAGCGAGTCACTCTTGATGAACAGATGAGCGTTAGCACCTTTGTTAACGGGTTAAGCGAATGCTTGAGAAGAGTCGTCAACAAAGTCGCGATCGGAAAAGAGAGTAAACGCTTTCGAGAAACAGTCGCGATCGAGCTGGCCGTTGCTGCTCGTTTGCGCCCGAACGGTCTAAATGAATTCATGCCCCAACTTGATCGAATAGCCGGAACTCGCGTTCTATAGAACGCTCTTAGTACTTAGTTCTTTGTCCTTAGCAGTTGAGCTGCTTCGAAGCGCGCTTCGATTCTCTTAAGACTCAAAACTAAAAACGAAGAACAAAAACCAAGATCAAAGTCGTGTATCCCTTCCGAAACATTCTTTTTCCGACGGATTTCACGCCGCATGCGCGGGCAGCGCTGAAGTATGCAGCTGCGTTCGCGCGGAGCGGCGGCGGCCGTGTAGTGCTCTTCAGCGTGCAGAGCAACAAGGTGCCCACAAACCTTCTATCGCTTCGCGATAGCGTATTTGAAGAACCGGAAAACCGCTGGTTGTTGCAAGTACGAGGCGAGGTGAAAGAGTTGCTCGCCGATCCTCTCTGCAAGGGTCTTGATGTCGAGCCGGTCATTGTCGCTGGAGAGCCAGCCGCGGAGATCGCGCGCGCAGTTCGTGACTATGATATCGACCTGGTGACGGTTGTTACCCACGGCCGCAAGGGATTCTCACGGGCACTGTGGGGCTCGACCGCTGAGGAGATCATCGCTGAAGCTCCTTGTCCGGTGTTGACTATTCGTCCACCACAACATGACTTCGTCGAACACCGGGCTGGTTACTCGGAGATTCATCTGAACCGCATATTGTTGGCGACTAACTTCCGGCCTTCATCGGCTGCAGCCACCCAAGTCGCTCATCAACTGGCAAATCGCACCAACGCCGAGCTGCATGCTGTGTATGTCATCAATGATTTTATCGAGCAGATTTCAGTGATGTTTCCTGAAGGTGGTTTGACGGCGCTTTCGCAGTTGCGTAAGTACGTTCAGGAAAAGATGGCTTTGTTAAGACGCGAAGTTGGGTCGCCGGCAATTTCACATATCGCTGAAGGGCGACCTTATGAAGAGATCGTTACCTTGGCTGCTGAGAAAGAAGCAGACTTGATTGTGATTGGCACCAACGTGCATGCCTCGCTTTTTGGAGGAAGTCCGGTGCTTGGTTCAGAGATTGAACGCGTGGTGCGAAACTCACCTTGTCCAGTGCTTTGTGTGCCTTCGAGTAAAGCTGTCACTCCACTCGCCGCGAGGATTAGAGTTCCGGTACCGCAAACGTAAGTAAAAAGTAAAAAGGTAAAAGTAAAAAGTTAAGACCAGATAAAAGCAGTGCCCGGAACTCAAGTATGTTCCCGGGCACCGGTCTGTTCCTAACTTTTGCCTTTTTACTTTACCTTTTTACTTGTCTTACTTGCCCGGGTCCATTCCGACGACCACTTCGAATCCGTCTTTGATCATTGCGTCGTAGCCACCTAATACTGCCGCGGCGTTTTCGAAACCTTTAGTTTTGAGATTCACCACCGAACTGGCGGATGTATGTTCGGACGGTCAAGAACAGTACGTGACAATCATCTTGTCACGTGGCAGTTCGTCGACATGCGCGAGGATGTCGGTCGCGGGAATTAGCCGCGCTCCTTTGATGTGACCCTGCTTGTAAGCAGCCTCACCGCGCACGTCGATGATGACGACGTCGTTCTTCGCAATCTCCGTCTTCAATTCTTCCGGGGTTATGCGGCGAGCGTTGTCGCCGGCCTGCACCGGCGCTGGCGACGCCTTGGCGACCGACGTTGCTTTGGCTGTTTCTCTGGAATTGCAGCCGGTCAATACAGCCAGCGCGACTAGTACCACCGCTGCGATTAAGCTAACAAAGCGCATATAAGTCCTCCTAAACAAAACGAGAAAATAACATATCAAATCGCCAAACGCCACGGGCTCGCCCCGCTTCCAGTAGCATAGACTTCAGTCTGTGCCCAGTCCGCCATGCATACAAGAATGGGTCAACTGAAAGTCTGCACAATCTATGCTACCAGCCGTGATATAGTCAGCAGCACCAAATCGCATGACTGAGTCAACCAAACCAATCAAGTGGGCCAAGGTCATTGACCACACCCGCTGCATCGGTTGTCATGCCTGCACGACAGCGTGCAAGTCTGAAAACATGGTGCCGCTATCGGTGACTCGTACCTACGTTAAGCATGTTGACATAGGCGAGTTTCCGCAGACACGCAGAGCTCATCAGGTGACTCGCTGCAATCAATGTGCGCATGCACCCTGCGTCACTGCTTGTCCAACCTCGGCGATGTTCAAGCGCCCCGACGGGATAGTTGATTTCGATAAATCAATTTGCATCGGCTGCAAAGCCTGCATGGCAGCTTGTCCGTACGACGCGATTTTCATCAATCCCGAAGATCACTCGGCTGAGAAGTGCAATTTTTGCGCGCATCGCATCGACGTTGGACTCGAGCCGGCCTGCGTCGTCGTCTGTCCCACGGAAGCACTTCTAGTTGGTGACATGAACGACACCAATTCAAAGGTCTCGCGCATCATCAATCGCGAACCGGTGGCAGTGCGGCGACCAGAAAAGGAAACGCTGCCGAAACTTTTTTACAAGGGAGCTCATCAAGCCACGCTAGATCCACTTGCCGCTCGCCGGCCCGAAGGCGGCCTCTTCATGTGGAGCGAACAGCGAATCTCGAACGAGCATGTAGTGGCCGGTAATCCGCAATTCAACAACTCCTCGGCGGCGGCGCTTTTGAGTTACGACGTGCCGCATACGATTCCCTGGGATTGGCGCGTTAGTCTCTACACCTGGACCAAGGGAATTGCCGCAGGTTCATATTTGGTGGCCGCACTGCTGCTTCTACTCGGTTTCATAAATCCGTACTACAGCACGCTCTTCCTGGGCGTTACTCCAGTTTTGTCGGGGGCCTTTCTCGCGCTCACGGGCTATCTTCTGCTGTGGGACCTCGAACATCCCGAACGCTTCTATATGATCTTTACTCGCCCGCAATGGAAGAGCTGGTTAGTAAAGGGAGCCTTCATCATTACTGGATATTCCCTGGTACTGTTAGTCCACTTTATCCTGACGATGTTGGCTTATCGAGCTTCGTCGCTGGGACGTAGCTCGAGTGTGCCGGAATGGGCAGCGACATATTTGACCTGGTTGATGATCGCGGGTATTCCGCTGGCGATAATGACTGCCGTTTACACGGCATATCTTTTTGCGCAGGCCAAGGCTCGTGACATGTGGCAGAACCCTTTGCTACCGCCCCATCTTTTGCTTCAGGCCTTACTGCTTGGCTCGGCAGCGCTGCTGCCATTTGCTGCGTGGTTTGAACACGAGGCAGTAAATCCCTTGCTCTGGATACTGGCGATCACTTCGCTGGTTCACTCACTTATGGTTTGGGGCGAGAATTCGCTTACACATCCAACCGCCCACGCTCGGCTTGCGGTGTGGGAAATGGTGCACGGCCGCTACCGCGCTGATTTTTGGATAGGTGTGTCCCTCTCGGTTCTCGGCGGATTGCTCGCCTGGTTGGCTGTTCTGGGAATACTTTCCCAATCGTTGGGTGTAAGTGCGGTGCCAATGGCCTTAATCGGAATGATGCTTTTCGAAAGTGCATATGTACAAGCCGGCCAGTCGGTGCCGCTAGCCTGATGTAGCTTAGACTTCAGTCTGAGCTCGCTTTCGCTGCCTTAGCCGAGGACAACCAAAGTCCTTGGGAAAAAACCGAGCTGAATTTGGCGGCGTCTAACTATTGAATGTGATAATGAACCTCTAAACGATATGACTACCAAGCTCGAAGCCACCATTGAAGATCTTTACCGCGTGCCGGACCACGGCAAGGCGGAGATAGTAAATGGAGAGCTCGTGCTTATGTCGCCTGCCGGAGGTGTGCCCGGCCGTGCTTCGGGTGAAATTTACATTAGCCTGCATGTATACGAGCGAGAGGTCGGAGGTGGTTATGCCTTTCCCGACAACGTAGGCTTCATTGTCAATCTTCCCAACCGGCGCTCATTCAGTCCGGATGCTTGTTTCTACAAAGGCGAGTTGCGCGGCGGACTGTTCCTCGAAGGCGCCCCCGTATTGGCGGTCGAAGTTCGCAGCGATGAAGATTACGGTCCAGCCGCGGAAAGACGCATGGCTGCGAAGCGTGCCGACTATTTTGCTGCCGGAACTTTGGTCGTCTGGGACGTCGATGTGCTGCGCGAGAAAGTAGTGCGAGTCTATCGCGCCGGTGATCCGCTCAACCCAACTGAGTATCACGCCGGTGAAATCGCTGAAGCCGAACCGGCCGTTCCAGGTTGGACCATGGCGGTAGCCGAGATCTTCAGTTAAATCTGACGCCCAGGACACTTCTTTGATTAGGTTAGGAGGTATTTAATAATGTTTGAAAACTTCGATGAGGTGCTAAGCGCCGCGCTGTCCCTTTCGCCGGGCGCTCGGGCGATGCTCGCGGATCACTTGCTTTCAAGCCTCGACAGGGAAAGTGAGAAACGCATTGAGGCCATCTGGGTCGAAGAGGCAGAGCGCCGAGCGCGCGCAATCGATGAAGGGCGAACAAACCTGATTCCGGGCGAAGAGGTCATGGCCAGCATTAGGGAACGTCGTGCCAAGCGATGATTCATTATTTTGAAGCTCATGCCCGACAGGAGTTTGATGATGCGATCGAATACTACGATGGCATTAGCCCGCAACTCGGAACTGACTTTATCGATGCTGTCGAACGACTGATTTCTCGGATCCTCAGCTTTCCTGAGGCCTGTCCGGAAGTATTGATTCCAATGCGGCGCTGTCGGGTAAAGCGGTTTCCTTATGGCATTGTGTACCGCCTTGGAAAAGATGAGATTGAGATCCTCGCCGTGATGCATTTCAGTCGAGAGCCGAATTATTGGGTGGATAGATTGTGATCGGACCTTTCTGAGGTTACGAATGGCTGACGAGTTTGATGGTTGGATTCGTGGTGAATCCATAAGAGAAGGAGGACAGGCGTGGACCTACCTCGCTTATAAGAAAGGCGACGAAAGGCGAACTCCTTTTGTGTTGAAGGTCCTGAAGCACAAGTCGAATCCGTCACGACTAAAGAGATTTGAACGAGAGATTGAAGTTGGTGCTCGGTTAAGACATCCGAACGTAGTCCATGTAGAGGCAGAGAATCTCGAAGGCAACAGACCGTACGTCGTGATGGAATACTGCGCCGGGGGCGAACTTCAGAATTTGGATCTAACTGATATCCCTCTACTAGATAGGCTCCGCTTGTTTAAGGAGATTTGCGAGGGCGTTGGTTATTTACACGAAAACGGTGTCATTCATAGAGACCTTAAGCCTAGTAATATTTTTCTTCGCGAGGATAAGCGAACACCGGTCGTTGGCGATCTGGGACTATGCCTAATCATGGAAGACGAAGAACGGTTGACTGAGATGCCTGAAGCAGTCGGCGCCCGCCTCTTCATGGCTCCCGAATTGGAGGACGGTCGGCTTGAAGATGCCAAGCCAGTCACGGATACATACTCGTTAGGCAAGATTCTTTATTGGCTCGTGTCGAACAAGGTGATCTTTAGTCGCGAAAAACACCGCAATGAAAAATATGATCTTACGCGAAGCGATAAGACTGCGGGGATGGCTTTTGTCTACCACATCTTGGATGGGTCGATAGCAACTACTCCAACCGAGCGACGATATTTGGATGCTACTAAGCTGGCCCTCGCCGTTGAGGAGACAATAGAAAGGATTGCGGCTATGGCTCACGCAATCGATCCGAGTGTTCCACAACGCTGTGAATATTGCGGCGCTGGCGTTTATCAAACGATTGTAGATGGCACGCCTCAAGACAAGGATTTCGAATTCAAGGCGTATCAGCTGGGTCTAGAGATCAAGAACGTGGCGCCGTACAGTAGGGGGCATAAGTGGTTGATTATGGCATGTGATTTCTGTGGAAATCTGCAGTGGTTCAGAAGTGACTTAGCTTCTAAGAATCCAAACGCATGGAAAAAGGGCTCCCGACCGTAACAGGATAATGACTAATAGCGATTCGAACGAGCAAGTCAGTGCCGTCAGCGAAGACACCGCCTCGCGCGGCGAAACCTTCTATCCTGGACCAAGTTGTAATCACCTCGCCGCGTATCCGCCGAAGGAACGCTGGGATGATTGGACCGAGCTCGATTCAAAAGCCTGGCCGAGACGAAAAGAGCGGCACTACCAGCTATTGCCGACGACCTGCTTCAATTGCGAGTCAGCCTGCGGTCTGCTCGCTTACATCGACAAAGCCACCGGTCAGATTCAGAAGTTCGAAGGCAATCCCGAACACCCCGGTTCACGAGGCCGCAACTGCGCTAAAGGCCCGGCCACACTAAATCAAATTCAGGATCCCGATCGCATTCTTCATCCCCTGAAGCGAGCGGGCAGCCGCGGCACCGGACAGTGGGAACAGGTTAGCTGGGACCAGGCGCTCGATGACATCGCCGGTCGAATCCGCAAAGCTATCGTCGAAGACCGGCGTAAGGAAGTCATGTACCACGTCGGTCGTCCCGGCGAAGATGGGTTCACTGAAAGAATCCTGGCTGCGTGGGGAATCGATGGTCACAACTCGCACACCAACATCTGTTCGTCAGGCAGCCGCGAAGGTTACCAGTTGTGGATGGGGCTCGATCGCCCCAGTCCGGATCACGCGAACGCAAAAGTAATTCTGCTCATCAGCGCGCACCTCGAATCAGGCCACTACTTCAATCCGCATGCGCAGCGTGTTATCGACGGCAAAGCCAATGGCGCGAAATTGATTGTCTTCGACACTCGGCTGTCGAATACCGCTACGCACGCTGACTACTTCATCTCGCCGATTCCGGGCTCTGAGGCAGCCATCCTGCTTGCGATCGCGAATTACTTGATTCAGAACGATCTCTATGATCGACACTTCGTCCGATGCTGGTGGAACTGGGAAGAGTACCTTTCACCCGACACCCGTAAGTTTGTCGAGGATATTGGCCTTGAGGATCCACTGGCGCCTCATAACTTCAAAGCCTTCGAACAAGCTCTGAAAAATCTCTACCAGGATTACACGTTTGAATTCGCAGCCGCCGAGTCTGGAGTCGATGCCAACATCATCGAGCAAATCGCCAAGGTAGTAGCCACCGCCGGCACGCGCTTCAGCAGTCATAACTGGCGCAGCGTGTCATCCGGAGTAAGCGGTGGCTGGTCCGTAGCCCGGGCGCTCTTCATGTTGAATGCTTTGCTCGGCGCGGTTGCTACCGAAGGTGGTGTTTATCCCAACGCGTGGAACAAATTTGTGCCGCGGCCAATCTACACGCCGCCGCATCCAAAGATGTGGAACGAAATCACCTGGCCTCGCGAGTACCCGCTCTCGATGAATGAGATGTCGTTTCTCTTGCCGCATCTTCTGAAGGACGGGCGAGCGAAGCTGGACGTTTATTTCACCAGAGTCTACAACCCGGTTTGGACCAATCCGGATGGGTTCTCGTGGATCGAAGCACTCACCGATCCCGACCTTGTTGGTTGTCACGTAGCTTTGACGCCGACCTGGAACGAGACTGCTTACTTTGCCGACTACATTCTGCCGATGGGCCTTGGCTCAGAGCGGCATGACATACATTCCTACGAAACTCACGACGCGCAATGGGTTGGTTTTCGCCAGCCAGTAATGAAAGCGGCTCTCGAGCGTAGCGGTGAAGAAGTCAAAGACACTCGCGAAGTTAATCCCGGTGAGGTTTGGGAGGAGAATGAGTTTTGGCTCGAGCTCACCTGGCGTATCGATCCGGATGGCAGCCTCGGCATTCGCCAGTTTGTGGAATCAAAAAAGAATCCCGGAACTCGTTTGACCGTTGATGAATACTACGGCTGGATCTTCGAGAACTCTCTACCGGGCCTGCCTGAGAAAGCTGCTGCCGAAAACTTGACGCCGCTTGAGTTTATGCGTCGTTACGGAGCCTACGAAGTTAAGCGGCAAATTGGCGCGGTGTACGCCGAGAACGTTCCATCCTCAGAGCTCGAGGACATTCGCGAAGACAACCTGGGCAGGATATTTACGAGTAGTGCGAAACCCGCCGGGCCAAACATTGTGCCGCTGCCAACTCCTGATGGCGACGATCAAGGGCGTCGCCTGGTCGGTGTGAATTGCGAAGGCGAAATAAAGCGCGGTTTCCCAACCCCAAGTGGCAGGCTCGAGTTTTTCTCACGGACAATGGTGGAATGGGGCTGGCCCGAATACGCAATCCCAACCTACATCAAGAGTCACGTCCATCCTGACAATCTTGAGCCGGATCAGACGGTGTTGATTTCAACTTTTCGCCTTCCTATTCAGATCCACACGCGCAGTGCCAACGCAAAGTGGCTTGACGAAATAGCGCACACGAACCCGCTCTGGATTCATCCGTCGTTTGCAGCAAAGCTCGCTGTGCGCACGGGCGATCTTCTTCGAGTTGAAACTGAGATTGGATACTTCGTCGTTGCAGCCTGGGTCACCGAAGGCATTCGTCCGGACGTCGTCGCGTGTAGTCATCATATGGGCCGTTGGAAACTCACCGACGAGGGTCAGAAGCAAATGATGGCGACCGTGACACTCAACCACCATGACAGCGAGTGGGGTCTCAAGCGGGAAAAGGGAATTGAGCCTTACGCATCATTCGATGACGACACTTTAAGAATTTGGTGGAAGGACGCAGGCATTCACCAGAATCTGACCTTTCCAGTTCACCCTGACCCAATCTCCGGAATGCACTGCTGGCACCAGGCGGTGCGCGTCAAGAGTGCCGAGCCGAATGACAAGCCTGGCGACATCTTTGTCGACACAAAGAAGTCTCGCGAGGTTTACAAGAAGTGGCTTGAGATGACTCGGCCGGCAGATCGCTACTCTCCTGATCGCACTCGAAGACCTTACTGGATGTTGCGGCCCCTCAAGCCCGCCCGCGAGTTTTACAAGCTACCGGAGTAAATCCGTTATCCGCAGATGACGCTTCCACCCCGCTAGGGGTGCAATGTCTATAGCGAAAAGCACAGCTCGATCGAGCATCGTTCGGCGGGGCGGAACTCAGGTTGACTGGTACTGGTCTGGTCTTCATTTCCGCCCCGCCGAACGTCGCCACGTCTTCACGGTTGGAGTCCTATAAACATTACACTCCTGACGGAGTGAAACCTCTCGTTCATGTTCATCTCCAGCAGGTTTTCTGCTAACATCCTCAGCCGCCCCAGCGCTGTCAAATCCTTGAGAACTCCCATGAGCGCTTCAAAGTCCCGATCACCCTCTCGCATTTTCTGGTTGTTGGTTGGAATGATCTGTCTGCCCGCTTCGCTGACCGCGCAGACGGTAACGTTTTCAGGCAAAGTTACCGATCAGAACACAGGGCAAGGCCTCGCCGGTGTTGCCGTCGTAGCCCAGGGTAATCAAACCGGAACACGCGTGGCGGTGACGGATGCTCAGGGAAACTACAGCATCCCGTTCGGAGCGAACACAAACATCAGGCTGAGATGTTATCGAACCCAGTACATCTTCAACCCGGTGGTGATTGGCTTTTTTTCTCCAGGTGGCTTTCCGATCTCCGGTGCGATTAACCAGGATTTCACAGGGCTGGCTTTGCCGTTTCCAATTTTGATTTTTGCCCAGCCGCCGATTCTCTTGACCGAAGACGGAACGCTGAACGCCTTAACGCTCGACAGTGTGTTACAAACTCGTGATCCTGTGGCGTTGAGCAACAACGCTTATTTCGGTGCAGACAAACGCACCCGTCTTCAGTTGTATGTAGTTGATCTGGATCTTTTCAGTGGCGAGACGCTTTCGATTATTTCCGCCTCAGCGCGGGACGCTCAGCAAGTCAGTCACGCCTTAACAATCGAAGACTTACGCAAAGTTCCAGGCGTACCGTGGATGAGTCAACTTACGCTGCGACTTCCGAATGAGGTCGTCAGTCCCGGCGACGCTTTTGTGAGCGTAACCGCCCGCGGGCAGCAGAGCGTCGAGGTGAGGATCCACATTCAGTAACGAAGTAAGAATCGAGGTGCTGAACGCAAATGTATTTCAGACAGTTCTATCTCAATTGTTTGGCCCACGCTTCTTACCTGATTGGCTCCGAAGGCGAGGCGGCGGTCATCGATCCCCAGCGCGATGTTGATCAATATATCAGCGACGCCGAGTCGCAGGGACTAAAGATCAAATACATTATTGAGACACACCTCCACGCTGATTTTGTGAGTGGGCATCGCGAACTCGCGGAACGGACTGGTGCGGAAATAGTCTTCGGACAAGCCGCAGGCGCGACCATGGATCATCGCGCTGTAACAGACGGCGACGAGATTAAGGTCGGCAATATCCGTCTCAAAGTTATCGAAACTCCCGGGCACACGCCCGAGAGTATCTGCTTGCTGGTAATCGATCCGGCAGTTTCCGACCAACCTCAAAAAGTTCTCACCGGTGACACGTTGTTTATTGGCGACGTTGGACGACCAGATCTGGCGGGCAGCAAGGGTTACTCATCACAAGAGATGGCTGGAATGATGTACGACAGCCTCCATCAAAAGCTGCTACAGCTCGATGACGCGGTTGAAGTCTATCCAGCTCACGGAGCGGGCTCGATGTGCGGCCGCAACATGTCTACCGAGACCTCGTCGACCATTGGCGCTCAACGACGTTTCAACTACGCGCTGCAGGAGATGTCGCGTGATCATTTCATCTCGATGATGACCACCGACCTGCCCGAAGCACCGGTTTACTTTTCCAGCGATGCAGAGATTAACCGGGGGGGTGCGCGACCTTTGGAATCTCTGTCGAAACCGAAACCGTTGTCGCCCGCAGAGGTCATGAAACTGGCACGCGATAACAGCGGCTACATCGTGCTTGATGTGCGCTCGGCTGCTGATTTCGGCACCGGTCATGTTCCCGGCTCACTCAACATCGGATTAGGAGGACAGTTTGCAATTTGGGCGGGATGTTTGATGCCGTTGCAAGCGCCGGTTGTGATTGTTGCCGAGTCCGAGGAGAAGGTTGAAGAAGCTGTTGTTCGTCTCGCTCGCGTTGGCATCGAGCATGTTCTGGGTTACTTAAGTGGTGGTGTCGCTGAGTGGGCGAAAGCAGGTTATGAACTCGCGACCGTGCCTCAAATCTCGGTGACTGAATTGAACGAACTCATTGGAAAGCGAACAGATCTTCAAGTCGTCGATGTGCGACGTCCTCCCGAGTACCAGAATGGTCATGCGCCCCGTGCCGTGCCCGCACCGCTGTCCACCTTGAAACAACATTTGGAAAGCTTGAATTTAGATCCGGCAAAGACTACCGCGGTGATTTGTGCAGGCGGTTATCGCTCGAGCGCAGCCACCAGCATTCTTCAGGAAGAAGGGTTCAGCGATCTCCTGAATGTCACCGGCGGCACCAATGCCTGGGTTAATGCCGGGTATCCAGTCGAGAGCTAACGGCTGTACTGCAGGCTGCCAGCCTGCAGCCGCCGAGTTGGATGCTACTCCATCTTGGAGACCGTCATTTTCCATTGTTGGCCGGCATTTCATCACGGGTCTCCCGGCTCCCGTAAATGGCAAATGAAAAATGGTAAATGACCTATGGAAAATGGCACGGTTTATCAACGAAGTTCCTACTCAACACACGACAGGCTGGCAGCCTGTCGTACGGTACTGCAGGCTGCCAGCCTGTAGTTCTTACGTAAGCACTAAATGTTTAGCGAAGCTTCTCGGTTCCCGTTTTAGCCATTCTTAAGAACACAACGACAGGCTGGCAGCCTGTCGTACGTGGAAATCCACATCGCGGTAATGGACCCATCACGGTTGTAGCTTCGTCGCAGGCTCAGCATGATAAGCCTTGATGAAGCGGCTAATCACACTCGCGATCTCTTTAGCAGTTTCCTTTCAAGTCAGCGGTCAGTCACCGACCTCTAATTCGAAATCTCACGGTCAAGCAATTCGAAAAGTAGATAATGCCGCACTTCTCAAGAACTTCTTCGCAGCTTTGAGGGCCAGTTCCTCGGGCAAGCGTCTCGAGCCGGTGCGTATCATGCAATTCGGCGACTCACATACAGCGGCTGACATTCTCACTGCTCAAATACGGCGCCGGTTTCAAAATGATTTTGGAGATGGTGGCCCCGGATTTCTGGTGCCGCGAAATCCGATGAGCACGCGTCGTCGGGGCGTCAATGCTGGTGCATCTTCAGGATGGTTGATTGAGGGAATTGGCGGTCGCATAGCGCCGGACAATATTTATGGACCAGCCGGAATAGCGCTCGCTACCAGCCAGGCGAACGAAGCGGCGTGGCTGCAAACAGTTTCCAATCACTTCGAAGTCTATTACGTCGTCCAACCGGGTGGCGGCAGCATCGACATTGAAATGGATGGTGTGTCGGTCCTGGACACTCCGATTCTGCTCGAGGCGCGAGTGCCCCGGCTGGGATCGTTTTTCTACGACGAGCCCTCACTTGGCAACCATCGCGTGACCGTGCGTTCGCTGACACCCGGCAAAGTCCGACTACTCGGCATCGCTAGCGAGCAAATTAATCCCGGAGTCGTCTTTGATGTTTTAGGAGTCAACGGCGCTCGGGCGTCAAGAATGTTGAGTTGGAATCCGACTGCGTTTTCTTCGGTCATCGCCAAACGTGAACCGAATCTTATCATCATCGCTTTCGGAA
>Ga0157380_10000794_pt1 | contig 19829 bp, 20 predicted proteins | sample S35metaG_FD_119757 | JGI IMG/M metagenome (GOLD analysis project Ga0157380, IMG submission 119757) | Switchgrass rhizosphere microbial communities from Kellogg Biological Station, Michigan, USA - S3-5 metaG | ecosystem: Host-associated > Plants > Roots > Rhizosphere > Soil | place: USA...
AAGGAGCCCTTCGTCGACGATCCCGACGACGAGCCGGAGCCCAAGATCCTTGTCGATACCGTCGCCGACGAGAACCTCAAGCGCGAGGTCATCAACTCGCTGTCCGACCTGTTCACGGCCGGCAAGGTGAAGATCGTCCGCCACGTTCTCGACAAGTACGGCGACGGCGCGAAGTCCTTCCCCGAGATCGATGCCTCGAAGTTCCGCGCCATCAAGGACGCCATCATGCGCGGCGAGGCGGCGTGATGGTGGCCGACGACGATCTGAACGTTGGCGACCGCGTCAGGAAGATCAGCGGCGATTACCTGTTCATCGGCGTCGTCCGCGCTGGCTTCTACAAGCAGTCGGGAGCCGTCCGCTACGTGGTCGAGAACGACGACGGCGTGCTGCACATCTTCTCGCGTCAGCAACTGGAAAAGGTAAAACCATGACGGCGCACGCCGCCTGCTCGCCGTCATCGGCGGCCATGTGGATGGCGTGCCCGGCCTCGATCACCAAGGCCGCCGGCCGGACCCGCCCTTCCTCGCGCTATGCGCGGGAGGGCACCGCCGCGCACCAGATCGCCGAGATGATCATCAAGGGGAACCTGTTTCCGCCGGGTAAGATAACGGTCGAGGGCGAGCAGTTCATTGTGGGGCTCCCGATGCTTAGGGCTCTCAACCCGTACATCACGGTCGTGCAGGGGCTCCAGAAGGTAACCGACGACGTCCATATCGAGGCCCGCGTCAGGATCGGCAGGGGCAAGTTCGTCTGGGGCACCGCCGACTGCGTCGCCAGCAGCGGTGATATGAACTACCTCCACGTCGTCGATCTGAAATACGGCAAGGGCGTGCCGGTCGAGCCCGACACGGCGCAGCTGAAAATCTACGCCCTCGCCGCGATGGACACGCTATGGCCGCACGAAAACTTCGGCGTGGTCAGCCTGATGGTCGTGCAGCCGCGTCTCGACCCGAAGCCGAAGACGCACAGGATGCCGGCGGAAGAACTGATCGAGTGGGGCCGTGCCGAGCTTAACCCGGCCCTCAGGGCAATAACCAAGGGCGACGAGACCGAGCGCGTCGGTCCCTATTGCCGCTGGTGCGTCAGGAAGGCCGAGTGCGATGCTTTCAAGTCGTACAAGTCTTCTATGGCGGCGGATATTTTCGACGATGGTGTTGACATTCTCAACGCTTAAATCTACCTTCGTCTTGTCCTTCGGACATCACATTGCAACATGAAAGGAAAGCCCCATGGCTATGCTCAACTCTCCCTACGGAACCCTCGCGTTCCCGCACGTGTTCCAGCCCCGCGCCCGCGCGGAAGGCGGCGAGCCCGTGTTCTCCGCCACGCTGATCTTCTCGCCCGCGCAGCAGAAGTCCCCGGCCTACAAGGCCATGCAGGACGGCTGCATCGAAGCCGCGCGCAAGGAGTTCGGCGACAAGATCCAGATGCGCGACGTCCGCCTGCCGTTCCGCGATGCCGGCGAGAAGGCCGGCAAGTACAACGGCTTCAACGAAGGCGACGTGTTCATCAACCCGTGGACCAAGTCGAAGCCGGGCGTCGTCAACGCCCAGCGTCAGGAGGTCCTGCTCCCCGAAGAGGTGTGGGCCGGCCAGCTGGTCCGCTTCAACGTCACGCCCTACGCGTGGGTCAATTCCGGCAAGAAGGGCGTCAGCCTCGCGCTGAACCACATCCAGATCATCAAGACCGACACGCCGCGTATCGATGGCCGCGCCTCGGCGTCGGCCGCCTTCGACGACGGCGAGGTCGACGAGACTGCCGCAGACCTGTTCTAGCGTCCTGCGACGGTGGGGCGGGGGTTCTGGCTTGATACGGTCCCCCCGCCTCTGTACGGCCTTCCTTTGCCACGTGCGGGCCTAATAAAGGCCACGTCGACCACCGAACCCCATTCCATTGCCGTACGCGCCGCCCATGCCGCGCCCGCCCTCGGCCTGACGCCGTGGCGCTATCTGCTGCGTCAATGCCGCCCGCGTCGGTGGCGGTGGTGGGGGAGGCGGCGGCTTCATGAAGTTGAGCCCCACGCCCTGCATCATTCCGGGCCCGGCCTGCGGCAGCACCATGCCCCCGCTCTGGGGAAGCTGCGCCGGGTTGGCGTAGTACTGCTGCTGCGCGCCGTCGGGCAGGGTCGTCGTCCCCATGGTCGGAGGCGGCGGTGCGGCCGCTGCCTGCGCCGAGGCTCCGGCGGGCTTCTTCTTGGTCGAGCTAGCCATCTGATTTTCCTTCCATGGGTTCCGGCGTTTTCGACGCCATGACAGTGCCGCCGGCCTCGACGTAGCGCAGCCAGTCGCCGACCTGACTGTCCTCGTTCAGCCACCATTCGCCACCTTGGTCGTCAGTGGCGATGACCATTCGCGGCTCGCCGGGTTTCGGCTGCATCTGCGGATCAGAATTGGGCGGTGCGTAGCGTGCTGAGATGTAAGCCATGGTCAAAGCCTCGCTTGAAAAATGAGATCGGCCTGCGAGTAGTACGATCCGTTTGCAGTCACTGTCACCCGGAGTTGCCACAAATCGGCGTTAATGGTGTTGGACGTTAGACCAGAGGCATTGGAGTAGGTGATGTTTACGGCGCTTCCGCCTGGGGTTGTTCGCATTGTTGGCGATATAGTTATGTGGGCATAAGTATTAGCCCCCGCGAGGCCGTTGCCACCCGAATTGATGTAGGAAAAATACTTGTGCCAGTAGCGTTGGCACGCCGCCAGTTCCTGCGCTTCGTCGGGCATCGTCCATGGCGGTGCAATGCCGGTGTTCTGCGGGTCGAGGTAGAGGCCGACATCGTAGAGATTGAAATTCTTGCCAGCGACGGCGAGACCGTTGGAAATGCCGGTCGCCGCAACAAACAAACCAGCCGTCCATGACCCCGGCGCGGTCTGCACCGTCGATCCAGCCGCGACGGCGAAATACAGCGTCATCGCGTGGCTGGTGTCCTTGGCCCACGTCCCGGTCGTGTCGCCGGGAATGACGATGGTATAATAACCATCGACAAGATCGGGAATGGTGAACGTCGCCGTGTAGCTGCGGTTCAGCGCGCCGTTCGTGACAGCCACGGAGTAGGTTCCGGCGGGGCCAATGAACCCGAAGCGCAGTACGAGCGGCTTGGCTTTGGCGGTTCCCCATTGAAAATCAGCAATTCGCACGCCTTCGATCTTGTGGCGAAAACAGGCGAACTCGCCCGCTGCTATTGATGTGTCTGCCACCGACACGGACAGCGCCGCCCGATAGACCGACCCGTAAGGCGTGACCGCCGCCGCCCGCGCATACGAAACGGTGCCAGTCGTAGAGAAGTTGGCTTCCCATTGGTCGGCCAGATAATAATTGTTGGTCGTTCCCGCCGTGTTGCCATTCTCCTGACTGATCTGCATCGCGCCGTTGACGACGCGGTTGCGCGTCTCCGCCGTCTTGATCGGCACGCTGCTCGACGCCACCCGCCAAGCGCCGCCGCTGAACTGATACTGCGGCCCGGTCGGAGGAGCGTAAATGGTGCCGTCGGCGGGAGAGGCTGGGAAATCGAACATCAGGCTACGACCTCCTCAACCACCAGCGTCGTCACGTTGACGCCGCCGAAAACGCGACCCGAAACAGTACCATTGAGGCGGCAAATGCTGGCGGCTGGCCCCACGCGGACCGTCAGCGTCTGCGCCGTCGTCGCGCCGGGCACGAACTCATGCTCAAACATCATATTGAAACTGAAGCCCGTCGCCGTAATCGAGGTGCCAACCGCTGCTAGCGCATTTGCCCCAGAGCCAAGGAACAACGCCGCACTGACAGCAGTCGCAGCATTCGCGCCAGCCTGTGTCCTGAAGCGGCAGCGCAATTTGTTAGTGATCGACTTCGGCGTGATCGTCACCGAAATGATCTGCGTCCCTTCCCCGATCTGCGGGATCGTATCGTCATAGGGGATCACCGCCGTGATGTCGGCGCTCACCGCATAGGTGCCGATGACGCTGTCCACCACTGAACCAATGGGCTGCGTCGCTCCAGTAATCTGCACCCACTGCTGACTGTTGCCATCGTCAAAGTAGTAGAACAGCGCCCCGCTATCGCTCTCCCACCACAGCTGCCCCGGCACCGGGTTCGACGGCGCAGTGTCGCTGGCCATCGCGCCTTGGAACTGCGCCGCGACGACGGCCCAGACGGAACCGCTCCAGCGATAGGTCGGCCCTCCGGCGGGCTGGTAGAGCGTGCCGGTCGTCGGGGAGGCCGGGAAGTCGAAGCTCATGGCAGCCAATCCACGGTCAGCTTACCGGAAACGGCGGCAGCGGCTGAGGAAATCCACAACAGTCCCTTGAGGGGAGTAGTGCCGGGGAAGTTGGTGGCGTTCAGATACCCCTCCATAAAGGCTGTCTGAAAAAGGGCCGCTGCCGCATTATTATAAGAACATCCACGCGATCTCATACTCGCATTGCCTGCGCTGTTACGGGCCAAATTAACTACAACATCTATTGTACTCGGTACTGTTACATTATCGGAACCATAAGTTAACAGCCAATGAGTATTGTTAGTTGCCACTTGGTTCTGAAAAGCATTGGTTCCTGTGCTATGGACAAATCCTGAATAAGAATAATCTGACGCTCCTGACGGGAACGTTGTGCCGTCAACACTGGCCCGCAGAAGAAGAGACGTTACTGTGCCGCCGAAATACCCATAGCAAGTCAGCCGCGCCTGCGTTGGCCCCCACACCGGAACAGCCATCGTCTGCGTCGTTTTCCCCGCGAGGTCGAAACTCTGCCGCGACAGCCGCCACGCGCCGTTGACCATGACGTACTCGCCGCCATCGTTCGGCGGCATCACCGACGCCGCGCTGATCGCCCACGCGCTGCCGTCCCAGACGTAGGTCGGCCCGCCAGCCGGGCTGTAGGTCGCGCCGGGGGTCGGATTGGCTGGGAAGTCGAAAGCCATCAGCGTACCCCGTTCAGTTGCCAGCCGGAACGAGCGCGGAAAGTGCCGGTGGAAGCTCCGATGCGGATATGGGTCGGCGGACCCAAAGCACCGACATAGCGACCCATGCCACGGAAATGGATATAGCTCGTACTGGTCTGCTGGCCATTGTACTCGATAGACGGATAGACATCAGCGGCGACGCGCGGAATGCGAATTTTGCAGTAGCCCGCATTTGCCACGCCAGCTATCTGAACGGCGACACCGATCTGCATCAGGGTCGCAGTGTTGCCTGCTGACCCTGTCGCTGCCCATGAACCTGAAGCAGCAACGCTAGTCGTGTAATCGAACGTCCAAGCATGGTTGGTGATGGGGTACGTCGCGCCGCCATCCATCGAGAAGCGCGCAAACATACTAGCGGCAGACCCGTTAACGGTGTCGAACAAATCCAACTCGTAGAGCTTGAAGCCGTCTGGCAGAGCGACGTCGATACCAGCCGGTGAGCTAATAAGGCCCGTGTCACCACCCTCGCTGATCTTGACGACGCCATTCGGCACCTGCGTACCGCTTACTTGCACCCACTGCTTGGTGTTGCCGTCGTCGAAGTAGATGAACATCTTGCCGGTCGACGACTGCCACCAGCAATTGCCGTGATCGGCGGTCGCCGGAGGGGCGTCGCCGATGTAGGTGACGGCGGCGATCTGCGACGCCACGACGTTCTGCTGCACCCATTGCTGGGTGTTGCCGTCGTCGTACCAGATGTAAGTGTTCCCAGTATCGCTCTCCCACCACAGCTGGCCGCTCTGCAGGGCTCCGCCGGGAGGCGCGTCGGCGATCACCGCGCCGCCGACAATGGTCGCCCAATTGGCGTTCTTGCGGCCATAGGTCAGCCCGTCCACCGGAGCCTCGGGGAAGGGTGGGACCGTCGCGACAATGCTCTTCACGAAGGCCGTCGTGGCTATGCTGGTGTCATTATCCGTTCCTGCCGGCGTCGGAGCCCTTGGATCGCCCGTGAAAACAGGGCTCGCGATCGGAGCCTTGGAGGCCAAGTCACTGACCAGATTGGTGACGTCGCTCTCGGCGATCGGCAGCGTCGGCGGGAACGTCGAGGGCTTGTCGGTGAAGTTGTCCCAGTCGAGGTAGTAGGATCCGTCCTGCCCGTCCAGCGTGTCGGCGTCGAGCCCGGAGCCCGAGCCGTCGACCGTCTTGATCTTGTTGAGAAGCTCGATGGCGTCCGGGGATAAGTCAGTCCCGGTGTTGACCCACGCGACGCCGTTCCATGTCCAGATCTGACCGGTGACGTCGTCGAGGTACATGTCCCCGAACAGGGCTCCAGTGATGGTCGGATCGCCGACGCCGGTATACCAGCGCGAGCCCCGTGGTCCCGGAGGTCCGGGCGGGCCCGGCACCAGCACCGTCGGGTTGACTTGGGAAAGCTCGACCAGCCCGACGTCGGGAGCCCTCGCCGTCGACGGCGTGGTCGGTTGCGGCACCAGCGCCGTGAAGTCCTCGACGAGGCGTTCTCCGGGTACGGTGATCTCGACCTTCGCCATATCACGGCCTGTGGAATGTGAACGCGTTGATGCCAGTCACGCTCGCCTGCGCGGCCGGCGAGATGTAGATGCCGAACCAGTCCGCGCCGGGGCGGGACAGCGCCGTGATCGACCACGTCGTGACGCCGACGAAGATCACGTCGCCGACCATCAGGTCGGCGAACAGCGACGCCCGGTCGGTGGCGTCGGCGTCGAACAGGTGCACGCGCAGCACGTCGAGCGCGTAGTTCGAATGGATGATCTGCCCGGTGGCCGGAACCGTCAGCGCGTCCTGCTTGACGTAGTCCCAGTTGGCGATGACGTCGGTGAACGGTGGCTTGACGACGCCGAGCACCGTGACCGGGCCCTCGCACAGCGTCGTGGTGCCGGCTCCGGTCGACGCTATCAGCGACCACCAGCAGGCGTCTGGCAACCCGTTCACCTGCGCCGCAGTGAGGTAGAGGTTGACGACGTTCGGCGATACCGGCGTCGTCGTGAACGGCACCAGCACGGGGCCGCCCTGCACGCCGAACACGTAGGCGTTGAGCGCCGTGCCCTTGGCCGTCAGATCGTAGATCGCGCTCTTCGACGCGTCGGCCCACAGGGTGACGTTGAGATTGACTTCCTCGTCGCGCTCGAAGGTCATCGGGATGGTGTCGATCACGTCCTGCGGCTCGACCTGAGGCCCGGCACCCGCGACCGCCGTGACGACGCCGTAGGCCAGCACGCGGGGCTCGGTGTCGACGGTGCCGGTCAGGCGTAGCCGCCAGCCATTGGGGTCGTGGTTGAGCGTCGCCGGGATGGTGGCGCGGGCGCGGCCGTTGACGACGTCGGTCGCCGGGATGGAATAGTACTCGGTGGTGTCGCGGGTGCGTGAAGTTAGTTGGAGTTGCGCCACGAGGTCCTCGCCGTGCGGAGCCCCGTCCTGTTTCCTGAAGACGAAGTCGATCTTCGTCTCGATGCCCGAGGATAACCTAAACGACAGGAACTCAGGTTCCACAGGATTGAGGAACAGGGTCCGGTTGATGATCATGCCGGAGCCCTCGCTTCCAGAGCCTCGATCCGTTGCATGGCCTCCTGCAGGGCCTTGGTCAGCACGGCGATCATGGTCAGCGGGTTGACCGACTGGATGACGTTGTCCTCGTCCTTGTTGCCGATGGCGACACTGTTGACCAGCTTTTCCTGAAGCTCGTGCGCGATCAGGCCCCAGCGCTCGACCTCGTCGTCCTGCACGAACTCCAGATACCTGCGGTGATTGTACTTGACCGGGTTGAGCGACTTGACCCGGTCCCACATCGACGGCAGCGGCTGGATGTTGCGCTTGATGCGGTAGTCGCTCTGCCACGTGATCGCGCCCATCAGGGTGGCGTTGACGTAGACGTACTCGTAGCCGCCACTGTAGTAGAGGTTGTGCCAGACGTTGTCGTAGGTGCCCTGATAACCGCTGGCCTTGCCCATCAGCCCGGCACCGGCATAGACGCCGCCTGACGCGCCGGGGACGCCGTTGACCCCTTGGCATACTTTCAGGGAGCCGTTGACATCGATGATCGTACCCGAGGCCGGCGTGGCGATGCCGTCGGGCCGCAGGTGGATCTGGCCGTTGAGAGCCGCCACGTCGTCGTGGTTCGGCTGCGCGGTGGCAATGATGAAGGGGCTCGCGCCAGTGATGGCCCCGCCGAACTTCACGTCGTAGGCCTCGCGGTTGATGGTCATCACGGCGACCGGCGCGTCGCCCGCGTTGGCGTAACCGGTCAGGACGAAGTTGGAGCCCTTGCGCGTGGCGCTCTCGGCGGTGACGTCGCCGAGCGTCATCTTCCAGCGCAGGGCTCCGGCCATGTAGCTGTTGACGTCGACGGTCTTGGCCGAGGCGCTCTTGTAAAAACTCGCGGTGACGTTGCCGTCGCTGTTGGCCACGGTGAAGAACGACCGCAGCGTCGCGCTCTGGTAGTCGACGGTGGTGGCGGTGTCGTTGGACGACACGCCGAACGAGCCGCTGGCGTAGGACAGCGCGGTGCCGGTGCCGAGCGCTATGGTCCGCCACGCGGTGCCGTCCCAGCTGAGGTTGCTGGTCAGCCAGCCCGTGTTGTTGATGCGGCCGCTCTCGTCGACGATGGCGACGTCGAGCCCGGTGCCGTCCTTCTTGTCGTTGACCGCCAGCCGCTTGCTGGTCTTGAGGGCTTCCTCCAGCTTGCCGACCCACGACATGTCGGCGGTGGTCCAGCCAATGCCGTTGATGCCGGTCGGCGAGGTAAAGTTGACGAAGCCGTTGATCGGCCCGGCACCGGAGATGTTCGCGCCCGTGGTGAACGACTTGAAATTGTCGACGTAGTTCTTGGTGGCGGCGTCCGACGGCGCGGTCGGCTCGCCGACGTTGATCAGTTTTTTATTATTGAACGGGATGTTGGCGGTCGGCTGCGTGCGCCCGTCCTTGGTGATGCAGGTCGAGAGCCCCGTCGCGAAACCGTCGTCCTCGTCGTCGTGGCGGTCGGCGCGAATTTTTATGTTGGCGGCCGCGTCGGCCTTCCATCCGCCCGGGATGACCCGGTTGAACGTCCCATTGCTGTCGAACGGCAATTTAGCCTCCTAACTCTTTTCGCGGCGGGGCGTCTTCTTGTCGCGCTCGCGGTCTTTCAGGGCATCCAGCATCATAGCACCGCCGCCCACGGTTGCGACGGGCAAGGTGAAGTAGGAGGCTTGGCTTGCCGACGGCATCCGGCGCACGGGCGTCAGCTTTTTCTCGCCGGTCAGCGCGTCGATCTCCTTGGAACTCGACATGTAGCCGGCGTCCTTGAGCGTCTGGTTCGCGGCGTGCATCTGCTCCATCGACATCCGGGGCACTTTCTCAAGGCCCGGGAACATGATCTCGTGGGGCTCCAAGCGGTTGCGGATGCGGTCCCAGAGCATCCATTGCGAGGCAAAAGTTCCCTGCCCGGCTTCGTTGGCCACGTCGGCATTGGCTTCCAGCACCCGTTGATAGGGCTCCGATATCCGCTCGACCTGCGCGGGCTCGTGCACCCACCGTGCCTGATCCGGCTGCAGGTGGAACGGCACGTCGGGGTTGACCGCGCCGACGCCGGAGTTCGAGCCGGGCTCCGGCTTGAGGCGCATCTTGGTAGGCGGTGGAGCCTTGTTCAGATAACCGAACAGCGCATCGTTCTTGGCCGCTTGGGGGAGCGCCTCGAACCGGATCGGGCCGGCACCGGGGTTGGCGGCTTGGAACTTCTCGACCGTGGCCTGCTTGAAGCCTTCGTAGTCCTCGCGCGTCGGGAACATGTCCTCCGTGAACTTGCCCGCCATGTGGCGGTCGACGGCCGAGATGTTGGCCTTCGCCGGGTTTTGCCAGACGCCCGAGAACGACCCCGTCTTCGACGAGAGCCCCGGCGTCTGGTTCATCAGGCGCTCGACGTAGTTGGACCAGTTGCTGGCGTGATTGGGATCGGCGTTCCCGCCTTCGTCGGCACCCCGGAACCGGAAGAAGTCGGGGTCCTCGCCCATGCGCTGCGCGCTCTCGGCGATGCGCGTGTAGTCGGCGGTGCCGCGCGCGCCGAGCCCTCCCTGCGAGCCCGCGCCGAGGCCCAGCTGGTTGGCGATCTGGCTGCTCAGTTCGTCACGGCGCGTCGTGTCGATCATCTTGGGCTCGCCGGATTTGAGGAGCTTGGGCTCTCCCGTCTTCTTGTCGACGGCCGGCTTCGACGACACGACGTCGCGCGCGCCGCTGGTTGCCGGATCGTCGCTGTGACGCCACGGCACCATCTCGCCCAGCTTCTTGATGTCCTCCGGCCCCTTGACCATGGTGCGCGCGACGGCAAGCTCGTTCGGCGAGAGCGGCTGGTTCGGGCTGATCTGCCCGAGCGTAAGCTGGTTCATCATCCGCTCCGGCGACACCGGGCCCTCCGGCGACATGGTCTTCGTGATGCGGTCGTGGATGGACTGGTGAAGCTCCGGCGGAATGTCGTTCGGATTGATGCCCTGCGACTTGATGTGAAGCAGGTCGTAATAGGTGAAAGGCTCCGTGCTGTCGGCACCGCCCGGGATCGTGAACATGTCCCCGGCGTTGGTCTGGTGCGGCACCAGCCCGGCTTCCCAGTCGGCCTTGCTGGCAGAGCCGAGGTTCGGCACGCCGTACTGCTGGCCGAACCGGTGCCACTGCTCCGTGTCGGTGAAGTCGTGCGGGCTGACGCCCTCGAACATCACCGACGGGTTGTTAAGGTCGCCGATGGTGGCGTCGACCTTCTGGCCGATCTTGGGCGCGGCCTCGGCGAGGGCGTCGCGGCCGACATTCTTGGCGAGCTTGGTCCCGACCTTGGCGGCCGGGATCAACGACATGCCGAGCTTGAGGGCCACGTCCTTACCCAAGTTCTCGGGGCCGCCCACGAGCCCCGACAGGAAGTTGGACGCGACGGCGGCGTGCCTGCCGCTTTCGCTCGTCGGCTCGTGCCGGGTGATGTCGTCGCGGCCGAATATGGCGTCGGTCGCCTGACCGACATCCTCGCTGTCGGGGAACAGCGACATCGGGTTGGTGTACGTGGCGACAAGCTCCGCCGCCTCCGGGCTGAGGCCGAGCTTCTTGGCCACGTAGGACGTGCCTAGGCCCTGCAGGTTACCGATGTCGCCCACGCTGCCGAGAGTGCTCTCCAGCCCGCTCCTGATGCCGCTGGCGGTACTCTTGCCGACGTCGGCCCAGTCCATCTTGTAGTCGCCCGGCCGTTCGCTGCGCTTTCCGCTCTCGGCCGAGCGGCGTCGGGCCTCATCCAGACGGGCTTGCAGGGCCGCGTTCATGGGATCAGGGCTCCCTTCCGGCGGTGCCGCCCATCTTGGCCAGATAATTGCGTAGCGTCTCACGCATCTCGGGCGTCATGCCGGGAACGTCGCTGCCGCTGCCCTTGAGCAGCATGTCCTTGATCTTCTGCACCTGCTTGGGCGAAACCTCGTCCGCGAGGCCGGCAAGAGCCTTCGTGGTGCTGCCGGCGACCGGGCCCAGCCCCGCCGTCAGCAGGCCGAACCCCAGTTTCCCGCCCCAGTGCGAACCACCCTCTACGGCGGTGGCCAGACTTTTGGCGACCTCCACGCCCTTGCGGCCCTTGTTGGCCAGCGTGCTGATGCCCTCGTGGACTTCGCGCGGCACGTTCATCGCGTCACGGCCGGCGCTCCCGATGCGGGTGTTCAGATCCTGAAACCCTTTTTGCCCCTCGGTCTGGGCCATGCGGATCTGGTCGACGAGGTCGGCCCGCGACACGAGGTCCTTGCCCTGTCTCGTGCCCTTGTGCGCGCGCTCGGCGGCCGCGAACAGGTCTTCGTCCGTCTTGAACTCGGGGTTCGTCTTCTTGCCGAAGATGTTGGCGACGGAGCCCGCTGCGTCGGCGGCGACGGAGCCTCCGGCACCGCCGGCCGCGCCCCACGCCATGGAAGGTAAAACATCTCTCCCTTCGAGGGCGGCGTTGACCCCGGAGAGCCCCGCCTGCTCGGCCCCGTAGCCCAGAGCCTTGGTAAGGGCTCCGGCACCTTGCGGCATGTACTTCGCCGCCGCCGACGGCTGGAAAGCAGCAGTGCCAAGGTTGAAAGCTTCGTCGATGGTGCCCAGCCTTTCGCTGGCCTGATTGGTCTGGGCGACCTCGTCGGCGACGTCGGTGCCGTACAGCATCGAGCGCAGCCGGTCGGTGCCGCCGGCCGAAACGAAATTGCCGGCGGAACGCAATAGGTCAGGTATCGACTGGCCGGGGTTCATCACGCTTTCGCGGACGTTCTTGCCACTTTCAGCCATGCCGCTCATGACGCGGTCAAGGAGCGAGGGCTCCGCCGCCGGGGCGGCAGCGGCCCCGCCGCCCTGCTGCGCCTTGATCGCGGCGGCCAGTCGCTTCGCGGCTTCGACATCGCCCGCCTGATCAGCCTTGATCAGGGCCCTCTTGAGAGTTTCAACATCAGCCATGTCACTTGTACTTCTCTAGGAGGTCATCGACGTTGGTCGCGCCGCCCGTGCCGGCACCAGTCCCGGCACCGCCCGTGTCCTCGCCATCGAACTTCAGGTTGATCAGCGCGCTGAGATCGACCGGCGGCCCGGTGTAGTTCGAGATGGTGCCGAACTTGTCGAAGTGGTCGACCATCATCTGCTTCTGCTGGGCAATGGTGGAAACCTGCTCCAGCAGCAGGCGGGCGCGGCGGATGTTCTCCGCCGGCAGCAGGTTGATGTCGAAGGCACGGTTCATCAGGTCGGCACCTTCCTTCTCCGTGAACTGCGAACCGAGCGTCGCCCGCAGGGTCTGCTGCACGGTCTCGCGGATGGCGTCGCGGGCGATGGCCGCGTCGGGGTTGGCGTATTTGGACGCCCACTCCGGCAGGGTCTGGTCGGCGATGCCGGCTATCAATCCGGTCGGGCCCTTGGTCTGCAGGAGATCGATGGCCTTGTTGACCTGCGTGATCGCCTTGGTGGCGTTGGCTCCGCCGCTGGTCTTCCAGTCGAGCACCTCCGGCGCGAACTTCTTGTCGACCTCCTGCTGCCCGGGCGTGAAGGCGTCGCCGGGCTTGACCGTGGTGGCGTTCAGCTTCTCCAGCGCGGCGTCTCGCTGGGCGATGGCCTCCGGCGTGCCGACCTCGCCGAACTGGCCCTTGTTGTAGGCGTCGATGACCTGCGCCTGCTCGACCTGCGGCAGGCCTTCCTTCCGCTTCGCCTCGGCGACGGCGGCCTTCTCCTGCCGCTTCTTCTCGGCGACGTCGAGGGCGTTCTTGTCGATGACGTTCTGGTCGGCAAGCTCGTCGGTTTTGGTCATCTTCGTGATGTCCTGCTCGGCACCCTGCCGGGACAGGTCGGACGCGGCGGCCTGCTGGTCCTCCTGCGACGTGTCCTGATGCGCGAACAAGCGGTTCTGCTCGGCGATGCGGGCATCGCGTTCCACTTGGCTCTCGCCGGCACGGAACGCCTGCTCGTCCTCGCGGGCGGCGACGGCGCGGCGCTCGGCCATGGCGGCCTCGTACTGCTTGTTGGCGAAGTCCGGGTCGAGCATCTGCATCTCGGCCAGCTGCGCCTGCGTCGGCCCCGTGTTCGGATCGATCTTGGCCATGATGCCGGCCAGCTGCTGCCGGGCCGCGCCTTCCTGCTGCGCGGCGCGGCTCTCTTGCATACCGCTGCTGAGGATGCCGCTGAGATGGGCGAAGCCCTGCAACGGATCGGCGATCGGCGTCTGGATCTGCGTCGCCTGCGCGGCGGCGTCGGCGGCGGCCTTCTGGCGCTCCTGCAGGGCCTTGATAGTCAGGGCCTTGGAGGCGTCGCGGTAGCCGGTTCCGGTCTGGAATATCGACATGGCTTACATCCACAGTTTGCCGGCGTTCAGTTGCGCCATGCGCTGCGCCAGCTGGGCGCGAAGCTGGTCCTGCGACGAGGTGTCGGCGACAGGGCTTGATACGCCCATGGTCCTGCCGACCGGTATCTTCGGCACCGTGCTGATCGGCAGCCCCGCCGGAGCCTTGGTGCCGGCGAGGCCGCCGATGTTGCTGGTCAGATCCGCCAGCGGTGAAACCTTCTCGGGGCCGGCCGCTGCGGTCTGCGTAGCGGTCGCCGGGGCCAGAGAGCCCCCGGGCTGGTAGGTGGCGGCACCGGGCGTCGTCGCGTCTCCCTTGGCCGCGCCGAGGGCGGCAAGGTACTTCTGGCCGTAGTCGCCGATATTGAGGCCGTTGGGGTCCTTGACCCCGGTCTTGTTGATGTTGCCCTCGCCGCCGAACCACGCCCGCGCGGCGTTCTCCTCGCCGTACTTGGCGACATAATCCCCGAACTTCTTGTCGAAGATGGCGTCCTGTATCTTGGGGTCGTTGAGGAACTCGTCGACGCTGACCTCGCGGCCGAGCACCTCCTTCGACCACTGCGGGATGTTGGAGCCCATGATCTGGTAGCGGCCGTAGGCACGGTCGCCGGAGCGGCCGATGATGCCGCCCAGAGCCTTGTAGTCGCCGCTGCCGGCGCTCTCGATCGAGGCAATCGCGTTGCGCCGCTGCTCCGGGGAATAGTTCACGACCTGCGTGTTGGCCGGCGGGCCCTGCTGCGCGCCGCCGGCACCGCCGACGCCGCCGCCGGGCTGGAGCCCCCAGATCTTGGCCTGCTCGGGCGTGAGCCCGCCCTCCCACGAGCCGCCGGCCATGCCGATGTCGCCGGCCGTGTCGAAGTGCATCAGGTCGAGGGCTCCGTACTTGCCCTTGCCGCCCGAAAAATAACCGCCCCAGCGCAGCTTCTGGGCCAGCGCGGGATCGGTCTGCAGGGCGTACCGGTAGAGCGCGTTGGCGTAGTTCTGATAGGCCGAGAAGGTGGTCGGATCCTGATAGTTGGCGAGCGACGCGTTGGTCTCGGGATCGTACAGCTGGACGTCCATGGCGTTGCCGAGGCCGTGCTGGCGCGGATCGCCGGGACGATAGCCCGAGGTCGGCCGCACGCCGTAGGGGCCGTTGTAGCGGAAGCCCTCGATAAGCGCCGCCAGCGCCGGATCGACGCTGTCGAACAGGGAGGAGCGGCGTTGCGCGACCATCTCAGGCGAACATCCCCATCGGGTTGACCATCTTCAGGAGGTTGCCGCCGATGCCGAAGATGCCGGCATTCTTGTTGGCGGCGTTCTGCGCCTTGATGTTGTACTCGTTGTTCTGGGCCCCGGCGATGTCGAACGGGTTGACCTGCCCGCCTTGGAAGGCCGGCGCGCTCGGGATGGTCGCCTGCCCCATGCCGAACATCGACATCAGTTCGTTGAGGATGTTGGTGCGCTCGCCCTGCGCCTCGGCGATCTGGCCGGTGCGCATGGCGTTCTGCTGGTCGGCAATCGTGTTGGTGTTGAGCCAGCCCTGCTGCCTGACCTTGTTGATGCCCTCGGCCTCGGCACGGGCTTCGCCGCCGGCCTGATTGAAGCGCTGCCGCGCGGCCTCGTCGGCGGCATCGTATCGCCCCTGCTGGGTGGCGTAGCCATACTGGGAGCCCGGAGCCCCCATGCCACGCGCGGCAGCCTGCGCGTCCTGCGCGGCGTAAACCGGCTCGTTGGCCCGGTTATAGGACGCCGCCATGTTATCTTCGATCTGCTTGCGGTAGGCCGGATCGGCCTGCTGCAATTGCGGCGCGTTCTCGTAGCCGCGCCACTGCGCCATCTTGCCGTAATCGATGGGCTGCGCGAGCTTGCTTCGGACCCGCCCCAGTTGTTCGTTGGCGGTCTGCCCGAATGCCAGCTTGCCCTTGTTTTCCTCGTTGAAGATCGCCTGCTGCGCGGGCGACAGCGTCGTGTTCTGCGTCCATTGCGGGATCTGCGTCACCTTGCCGGTATAGGGGTCGGTGTAGGGCACGTAGCCGCTGATGCTGCTGGTCGTGGAGCCGTACGGATTGTTCGTGTTGGCGTTGCCCATCACCGAATTGGTGAAGGCCGCGTACATGTTCTGCGAGTTCTGGGCGTTGGCCTGATCCATCGGATTAGGTGGCTTCGGTGAGCTTACCATCAATGTACTCCCGGCTGGGGCGGATGCGTCACGGCGGACACCCGATACCTGAAAGGCTTGCCCCCGAGGTAGGGGCAGTCCTCCGGCAGCAGCCCGAACAGGACGGCGTCGCGCTGGCCTTCGATGCCGCGCCTGATATAGCCCTCGTAGCGGAACCCCATGCGCCAGACCTGAGCGAGGGCCACCTTGTTGTTCGGGTCGATCAGGGCGGTGATACGGTCGGCACGCGCGAACACCATGCGGACCAGCACCGTCAGCAGCTGCCGCGACAAGCTCCGCTTGTCGACCATCACGGTCGAGACGTGGGCGTCGAACCACGTCTTGAACTCGAACACCACGATCAGGGCGATGCCGCCCCCGGGGTTGCGCACGGTGCAGCACAGCCACTCGTTCTCGTTGGAGAACTCCGTGCCGGAAAAATCCACTCCGGTGGCCGCCGAAAGCAGGGCGATGGCGTCAAGCTGGAGGGGTTGGAAACTGACGATCATCCGAAAACCGAGCCCTCCTCGTACAGGATGTCGAAGCCGGTGACGGCGAACGAGCAATTACTCACCTGCGCCGACAGCCTGACGGCACCGACGCGGCCGAGCCCGGCAACGCCGGTCCAGTTGGTCCAGATGCGCGAGCCCCCGACCCAGTCGTCGACGTTCCACGTCGCCAGATCCCACGTCGCGGTGCCCTCCTCGGTGTCGCTGATCTCGGGCCAGTTGGTGACCGGCGAACTGTCGTAGTCGACCTTGACGTCGACGAACGGACGCGGCTGGCCGTCGGTGACGACGTAGGGGAGGATCATCTTGAAATGCTTGAGCGCGGGCGTCTTGAACTGGTTCCACGCCATCTGCACGTCGACGGTGATCGGGGCTCCGTCGTCGGTGCGGTAGATCGGGTGCATCTGGTAGATGTTTCCGAGATCGTCGCCAAAATACACATAAGGGTTGATCCAGCCCCAGCACCGCGCCGGCACGTCCTTGAACTGCGACCACACCGCCTTCGGCATGTGCCGGACCATCTGGTCGTAGCGGCCGCCGCCGAGCGGCATGTTGGCGAACAGGCGACCGCTGGAGGGGTTGAGGAAAAGGCTCCAGCCGGCGTGCTCGCGGAAGGCGATGCTGCTCTGCAGGAACATCGGCGTGACGCTGCGGTCGACCGCTTCGAGCCCCTCCTTGCCGGCCTTGATCATCGCCGTCATCGGGGTGACGCCGGTCGGCAGCTGCACGTAAAGCTCGCCACCATAGTTGACGACGCAGTGCTTCGACATCGGCGGATCGGAGCGGTAGACACCGACCAGTCCCATGTCGGTATCGGGGTCGATGCCGCTGTAGATCGCGCACTCGCCATTGGTGGTGAAGATCACCAGCTGGTCGTCGAGCCCCATGCCGCCGTCGACGGTCCATGTGTAGAGAGCCCTGATGGTGCCGCCGCGCTTGAAGATCGAGTTCAGCGGGATGACCGACAGCACGCCATCCTTCTGCTGGATGGGCAAATAGTAAACCGCCAGATTTGTTTCGTCGGCAAAGAACAGCCGGTTCATGTGCGACATGACGATCTGGAACTCGTCGGCGTCGAGCCACGTGTTCCCGGTCGGCGGCATGATGCCCATCTTCTCGAAGGAGCCCTGCAGCGTGGCCCGCATGGTGCCGGTGGTCTGGTCGGCCGGAGCCCCGAGCAGGTCGACGGCGACAAGCTCGAACGTGTTGGGCACGGTATTAACATTTGTGATCCGGTGCGGACCGTTGGCCTTGATGTGGTCGGCGTCGGCACCGCTGATGATCACCGTCCTGCCGTCGACGAAGCTGCCGATGTCGGTATTGGCGACGGTGCACCGGGCCGGGTTGGTCTTCTCGATCTTGGTGATCGTGACCGCCGTCCCCCCGGCCACGGTGTCGCCGTCCCACGCCCAGACGCCGTCGGCACCGTTGACCATGACGGTGTATTCCTGATCGCCGAGGTTGGAGAAGCTGGTCCAGTACCAGTCGTTGGACGTGAAGCCCGACTTCCACACGGTCCCGGTCTCGGCATCGCACAGCGTATGATTGGTCGCGGCTGCCAGACGCTCCGGCTGTCCGTAGTAAGGGATCAGAGCCTCGACTGGGAGCCCTCCGGGGCAGGTGGCGACCTTCTTGAAACCGGAGCGCGAAGAGATCCGATCATCGTCGACGTAGAAATTGACCAGCACCCCGGCGAACTGGGCGTCGGTGGCGTTGGTCTGCGCCTGAAACGACAACCCCTTGGCCGGCGGCCCGACATGCACCACCTTCGACCGCGCCTTCTTGACGAGGGCGGGCGCGAACTTGGCGGCATAGCGTGACGCCATCGACCTCATTTACTGCGCCTCTTCGGCTCAAAACCCGCAAACGGAAACGGCCACATGTCCCCCGGTTTACGGTCAATCCAGCCCAAAAATCGAAGCAGCCTCCTCATATCGCCCGGCCCTCGTCGAAATCGAGGTCGAGCACGCGCTGGTTGGCGCGCGCCGCGACCTTGTTCATGCGCGTCATGAAGTCCCGCATCTGCTCGCCGAACTCCAGCCCCTTGGCCTGCAGGAAGCGGTATTTGAGGCCGGCGATGGCCAGCCTGCCATCGAATAATATGCGGTTGGTGTCGGCGGTCGGCCGGCTCTGGTGAACGCCATCGGCGTCAACCAGCCAGTTGCCGTCGCCCAACAGGTCCTGATAGGGCTCCTCAAGCAGAAGCTCGTCGGCGACGGCGGTAAGAAGAGCGGCCATCTGCACGATGTCCTCGTCCGACGAGCCCATCGCCTGATTGGTCGGCCGCTGCGCGATGCCGATCTCCATCGACGCGTCGTTGACGGCCTGCAGGACGGTGAGCAGCGCGGGCATTTAGCCGGCTCCCCTGACGGACAGACGCTCGATCAGCGTCTTCTGACTGGCGATGGTGGTCATCGCTTCCTTGACCTGCTCTTCGAGCGCCGCGATGCGGCCGTCGCGCTCGCGCAGCAGGTCCTCGAACTTGGCGGCACCGGCCTGCAGCTTGACCAGCTGGGCGGCGCGGTCAGCCAGTTCCCGCAGCTGCGGCGGCAGGTCCTTGCCCTTGAGCTTGGCCAGCTGCTCGACGGTGATGACGTCGCGGTCGGCGAGCATCCTGAACTCGGCCTCGTTGACGGCCGGCCACAGCGCCAGAGGATAGCCCTCGGTGTAGCTTTGCTTCCGGGCGGCCTGCTCCTTCTGGTACATCTCGAAGGCTCCCGCGTGGTGCAGGAAATCGTCTTCCTCGGCGACCCGCGTGACGCTGAGGTAGGGCGGCCGGTCGAGCCGCACCATGATGTTTTCCTTGTAGAGGGGCATCCCGTCGGAGCCCTGCCCGGCGGTCTCCCAGCCGGTGTAGAAACGGACGAGGGTCGGTGTTTCAGCCATGATCTTTCCTTCGGGTTGAGGGGGCGGAGCCGGGGGGTCATTGGCCCCGCCCCCCTGTGCGATCAGGTGCCCGTCAGAAGGATACGGCCCTGCATCGAACGGTTGGAGAGGGTCAGAGCCCCCATGAAGGCGATATGCTTGGTGATCGCATCCATGTCGACTGACTGATCCGGCAGATCGAGAGCCTCGAAGTTACGGCCTTCGTAGATCTCGAATTTGAGATACTTGGTGTTCAACATGTAACCACCGACCAAGCCGGTCGCGGCACCGTCGAAGACGAGGGCTCCGCTCTTGTACTTGAGGGTTTCAAAGCCCAGCTGCCCGAGGGCGGCGTCGGCGTAGCGCTGGTTTTCCTGCAATCCGCCCTCGTAGGTGGAGTAGATTTCGGCGTCCACCAGAATGAGGTCGGGGTGCTCGGTGCCCCGGATCAACTTGATCCAGAGACTGTTCAAGCCGGCCTTCAAGGCCGGGTACTGGAGCCCTGTGGCTCGTGCGATGGAAACGAACTGGTTTTTCCAGAACGTCCAAGTACCACTATCGATGCCGCCAACGATACCGGTGCCGGCATCGGTGACGAATGCTTTCAGTCCTGCAA
>Ga0157380_10000795_pt1 | contig 19828 bp, 12 predicted proteins | sample S35metaG_FD_119757 | JGI IMG/M metagenome (GOLD analysis project Ga0157380, IMG submission 119757) | Switchgrass rhizosphere microbial communities from Kellogg Biological Station, Michigan, USA - S3-5 metaG | ecosystem: Host-associated > Plants > Roots > Rhizosphere > Soil | place: USA...
ATCGGCGAATACATTGCGAAGATCTACGACGAGATCAAGCAACGTCCCACGTATATCGTCGATCGAATGCACGAGTGCCCCGCTATCACCTATCCCTCGCAAGTGCAGGCGCCCGCAACCCGGAAAAAGAAATGGATCGCGCCCCAGTGGGAGGCCGATGCGTGAACGCCTGTCTCATTTTAGAGACATAATGGATACTTAATCTTAAGTTTTTGGAACTATTTGCCGGTCACTGGTATTGTTCGTTGCATCGCAACCCATCCATACACGGTGCCAGTCCGGATGATCATTTTTGCCTGGGTACTGCTTTCCTTCCTGGGAGCGTTCATCGCGAATACCAAGCGACGGTCGTTCTGGAATTTTTTCCTTCTGGGGATGGTGCTGACGCCGGTTGTGGGAGTGGCAGCCGCTGCCCTGGCTAAAACCGACGACAAGCAGTTTCAAGAGGACCAGCTTGCCACCGGCCAGATTCGCCTTTGCGGCAACTGCCGCACGCTGGTTCGATGGGATGCTGCCAAGTGCGGCGAATGCAACGCTACCCTGGAAGCCGTCAGCCCGCCCGCACGTTGGGATGGAACGGAGCGTCGTCGCCGTGACCGGCGCGACTTTCTCGATCCCCAGAGACGCAGCACGGACGTCAGACACAGCGTAGACGGCGTCCGCCCCAGCTGAAGAGTCTCCAGAGATGGGCCCGGCGACAGTCGGGCCTCATTCGTCAGCGTTGTTTGAACCCTTCAGGCGTCAGCTGGTGCCTTGCCAGCAGCTTGTAGAAATCCGTGCGATTGCGCTTGGCCAAGCGGGCTGCCTGGCTCACGTTGCCGCCAGTGATCTGGAGGATCTGCGAGAGATAGTTGCGGGTGAATTCGTCGCGAGCCTGGTCGAAGGAGGGCAGACGGGTCGGACCGCCGCCGAGGGCCGACTGCACGATTTCCGCGCTGATGATAGGGCTGGTAGCCACGGCGACATTCTGGCGCACCACGTTTTCGAGCTGGCGCACATTGCCTGGCCAATCGGCACTGACGAGCATCTCCACCGCTTCCGGTGCGTAGATGTGCCGCTGATGGCCGGTCTCCTGCGCGATCTTTTCGAGGAAGTGCGAAACGAGCAGCGGGACGTCTTCGCGGCGCTTGTTCAATGCGGGCATCTCAATGTGCACGACGTTGAGCCGGTAGTAGAGATCCTCGCGAAAGTGGCCGCCCATGATGAGCTGCTTCAGGTCGCGATGTGTCGAGGAGATGATGCGAACGTTGACCGTGGTCGCTTCGGCGCTGCCAACCGGTCGCACCTGGTTTTCCTGCAACACTCGCAGCAATTTGACCTGCAGGCGCATCGGCATGTCGCCGATCTCATCGAGCATCAGCGTGCCGCCATCGGCAGTGACGAACAGTCCCCGGTGATCGCGGGTCGCACCTGGGAATGCATCCTTGGTGTGACCGAAGAGTTCGCTTTCGAGCAGGTTTTCAGCCATCGCGCTGCAATTGATCGCCACGAACGGGCGATTGCGCCGCGGACTGGCTTTGTGCAGGGCGCGAGCCAGTAATTCTTTGCCGGTGCCGCTATCGCCAGTGATCATGACACGAGCATCGGTACCCGCGACCATGTGAGCCTGGGCGAGGCGCTCTTCCATCAGGGCGCTGCGAGTGACGATCTCGCTGCGCCAGTCTTCAGTGGTATCGGCGAAGCCGGAGACCTTCAGTGCCTTCTGCACCTTGTCGAGCAGGTCTTGTTTGTCGACCGGCTTGGTGAGGAACGCGAACGCGCCGCTCTGAGTTGCCTGCACTGCATCCGGAATGGTGCCGTGAGCGGTGAGGATGATGACTCGAAGTCCTGGCGCCCGGCTTTGAACCTCCTTGAGAAGGCCGATGCCATCCATCTGGTCCATGCGCAGGTCGGTGATGATCAGGTCGGGCCGGACGCGTGCGAGAGCTGCAAGAGCCGCCGCTGCGCTTTCCACAGCTTCGACATCGTAGTTCTCTGCGCGAAGGCGAATCGTGAGCAGCCGGAGCAGCCCAGGATCGTCGTCAACTACCAGTAGACGGGCTTTGCGTTTCACTTGGGGTGGGGTTGCGACTACTAGAGGGCGTGGGACTGCGTTCAATGATGGTCCTCTCGATTTCCTTGATCGCATCCAGCTTCTGCTGGGCGCTGGCTAATTCGCGGCGCAGGCGGGCGTTCTCTTCCACTTGAACCTGCACACGTTTTTCCGAGTTTGCCTGCGTGCGGCTGCGATCGTCGAGTGTCTCCAGCAACCGACGATTTTCGGCTGCTAATTTCAGTCTTTCGTTGGTTTCGTGCAGTAAAACTGCGGCCAGAGTGCGCTCGGACGCGCTCATTCTTTCCGGGCTGGCGAGTAGGGTTTCCAGCAATTTCTTGCCTTCGGCGGGTCTGGCTGCCGAATGCCCGGCCGTAACGAGTGCCCCTGCATACCGCAATGTATTCGTCGTGGTCGGCGCCTTGGCATATTCGCGTTCGACTTCGTAGAAAATGTCGGCCTGCCGCGCCGGGTTGCTTTCGCCCAGCCCATTCATGATTTCTAGGTACAGGCGTGGGCCCTCATCAACCGATGTGGACACAACGACGGGCTTGTCCATCGCGGTCGGCTCCCTGACCTGAGCCGGCGTGCAGCCGCAGATTGCGCCGATAACGCACACGACAAGCATCGTCGTACCGAGCGAATCCGGATGCTGCAGCGAGGAGAGTAGATAGCGGCGTGTTCGATCCATGATCATTGACTAGGCAATTGCCACATCCATGCTCGGCGCCAGCGGCAACCGCACCCTGAAATGGGCGCCCGGGAACATGCCGTCGACGATCTCCACGGTGCCGCCGTGGGCATGCACGAACTCGTTGACAACCGACAAGCCGATGCCGGTTCCCTTGAGATGCCCGGCGGTCGGCGCCCGGCCCGAGTAGAAGGCGTCGAAGATCGCCGTGCGTTCATCCTGGGAAATTCCCTGGCCGGTATCGGCAACATCCAGTGTGAGCTGCTCGTTCATCGCCTTGGCATGAATGAAGATCGTGCCGCCGCGCGGGCTGTACTTCACCGCGTTGGACAGCAGGTTATCCAGGATCAGCTTCAGTTTGGCTCGGTCCGCCCGCAATTCGACATCCTCGACTTTCAGGTCCAGGTGGACACGCTGCGCCAGCAACGCGAGCTGATGCGTTTCCAAGGCGGTTTTGACCAGCGGCCGCAAGCGGAACTCACTGATCTCCAGGCCCGAGTGGCGCGCCTGCCAGGCACTGAACGACAGCAGGTTCTCTATCAGCGACTGCAGCTTGATCCCGTTGTCTCGCAGGATCGCGGCCACCTCGCGTTGACTGCTGTCCAGCTCGCCGACCGCCCCGTCCATCAACAGCTCCGTGCCTTCGCGGATATTGGCAAGAGGCGTCTTCAGTTCATGCGACATGTGTCGCAGGAATCGATTGCGCTCTTGCGCCAGCTCCAGCAATCGCATCCGCAGCCATTCGAGCTGCCGCCCGAGGTCCTCCAGGTCGGACGGTCCGCGGACGGCGATGGTCCGCGAAAACGTGCCCTTGCCGAGTTGGCTGATCGCAATGTCGATCTGCCGGATCGGTCGCATCAGTACCAATGTGAATCCCGTCACGAGCAGCGCCGTCAGCAGGATCAGCGCCGCCGACAGCCAGAACAGGTATTGCTGGGTCGCCTTGGTCGTCGATTGCAGCGAGGACAGGCCGGTTTCGATCTGCTCGCCGGTAGCAGTCGATAACTGGAATGCCGCTTCCCACATCGGGGCGACGCTATCGACGGCGTTACGCAGCGTTTCCGGATCGCTTGCGGTTCGTCCGGGCATGGCGGCGTCGATCTTGCGCAGGGCAGTGCGGATGGTGGCTACGTAAGTGCTGCGAACCGGATCGGCGGCCACGCCTTCGATGCTGGTCAGCGTTACCAGGAGGCGTTCGCGACTATCCCGGTACGCCTTCAGCAGGGAAGGTTCGTTCAGCACCTGGTACAGCTTGGCGCTGCGCTCGATGGACGCAATCTGCTGGAATAGCTGCTGCGAGTAGTGGGTCGCTTCGACGCCGGTGCGCACCAGGCTGGCGCTTTCGTCGGACAACGAACGGACTTTAGCCGCGCCGATGACGACGGCGAGCAGCAATGGCGCCGAGACCAGCGCGAAGCCGGTCAGCATCAGGCTGCTCAGGGATTTGGGTCGGGGCAGGCGCATAGCGCTGCATTCTAGGCCGCGCTACACCATACGTGTAGTTACGATCGTGCGGTTGTCGCCGCCGACGGCCGAAACAGTCCCGCCGACCCGTCGAATTGGGCCGACTGCGCCCGTCAGTTCTTCTGCAGCGAAGGGTCCTGCTGCAGTCGTTTTTCCCAGGCCAACTGCGAGCGCACGATCACTTCGAGATCGTCGAATTTCGGCTGCCAGCCTAGGATCTCCCGCACGCGCTGTGCCTTCGCAACGAGGCTCGGCGGATCGCCGGGCCGGCGCGGGCCTTCCACGGTCTTGATCGGAGTGCCATTCACGCGATTCACGGTCGCAACCACTTCGCGCACACTGTATCCCTTGCCATAACCGCAGTTGAGAGTCTGCGACTCACCGCCTGCGCGCAGGTAATCAACGGCCTTGAGATGGGCGCTGGCAAGATCCTCGACATGAATGTAGTCACGCACGCCCGTGCCGTCAGGAGTCGGAAAGTCCGTACCGAAGATCGAGACATGCGGCCGCTTACCGACGGCGGTTTCGCACGCAACCTTGGTCAGTAATGTGCCATTGATGGTCGACTGCCCGATGCGTCCGCCGGGGTCGCTGCCCGCGACGTTGAAGTACCGTAGTACCACGTAGCGCAGGCTCGAGGAAAAGGCCAGGTCGCGCAGCATCCATTCGCTCATGAGCTTCGAGGTGCCGTACGGATTGATCGGCAGGTTGGGGCTGTCTTCCGCCGCGATGCCACCGGCGGGAATCCCATAGACCGCAGCGGTAGATGAGAACACGAAGTGCTTCACGCCAGCTTCATTGCAACACTGCAGCAGGTTGCGGGTCGAGCACGTATTGTTACCGTAGTACTTCAGCGGATGGCTGACCGATTCGGGGACGATGGTGTGCGCTGCAAAGTGCAGGACGGTGTCCACCTGGTGCTCACGCAGCAGCCGGTTCACCAGTTCGCGGTCCCCCGTATCGCCGACGATCAGCTGCGCCTTGAGCACCGCGGAGCGGAAACCGGTCGAAAGATTGTCGAGCACTACCACGCTTTCGCCGCGCTCGGTCAGTTGACGGACGACGTGACTGCCGATGTAGCCGGCGCCGCCGGTAACGAGAGTGGCCATAGAATTCAAGCTTCCGGTCGTTGAGTTGATATGGTTTGGGGCGGGTGGTCGCCAGGAAGTTTAGCAACTCCGCGTAACGGCGATTGTGAGCGGAAGCAAACTTCGCTACCTTCGCGGCCCCCGCAAGCATCATGACACACCCTCGCATCAATCCTCACCCGTACAATCGTCTGACGCCCGACCTCATCATCGAGGCCGTCGAGTCGAAGGGCCGCGCGTCCGATCGCCGCATTCTTGCCCTCAACAGTTACGAAAACCGCGTATACCAGGTCGGCATCGAAGACGGCGTGCCGCTGATCGTCAAGTTCTATCGCCCGGAGCGCTGGAGCGATGCCGCGATCTACGAGGAACACGGTTTCGCGCTCGAATTGGCGGCAGCCGAAATACCGGTGGTCCCGCCGCTGGTGCGGGACGGCGAAACGCTGTTTCGCTACGAAGGCTTCAGATTTTCCTTGTTCGAACGGCGCGGCGGCCGCTGGCCCGAACTCGGCTCGGCCACCGAGCGTGAATGGATGGGCCGGTTTCTCGGCCGCATGCATGCGATCGGCCGTCGCCAGCCGTTCAAGCATCGCGACCGCCTGGGCATCGAACGCCTCGGCGAGCAATCGTGTCGATTTATTCTCGAAGAGGGATGGCTGCCGGCCCATCTGGAAACGGCATACGATTCGCTCACGTCCGATCTGCTCGACCGGATACACGATGTCTTCGCGGACGTGGGGCGCATCGGCGAATTGCGGCTGCATGGGGATTGCCACCGGGGCAACATCCTGTGGACTGACGCGGGACCGCACTTCGTGGACCTCGACGATTGCGTGACCGGGCCGGCGATCCAGGATCTGTGGATGCTGGTCGCGGGCAGCCGCGAAGAAATGGGCGAACAGTTCGCCGATCTGCTGCAAGGCTATCGCCAGTTCTGTTCTTTCGATCATCGCGAGATCGCGCTGGTCGAAAGCCTGCGAACGCTGCGGATGATCCACTACTCAGCTTGGCTGGCGCGGCGCTGGCAGGACCCGGCATTCCCCCAGGCATTCCCATGGTTCGAGGAGCCGCGTTACTGGGAAGGGCATGTCCTTTCATTGCGTGAGCAACTCGCAGCCATCGACGAAGGACCCATCGACCTGCCGCTGTGATCGCCCGTCCTGCGACGTCCGGCGATCGAATCCGGAGGGCTGTCGTTCGCCAACTACAACCCGTCGTCCAGTGATTCAGACGGCATTCATGAGCGCCAGCCCCAAATGCAGTCGACGCGATCAAAGCGCGCGATGTGCCGACTGTTCGGTTTCATGGCATTGCCGGCTGTGCTAGGTTCGCGCCGCCTTCCTCGAGGCCCCGTTCGTCATTGTTGAGACATCCTTGCCGTGAACAGAGCCAATTCTCCGTTTTCCTCGCGCCTTTCCCATGCGCTCGCAGCTCTCGGGCTGCTCGTGTTGAGTGCTTGCGGAGGCGGCGGCGATGGGCCGACGGGCGGCACACCGACACCACCGGGCCAGACCGTGGTGATCAGCGGGAAGATCACGTTCGACCGGATACCGTTCAAGACGACGGGTCAGGGACTGGATCCGAATCAGCCGGTAGAGTCGCCGGCACGCGGCGTGATCGTCGAGGCACTCAGTTCATCGGCAACGCTGGCGAGTACCACGACCGATACTTCGGGCAACTATTCGTTGAACGTGCCGGCAAGCACCCAAGTGAAGATCCGCGCCAAGGCACAAATGACCAAGACCGGTACGGCGCCGACCTGGGACTTCAAGGTGCTCAACAACACCAACAGCGACGCGCTGTATGTCCTCGATGGCTCATTTGCCGATAGCGGCACTGCTGCGAGCACGCGCAATCTGCGTGCGGCGTCGGGTTGGAATGGAACGACGTACGTCGATGACAATCGCGCGGCGGCTCCTTTTGCAATTCTCGATACGGCTTATCAAGCTCAACAGCTGGTGTTGACCGCGGTTCCGACCACAGCATTCCCTGCGCTGAGCCTGTTCTGGAGCAGCAAGAACACCTCTTCCGATTCGTTCTGTCCCGATACGGGCAACATCCTGACCTCCGTATACTTTGGATTCAACGCCGGAGACACCGACGATTGCTCGCCGACGAAACAACCGGGCGTCGACGGTATCTACATTCTCGGCGACTTCGCGAGCGGCGCCGGCGATACGGACGAGTTCGACCAGCACGTGATCGCGCACGAGTTCGGCCACTACCTGGAAGACAGGTTTTCGCGCACCGATTCCATCGGCGGCAATCATTCGATCGGTGACCTTCTCGACCTGCGTGTGGCCTTCGGCGAAGGTTGGGGCGATGCGTTCTCCGGCATGGCTCTCAACGATCCGGTCTACAAGGATTCGCAGAGCGGCGTCAACGCGCAGAGCGGATTCAATCTCGATGCGGACAACGGCGTGCAGAAGGGATCGTATTCGGAAGCCTCGGTATTCCAGTTCTTGTGGGATGTCTTCGATGGCGGCACCGAGGCGGGCGATACGGTGTCGTTGGGTTTCACGCCGATCTGGAATGTCTTCATCGGCGCGGAGAAGACCACCAGCGCGTTGACCAGCATCTATTCGTTTTCGTCGGCACTCATCGCCAGCAATTCCGCCTCCACCTCCGGCATTCGTGCTTTGCTGAATCGGGAACAGATTTTCGGTACCGATGAATTCGCTACGGGCGAGACCAATTTTGCCGGCAAGACGATACCGCCGAATACGTTGGATCCGCTCTATACGACGATCACCCTCAACAGCAGTGTGCAGGTGTGCGGTACACGGGACTTCGGCACCAACAACAAGCTGGGCAACCGCCGCTTCCTCAAGTTGGATCTCGCAACGTCTCGCGCACTGCAGATAACGGCTACTGGACCAGCCTCCGCAGCGCCGGTCGCCGCAGATCCCGACATCGGCCTGTGGGGCCGCGGCTTTATCGATCGCTCGGAAGCGGAGAGTGTGACCGAGATCTTCAACACAGCTGTACTGCCGGTGGGCACCTACATTGTCGAAGTGGGTGAGTTCACCCATACCGATCCAAGCAATGTGCCGAACTCGAGCCGTCGCGGCGATACCTGCATGACCGTCACTGTCAGCGGCACCTGAGAAGGATTTACCATGAAGCGCAACATTGTCGTCCTGGGCATTCTGTCGGTTGCACTGGCCGCTTGTGGATCGGACTCGCAGCCAGAGGCGCTCACGGCGCCCACCCCGACGGCGAAAGTGGCCAAGGCCACCAAGGCCGAGGATCCCACTGCTCGCATGGCGCGAGCCGTAGGCGGCGGCAAGCCCGGCGCCGCGGTCGAGATCAAGTACGAATTTCAAGCGAAGCCGGAAGTCGGCAAGCCCGTACAGCTCGACATCGCGCTGATTCCCAACTCCGGCGTGAGCGCCATGGATATGACTGTCGCCGGCATGGAGGGTGTCTCGCTGACGGGAACGCTGACGCAGACGTTCACCGATGTGAAAGCGGGTGAGCCTTACAAGCACCAGCTGACGGTTCTGCCCCAGACCACCGGCGTGTTTTATGTAACCGTCACGACGACGACACACATCGGTAGTGCGACCATGGGCCGCACGTTCAATATTCCGTTTGTCGTGGGCACGGAGCTGCCGCAGGAGAAGCCGGCTGCGCCGCAGAAGGACGCTACCGGTCAACCCATCCAACCGATGCCGGCGACGGAAACTACCAGCGCCGGTTGATTTGCAGCGGACCGGGCCCGCAGCGCTAAGTACTTATCGGGGCTCCGGTAGTTCCGGACAGCCATACGATTGCAGGCTGCGGCCTTCATGCCGCCTTTATCCCGGGGCCGCCGACCCCCACATAGGAGGCTCGGTCGAGCGGTTCCGCTGGCCGAGAGGGGGCCGCCCCTATAGAATGCGCGGCCTTTTGCCGCTCCCCGGTTCCGCCACCGGGCGGCTTTCACTTTCTTTTCCGGCGCTCACCGGCAGGCTCTCCGTGTCCACTCCCATCGTTTCCAATCTACGCAACATTGCGATTATCGCTCACGTCGATCATGGCAAGACCACGCTCGTCGATCAGCTCCTGAAGCAGTCCGGCACCATGGATCTGCGCAAGCAGATGGGTGAGCGGGTGATGGACTCGAATGCGCTCGAGAAGGAACGCGGCATCACCATTCTCGCCAAGAACACGGCGATCCGCTGGCGCGATTTCCGCATCAACATCGTCGACACGCCGGGCCACGCCGATTTCGGCGGTGAAGTCGAGCGTGTGTTGTCGATGGTCGATTCGGTACTGCTGCTGGTCGATGCGGTCGACGGCCCGATGCCGCAAACACGCTTCGTCACGCAGAAGGCGTTCTCGCATGGACTGCGTCCCATCGTGGTCATCAACAAGATCGATCGCGACGAAGCGCGTCCGAGCTGGGTGCTCGACCAGACGTTCGATCTGTTCGATAAGCTGGGCGCGAGCGAAGCGCAACTGGATTTCCCGGTGGTTTATGCATCCGCATTGCGCGGCTTCGCCGGCAACGAGCCGGATCAACTGCAGACGGACATGACGCCGTTGTTCGAGGCGATCGTGAAGCATTGTCCGCCGCCGGATATCGACGAAGCGGGTCCATTGCAGCTGCAAGTCAGCCAGCTCGACTATTCGAGTTATGTCGGCGCGATCGGCATCGGCCGCATCAAGCGCGGCAAGATTCGCAAGAACAGCGCTGTCGTCGTCGTCGATCGCGAAGGCAAGATCCGCAACGAACGCATCATCCAGGTGCTGGGATTTCACGGCCTCGATCGCATCGAGGTGGACGAAGCCGCCGCGGGCGACATCGTTGCGTTCGCCGGCATCGAGCGTCCCGAAATCTCGGACACCATCTGCGATCCCAGCAAGCCGGAAGCGTTGCCGCAGCTCGTCGTCGACGAGCCGACCATCAGCATGACGTTCGAAGTGAACACTTCGCCGTTCTGCGGACAGGAAGGCAAGTACGTCACCAGCCGGCAGATCCGCGACCGACTGGCGCGCGAGGTCATGCATAACGTAGCGCTGCGCGTGGAAGATACGGAAAATCCCGATAAATTCCGCGTCTTCGGCCGCGGCGAGCTGCATCTCGGCGTGCTGCTCGAAAACATGCGTCGTGAAGGTTACGAGATGGCCGTCTCCCGTCCGCGTGCGGTAGTCAAGAATGTCGATGGGGTGCCGTCCGAACCCTACGAAACACTCGCTGTCGATCTCGATGAGAAGTCACAGGGCTCTGTCATGCAGGCACTGGGCGAGCGGGGCGCGCAACTCACTGGCATGCATTCAGACGGCAAGGGCCGTACTCGACTCGACTACATGATTCCGTCGCGTGGCCTGATCGGCTTCCAGACCGAGTTCCGCACCATGACCTCGGGCACCGGCATCCTGCATCATATTTTCGATCATTTCGGTCCGGTGCTGGACCGCGAGATCGGCCAGCGCCAGAACGGCGTGCTGATCTCGAACGGGCAGGGCAAGGCGCTCGCGTACGCGCTGTTCAGCCTGCAGGAGCGTGGCAGGCTCATGGCGAGTCACGGCGATGAAGTCTACGAAGGCCAGATCATCGGCATTCACAGCCGCGACAACGACCTGGTGGTGAACTGCCTCAAGGGGAAGAAGCTCACCAACATGCGTGCCGCGGGCAAGGACGAAAACGTCGTGCTGGTGCCTCCCATCAAGTACACGCTGGAGCAGGCCATGGAATTCATCGCCGACGATGAGCTGGTCGAAGTGACCCCGGCGAACATCCGCCTGCGTAAGCGTGCGCTCAAGGAGCATGAGCGCAAACGAGCGGGGCGCGCCGAGGAGACGGCGGAATAGGGTTTCGCCTATTCTGTTAAGTCTACCTTGTAACTCATTGAAAAATAATAACTAGAATATTCGAACACGCTGCCGGTGAGCATGCCGGCAGTGCTTTCGATCCCTTTGCGATGCTGTCAGCAGCTGCGCGTCGAGCCGCTATGATCCGATCTCCTAAGTAACGGCAGCAAAGACCCGACGGTTTTCCCGTGGAAACGCGAGGCGGTTCACACTTGCCCCGCCTCAGTCACCCTACGATCTCGCGAACTTTTGGGTAAAACCCCGCAGGGACGTGTAAGGGAGTGCGGGCGACGGTCGGTGCGTCCCTCGGGGCGCTGGCAGGGTCGGTTACAGGCGTCACATGCATCAATTGCTGGGCAGACAAATTCGGGATGCGGCGGGTCCCGAGGGAGAACTGGATCTCCCGAAGCTGCTTCAGATCGTCGCGGACACCTACGGCCGGGTCGACGAGGAACGCCGCGGCATCGTGCGTTCCATGCAGCTGATGTCCGATGAGGCGACCGCGCTCACCCGCGAGCTCAAGGAAAGTACCGCCAGCCAGCTCCAAGCCGTTCTCGATCACGTCAAAGACGTCATCATCACGGTGGACGAGGCGGGCCACATCGCTTCCCTCAATGCAACCGGGCAGCGCGTGTTCGGCCACAGCGAATCGGATGTCATCGGTCGCCCCATCGGTTTCCTCTTGCCGCAGCTGGCCTTGCACGACTCACTACCGAGAGACCTCGAACGGCTTGCCGCAAGGCTCGACGACACGCAGATCGACCTGACGCCTCATGAGACTCGCGGCGTGCGCTCCAGCGGCACGCAATTTTCTGCGGAGATCGCGGTCAGCAAGACGCGAATCCAAAGGCGCACGGTGTACGTCGTGTGCTTGCGCGACACGACCGATCGCAAGGCCGCCGAAGCGGCGTTGCGCGATAGCGAGGCCCGTTATCGTTCTCTGGTCGAGCATGCGCCCGAAATCATCGTCGTCATCGATCTCGACGAGAATCGCCTGGTCGACGTCAATGAAAACGCGGTGCGCTTTTTCAAGATGGACCGCGCGGCCTTGCTGGCGTGTGCGCCGGAAGCGTTGAGCCCGCCGTTGCAGGCCGACGGCCAGGACTCGGCCATCACCAACCGTGCTTACCTCGAACGGACCATTGCGGGCGAGGCGCCAGTGATCGAATGGGTGTTCCGCGACATCCAATCCGTCGAAGTGCCGTGCGAGGTGCGCTGGGTGCGCTTGCAATCGGAACAACGCCGCCTGGTTCGAGGCAGCATCACTGACATCAGCGAACGCAAGCGTACCGAGTTGCTCGCGGCCGGCGAACGGCGAGTGTTCGAACGCCTCGCTGCGAATGTCGATCTGCGCATCACGCTCGAAGCGATCACCGATGTCGTGGAGCGCGTCGCCCCGGATTCGATGTGCGCTCTCTGGTTGCTCAATGAGGAAGTCAATCAATTGACTTTGTGTGCAGGACCGCGGCTACCGACTGAATTCGTTCGTGCCGTCGAGCCGGTGTCCATCAATGCACGCAACGGATCATGTGCCGCTGCCGTCTATTTGCAGCGGCAGGTCGTCGTTGCCGACATCGCGCGCGATGCGTTGTGGGAAAACTTTCGCCATGTGGCATTGACGGCGAACCTGCGTGCCTGCTGGTCCACTCTCATTCATGCTGCCGACGGTCGCATTCTCGGAACGATCGCCCTGTATTTCCGGCTGCCTCGCAGCCCGCAGCGCCGCGATTTCGATCTGATGTCGCGCATGTCGCAGCTGGCCGGCATCGCGATTCAACGCCGAGTCGCCGAGACCGCCTTGCAAGTCAGCGAGCAGCGGTATCGCCGGCTGTTCGACAACGTGATGGAAGGCGTCTACAGCTCCACTGTCGAAGGACGATTTGTTTCGGTCAATCCCGCACTGGCGCGCATGGTGGGCCTGTCATCGCCCGCTGAACTGCTCACGATGACTCCGGAATCCATCTACCTGAATCCAGCCGATCGCGATGCCATCATCGATGCGCTGGAACGGTTCGGCGAAGTGCGCAACGCCGAGTTCCAGTTGCGTCGCGTCGATGGAACCACGCTCACGGTCCTCGAAAATACGCGGGCTGTGCGCGACGACAGCGGCAAGCTGATCGGTTTCGAAGGCACGATTTCCGACATCAGCGAACGCAAGCGCGCCGAAACTGCAGTGTTCGACGAAAAGGAAAAAGCGCAGGTCACGCTGCAGTCCATCGGTGACGCCGTGATCACCACGGACGCCGAAGGGCGCGTCGAATACCTGAATCCCGTCGCGGAAGATCTCACCGGCTGGCAGACGCAGGAAGTCGTCGGCAAGCCGTTGAATGAATCTTTCAACATCCTGAACGAAGCGACGCGAGCGCCGGTAGAGAATCCGGTATCGCGAGCGTTGCGGGAAGGGCGTGTCATCGCAGTCGCCGACCAGACGGTGCTGGTGAATCGACGTGGCCAGGAGATAGCGATCCAGGATTCCGCGGCGCCGATTCGGGATCGCGCCGGGAAGATGATCGGCGCGGTCATGGTCTTCCACGATGTCAGCAAGGAACGTCGCCTGCGCCGTGCGCTGGCTTACCAGGCGACGCACGATGCCCTGACCGGCCTCATCAATCGCCGCGAATTCGAGAGCCGCCTGAATGAAGCGCTGCTCGCGTCCCGCACGAACCCGGACCTGACGCACGCGCTGCTGTACCTCGATCTCGATCAATTCAAAGTCGTGAACGACACCTGCGGCCACCAGGCGGGCGATCTGCTGCTGAAGCAGGTGACCGGGCTGCTGCAGACTCGCATCCGCGAGAGCGACACCATCGCCCGTCTTGGAGGCGATGAGTTCGGCATTCTCCTGCAGGATTGCACGCTGGAAGGCGCCGCCAAGATTGCTGACAGCCTGCGCCAAGCCATTCGCGACTATCGATTCGAATGGCAGGACGGCGCCATGAATATCGGCGTGAGCGTCGGCATCTACGAACTGAACGGCAGCAGCGACAGCATCACGAGTGCAATGAGCGCCGCGGATGTCGCGTGCTACGCAGCGAAGGATTCAGGCCGCAATCGTGTCCATGCCTATCAGCATGGTGCGGCTCCGGAGCGGCATCGCGAAATGCAATGGGTATCGCGCCTCACGCGGGCGTGCGAGGAAAACCGGCTCGAACTGTACTATCAGCCCATCGTAGCCATCGGCAGCAACAAGGATCCGCGCGGTCACTACGAATTGCTGCTTCGCATGCGTGGCGAGCAGGGCGAACTGATTCATCCGGCCGAGTTCATCCCGGCCGCCGAACGTTACAACATCATGCCCATGATCGACCGTTGGGTGGTCAGCCAGGCCCTCGGATCGCTCGCCCACTATCGCGACGACGGCGATCCGCGGACCGGTTACACGATCTCCATCAACCTGTCCGGCACGTCGTTGAACGACGATCGTTTCCTCGACTTCCTGATCAACGAACTGCAGGAGTACGACCTGAGTCCGGGCGCGGTGTGTTTCGAGATCACCGAGACCGCGGCGATCTCCAACCTGGCGAACGTCGTGCACTTCATGAAGGAATTCCGCCTGCGCGGCTGCCAGTTCTCGCTCGACGATTTCGGCAGCGGATTGTCCTCGTTCATGTACCTGAAGAACCTCCCCGTCGACTATCTCAAGATCGACGGCCAGTTCATCCAGAATGTCACCACCGATCATGTCGATCGCAGCATGGTCGAGGCAATCACGCAGATCGGGCATGCGATGGGCATCAAGACTATCGCCGAGCGGGTCGAGACCGCGGAAGTGCTCGATTGTCTCGCTGCTATTGGCGTCGAGTACGCGCAAGGCATCTACATTGCGCCGCCAGTCTCGGTGGACTCGCTGAGCCGCATTACTCGCAGCGGTCCGCTGAGGCTCGTCAACATCGCCTGAACCGACGCGTGGTAGACTGGCCCAAGTCTCCATGGGCCCCAAGTCTCATGGGCCTCGTCGGGCCCGCCGTGGTGAGCGTGTTGATTCGAACGATACTATTGCTGCTGGCGTTGTCGGTCCTGGGCGGATGCGCCGGCCTGCCGACGCGAACGCCACAGGAGCCCACGGCATCTCCATCCGGCCGGACGCCTCGTTTCGAAATCTTTGAAGCCGTGCTGACGGGCCAGGGCGCGTACGCCAATCCTTTTCAAGACGTCAGCGTCACTATGACCTTCGTAGCGCCGGACGGCCGCGAATTGAAAGCCCCGGCTTTTTACGACGGCGACTCTACCTGGCGCGCACGCATAGCTCCGGACATGTTTGGGACCTGGCATTATCGTTCGACTGCGTCTAATCCGTCCGACAGCGGCCTGCACGGAATCGTCGGCGAATTCGACTGCGTGACCTCGGCTGCAAAGGGATTCATCGGTCCCGACCCGCGTGCGCCGTACTGGTTTGCTTTCAGCGACGGCTCGCCTTTCTATGGCATCGGCGATACGGCTTACGGACTGGTGAGCGGCGTCAGCGATCGCCAGCTGGTTCAATATCTCGACGAGCGCGCCCGCCAGGGTTTCAATTTCATCAGGATCTTCGCGTCCGGCTTTCCGTTGCCCGAGCGTCGCAACCTCAGCGTCGACGACAGCTGGCCTTGGGGAGGAACGCCGGAGCAGCCCGACTACGATCGCTTCAATCCGCGGTTCTTTCAGCGGCTCGAACGCCTGGTGAAAGAACTCGCGCGACGCGACATGTATGCCGAAGTGCTGATCTTCAACTACTACGACAGGCCGTTCGTGGATCCTTCGCAATGGACGGCGGAACGTGAAGAGTCCTGGGCACGGCATGTGATATCGCGTCTCGCCGCGTTTCGCTCGGTGTTTTTGTGGACGGTCGCCAACGAATACGAAAACTATCCCAACGGAAAATATCGCTACGACGGCGCTGCCGACGATGCTTGGGCCAAGCGCATGGGCGCGATGTTCCGCCGTCTCGATCCCGAGGGTCATCCGACGACGGCGCATAACTTTTCTTTCGACTCGGACGGCGGCATCGGCGAACGTTTTGGAAAGGGCGATGAGATTTCGGTACTGTCGCAGCAGGAATGGGGCGAGGCAACGTGGCGAGGCCGCTACCTCGACGGCAGTGCCGTGGGCATAGAGCGTGCTATCCAGGTCGATAGAAGGTTCGACAAACCGGTCATCAATACCGAAAACGGCTACGAATGGTTGAGTGGCCACGCGGATTTCGGCCAGCAAGCGTCCGGTACAGATAAGTCCCGTCGGGCGGCCTGGCGCGTTTTCATGGGTGGCGGTGCGTCATATGCCGCCGGATTCGGTGGCACTTGGCGCGGGACGGATAACTACCATTGGCGCGGCACTGATAAGCAGCTGCGCTTTCGCCTGCAGGACATGGGATTGGGTTCGCAGATACGGCACTTGCGAGCCTTCATCGACCGGACCGACTTCAGGGCGATGCTTCCGGTGCAGGATACGGTCAATGCTCCCAATCTGTGCCTGGCGGCACCAGGCTCGGAGTACGTCGCCTACGCGCCCGGCGGCGGCTCCATTTCGATTGACTTGTCAACTCAGGCCGGGCGGATATTCAGAGCCAGTTCTTACGATCCGCGCACGGGAAGGGTCCGCAGGCTGCCGCCGGCGCGGGGAGGCAGCGTAAGTACCTTCCGCGGCCCACGTTCCCATGACTGGGTGCTGCACCTGGAAAGTCGATAGCAGAGCGATCCGCACATGCTATTGCGCGGCTGCCAAGGTGATGGCGCCCACCGGATCGGTTTCGAGTCGTAGCGCCTCGATCGTCAGCTGCAAGCGGCCGTCCGTGCTGATGACGACGGGTTCGGTCACGTTCTTCATGTCGGCACCGGCCGCGCGAAAACTCAGTAATTTGATTTTCAATACCTGCCATTCGCCTAGGCGAGACGCTCGCAGCAGCGGCGTGAGATCGAGTTTGGCGGATCGATTGCCGGCACTCTGCAGCGACAACTGCACCGGCGCAGTGGGCATTTCATCCAGTCGATAGTGCACGAGCAGCGAGAGGTCCGCATTCGTCTGCCGTTGCAGATCGATCGGCGAAGAACTGCCGGTGACGGCGAGCGCTGCGGCGCCTGAACCGTTCCAGGTAAATTGCGATCCACCTTCCTGCAGGCCGGCGGCATCGACGTGCTGCATGGAGATCGCGCCCCCTCGAGGCCGCAAGGTGAATTGCCAGGGAGCGAGCGTCCGGCCGCGCACGAAATATTTGTCTATATTCCAATCGGAGGCCTGCACGCCAGCGTCTTCGGAGAGTTGCTCCACGCTGCGCCGATCGCGGTAAGTCAGTCCGTAACCGAAGGCGAATAACGGTCGATAGTCGCCGCTTCCCGTATTCAATGAGGTCTGCGCGGCCGTGGCCGGCCAGGAATACGAAAGCTTGCCGGTGAAGTCATAGTGCGATCTGCCGGAACCGTCGGCGATCAGCACGTCGGCCACACCGGCGCCTTCGCTGCCAGGCAGCCACGCGGCGACGAATGCATCCGACACATTCAATTCCGGATTGACCCAGAGCGGCCTGCCGGAGATGAACACCGACACGACGGGAATGCCGGCGGCATGCAGGCGCTTCAGCAGGGCGAGGTCGTGCTTGTCGCCGGCCTGGTATTCGAGTGTCCGGATGTCGCCTTGCATCTCTGCGTAAGGGGCCTCGCCGAACACGACGATGGCTGCATCGGGCTTGGTGTCGTAGCGGCCATCGACCTGCAATTCCGCTTTGCCACCGGCCTTTTCCAACGCCTGCCGCAATCCGGAATAGATGGATTGGCCGGAAGGGAAGTCGCTGTTGCGATTGCCGGTGCCTTGCCACGACAGCGTCCAGCCGCCGCTCGCTTGGCCTATGTCGTCAGCGGCAGAACCGGCCACGAGAATGCGTGAGTTGCCGCGCAGAGGCAGTAAATTCGCATTGTTCTTCAGCAGCACCATCGATTTGCGAACGGCTTCGCGGGCGACGGCCCGGTGTTCGCTCGATCCGATGACGTTGGCGCGGCCCTCCCACGGGCGTGCTGTTTCGAACAATCCAAGGCGCATTTTTACGCGAAGGATGCGGCGCACCGCGTCGTCGATGCGTTCCTGGGGAATGGTTCCAGCCTTCACCTGCGCCAGCGTATTCGTATAGAGACCTTTCCAGCTCGCCGGTGCCATCAGCATATCCATCCCTGCGTTGACGGCGGCGGCGCAGCTCTCATCGGTGCATCCGGGCACTTGGCTATGACCGTTCCAGTCGCTGACGACGACGCCGTCGAATCCCATGCGGCGCTTCAACACATCGGTGATCAGGCTGCGATTGCCGTGATTCTTCACTCCCTGCCAGCTCGAGAACGAGACCATCACCGTCATCACGCCGGCATCGATGGCCGCCGGATAGCCGGCTCCGTGAATGCGGATGAGATCGTCCTCGCCGATATCCGCGTCGCCCTGGTCGAGTCCCTGCGACGTGCCGCCGTCCCCGAGGAAATGCTTGGCGGAAGCGGCAACGTGTCCGTGCTGCAGTGGAGACTCGTCGTTGAGATCTCCTTGCAGTCCGCGAACCATGGGTGCGGCGAACGAACGCACCACGTCGGGCGATTCGGAATAGCTTTCATAGGCGCGGCCCCAACGATCGTCCTGGACCACTGCGACGGTCGGGCCGAACGCCCAGTCGATGCCGCTGGCCGCAGTTTCAGCGGCAGTAGCTTGGCCGATACGCACAATCAAGTCCGGATCGCGAGTCGCTCCCAGTCCGACGTTGTGTGGGAACACCGTGCCACCGACGACATTGCTGTTGCCGTGCACGGCATCGATGCCGAAGACGATTGGAATAGGCAAGTGCCCGGCGCGCTTCTCCAGCGACACTGCCCGGAATGCCCGGGCCGTTGCAATCCAAGCCGACGCCGGCGAACGATCCGGGCTGTGCAAGGGAGGAGAATTGCCGCCCGCGAGAATGGAACCGAGCGGATAGGTGCGCAAGTCGTCGGGAGTAACGCTGGCGATGTCCGCCTGGATCATCTGGCCGACTTTTTCTTCGAGCGTCATGCGTGCCATGAGGCTCGTGATCGCCGCTTCGCGCTCCGGAGTCACCAGGCCATGGCTCTTTGCGTGAGGCCAGCGCTGCGGATGCGCGACGCCACGATCAAAGCCTGTCGCTTGCGGCGTAGCTCCGATGAGCTGAACGACCGCCAGCAATGCCACTGTCCGGCGTAGGGTCGAACGTCTGTAAATCATGCTGTCATGCTCCCTGAAGCGCGTTTTCAGGCTTGTGATGTCTGTCTATATGCTGGTAACGCTAACAGCGTGCGCGAAACTAATCGTTCGATCCGCAATCGTCAATCCTTTGATTGCCAACTCGTGCGGTCGGCGGTTCAGAGTTCGACCAGAACGTCGATCGCTGCTGCCAACCGCAGCGCGTGTATGCTGTAGCAGTGCAAGGTGTTGCAGAAATATGCTTTAAAAATGGAATATCGCGCATCTGACGGAGGAAGGTTCTGGCGCGCCGTGGCGGCAATCCGCAGCGTTGACTAATCCACAAAAAAGAAAAATTGTCAGCCACCGGGGAGTATTTCGGCATTGAAAGCGCTTTCATGCCGCCGACTCGAAAAAGGACCGTTGACTGTGACGCAATCGTCATTTATGTTATCGCTAACATCTTCGTTGACATGTCGACGGCGGCATGCAGGCGACAGGTCGACTCGGATGTGGGCGGCATGCCTCGTACGCTGTGCCGCACTGCAGGGGGAGTTGGCGCGCACCGGACGCCATAGGCGTAGGGCTCGTCAGCAGTGGCTGTGCTACTCCATA
>Ga0157380_10000798_pt1 | contig 19808 bp, 23 predicted proteins | sample S35metaG_FD_119757 | JGI IMG/M metagenome (GOLD analysis project Ga0157380, IMG submission 119757) | Switchgrass rhizosphere microbial communities from Kellogg Biological Station, Michigan, USA - S3-5 metaG | ecosystem: Host-associated > Plants > Roots > Rhizosphere > Soil | place: USA...
GCCGGGCAGCCGCTCCAGCGCCCGGCGGTTCTTCGCCGCGGCGCTGGAGCGGCTGCCCGGCGTCGAGGTCACCGCGCACTTCCACAACACCCGCGGCCAAGGCCTGGCCAACGCCTACGCCGCGCTGGAAGCAGGCTGCGCCAGCTTCGAGTCGAGCTTCGGCGAGCTGGGCGGCTGCCCGGTGCCGCCCGGTGCCACCGGCAACGTCGCCACCGAGGACGTGGTCTCGATGCTGCACGAGATGGGAGTCGAGACCGGCGTCGATCTGCCGGCCCTGGTCGAGGCTTCGCGCGCCGCGCAGGGTGTGCTCGGCCGACCGCTCGGGGCGCATGTGTTGCGGGCCGGGCCGGTGGACTGGCACCGCACCCACTCCGAATAGGCTCCGCAACCATGTCCGACTTCCAGAAGGCCCTCGAGGCTGCCCTTGCCGGGGGCCCGCAGCGCCACCACGAGAAGACCGCCGAGCAGGGCAAGCTGCCGGTGCGCGAGCGGGTCGAGCGGCTGGTCGACCCCGGCTCTTTCGCCGAGGAGGCGGCACTGGCGAACTGGAACGAGGAGGGGCTTGGCGCCGACGGCGTCGTCACCGGGCTGGCCACGATCGACGGCCGTCGCGTCGCCCTGATGGCAAACGATCCGACGGTCAAGGCCGGCTCCTGGGGGCCGAAGACGGTCGAGAAGATCCTCCGGATCCAGGAGCGCGCGCTCTCCCTTCAGGTGCCGATGGTCTACCTGGTCGACTCGGCCGGGGCGCGGATAACCGACCAGGTGCAGATGTTTCCCGGCCGCCGCGGGGCCGGCCGCATCTTCCACAACGAGGTGAGGCTCTCCGGTCAGGTACCGCAGGTCTGCCTGCTGTTCGGGCCGAGCGCCGCCGGCGGCGCCTACATCCCAGCCTTCTGCGACGTCGTGATCATGCGCGACGGCAACGCCTCGATGTACCTGGGCTCGCCGCGGATGGCGGAGATGGTGATCGGCGAAACGGTGACGCTGGAGGAGATGGGCGGCGCCAAGATGCACACCGGCGTCTCCGGCTGCGGCCATTTCCTGGTCAAGAGCGACGAGGAGGCGATCGACCTCGCCAAGCGCTACCTCTCCTTCATGCCGGGCAACTGGCGCGAGGAGCCGCCCCCTGCGCCAGCCGCCGCGCCCGCCTCCAAGGTGCCGATCGCCGAGATCCTCCCCGCCGACGAGAACCGGCCCTTCGACATGCAGCAGCTGCTCGACTCGCTGCTCGACTCCGACAGCTTCCTGCCCGTCCACAAGCGCTGGGCGAAGGAGCTGATCGTCGGCTACGGCCGCCTCGACGGGCGCGCGATCGGGATCGTCGCCAACCAGCCCAAGCACACCGGCGGCGTCCTCTTCGTCGACTCGGCCGACAAGGCCGCCCGCTTCATCCAGACCTGCAACGCCTTCAACATGCCGCTGCTCTTCCTCGCCGACGTGCCGGGCTTCATGATCGGCACCGCGGTCGAGCGGCACGGGATCATCCGCCACGGAGCGAAGATGATCAGCGCGGTCTCCGAAGCGACCGTGCCGAAGATCTCGGTGGTCGTGCGCAAGGCCTACGGCGCCGGCCTCTACGCGATGGCAGGTCCGGCCTTCGAGCCGGATTGCTGCATTGCGCTGCCCAGCGCCTCGATCGCGGTGATGGGGCCGCAGGCGGCGATCAACGCCGTCTTCTACAACCAGATCCAGGCGATCGAGGACGAGGCGGAGCGGGAGGCCTTCGTGGCACAGAAGCGCGAGGAATACGCCGAGGACATCGACATCCTTCACCTCGCCTCGGAGATGGTCGTCGACGCCGTGGTCGAGCCCGCCGATCTTCGCGCGGACCTGATCAAGCGCTTCGCGATGGCGGCGAGCAAGGACCGTTCGTTCGCCGAGCGGCGCAACCCGGTCACGCCGGCGTAGGCTTGGCGACTTTCCAGCCTCATAGGGGTAGGTAAGTCGCCAACCCGGTTCAGGTTTCGAGCTTGGCGGCGAACTCGACGAACCAGTCGAGCGCGAGGGGGTTGGCGAGCGAGTCGCGACTCGCCGCCTTCTCCGGCGGAGTGCCCATCAGGATCCGCTTGACCGGCACCTCGAGCACCTTGCCGCTGAGCGTGCGCGGGACCTCGGCGATCGAGAAGACCTCGTCGGGGACGTGGCGCGGGGAGCACTGGCTGCGCACGCGACGGGCGATCTCCACGCGCAGCTCGTCGTCCAGCTCGACCCCCTCGCGGAGGACGACGAAGAGCGGCATCCAACCCTCGGTCTCGGGTCGTGGCACATCGACGACCAGGGCGTCGACGATCTCGTCGAGGCCGAGAACCGCGCGGTAGATCTCGCTCGTCCCCATGCGGACGCCGGAGCGGTTGATCGTCGAATCCGAGCGGCCGTAGATGACGGCGGTCTCGCGCGAGGTGATTTCGATCCAGTCGCCGTGGCGCCAGACGCCGGGGTAGTGCTCGAAATAGCTGGCCCGGTAGCGGCTCTGCTCCTCGTCGTCGCCCCAGAAGAAGACAGGCATCGAGGGCATCGGCTCGGTGACGACGAGCTCGCCGACCTCGTCGACCACCGGGTTGCCGTCGTCGTCCCAGGCCTCGACCGCGGCGCCGAGAGCGCGCCCTTGCAGCTCGCCGCGGTAGACGGGGAGCAGGGCGGTGCCGCCGACGAAGGCCGTGCAGAGGTCGGTGCCACCGCTGGTCGAGAAGAGCCAGGTGTCGCGGCCCACGTGCTCGTAGATCCAGTCGAAGCCCTCGGGGGAGAGGGGGGAGCCGGTCGAGCCGACCGCTGTCAGCCGGCTGAGGTCGCGGCCGGTGCCCGGCTCGACCCCGGCCTTCATGCAGGCGGCGATGTAGGAGGCGCTGGTGCCGAACATCGTCACCCCGGCGCGCTCGGCGAGGTCCCAGAGCACGCCCATGTCCGGGTGGCCGGGGTTACCGTCGTAGAGGACGATCGAGGCGCGGGTGAGCAGGCCCGAGACGAGGAAGTTCCACATCATCCAGCCGGTCGTGGTGAACCAGAAGAGCCGGTCGCCGGGGTGGGCGTCGACGTGGAGGTTGAGCTTCTTCAGGTGCTCGAGCAGGATGCCCCCCTGCGATTGGACTATTGCCTTCGGCAGGCCGGTCGTGCCGGAGGAGTAGAGGACCCAGAGTGGGTGGTCGAAGGGGACGCGCTCGAAGCTCAGCTCGGCACCCTGGCCGTTGACGAGAAGCTCGTCCCACGGCATCGCGTCGCGCAGGGGGGAGAGGTCGGGATCGGGATCGAGGTAGGGAAGGACGACGGTGCGCACCAGGCTCGGCATCGCCTTTTGGAGCTCTGCGAGGGTCTCGCGCCGGTCGAAGTCCTTGCCGCCGTAGCGGTAGCCGTCGACCGCGAAGAGCACCTTGGGCTCGATCTGGGCGAAGCGGTCGATCACGCTGGCGGGGCCGAAGTCGGGCGAGCAGCTCGACCAGATCGCGCCGATGCTCGCCGCGGCGAGGAAGGCGACGATCGCCTCGGGGACATTCGGCATGTAGGCGACAACCCGGTCGCCGCGCTGTACCCCGAGAGAGCGCAGGCCGGCGGCGGTCGCGGCAACCTGGTCGCGCAGCTCGCCCCAGCTCAGCTCGCCGAGCTCGCGCGGCTCCGAAGCGTGCAGGATCGCTGTCTCGGCGCCGTCGTCCTTGCCGGCGAAGACGTGCTCAGCGTAGTTGAGGCTGGTTCCGGCGAACCACTCCGCGCCGGGCATCTCCCGGTTGCCCAGGGCTCGCTCGAAGCCGCCGTCGGCCTGGACGCCGAAGAAGTCCCAGATCGAGGACCAGAAGGCCTCGAGGTCGTCGACCGACCAGCGCCACAGCTCCTCGTAGGTGTCCAGCTTCAGCCCGCGCTCGGCCTCGAGCCAGCGCATGTACTCGCGCAGGCGCGAGCGCTCGACCAGCTCAGCGGAGGGCTCCCAGAGCTTCTCGGGCGCCGCGCCGCTCACGCCGCGGCGGCTGCGCTCGCCGCCTGCGCTCGGTCCAGCTCGAACGGATCGTGCGAGCAGAGAAGCTGCACGTCTTCGCCGTGCCGCGCGACCAGCTCGCGAAGCCGTTCCTGGTTCGCCAGGCGCTGGCGGCGATCGGCGTTGTTGAGATTCTGGAAGAAGCGCAGCCCGGGTGGGCAGGAGGGCGGCGTCGCGACCTCGTCGTGGTGGAAGTAGGCGTCGCCGCAATGCAGGAGCCAGCCGTCGCCGGTCTTGATCGCCACCCCGGTGTGGCCCAGGGCGTGTCCGGGGAGCGGGATCAACAGCACCTCGGTTCCGAGGTCGGGGAGGATCCGGATGCCGCCGAAGCCGAACCAGTCGTCGCCTCCCCCGTCGTGGCGGACCCACTTCGGGTTGTGCTTCCAGTGGGCTTCGAGATAGCGGGGGCGGTCGCGCAGGCGGGGGTTCATCGCCGCGTCGAGTTCGCGGCCGAAGATGTGCACCTCGGCGTCGGGGAAGTCCGGGAGGCCGCCGGAGTGATCGGGGTCGAGGTGGGTGGTGACGATCTGCTTGACGTCGGAAGGGGAGAAGCCGAGGCCCTCGACCTGCTTCAGCGCCGTCTCGCCGACATCGGCCTTGGGTCGCATGAGCGCGAAGACGGGCCCGAGCTGGCGGGGGTTGCGGGTGTCCTCGGTCCCGAAGCCGGTGTCGAGGAGGACCAGACCGTCGTCGGTCTCGATCAGCAGGCAGTGGCAGACCACCCGGCCTTGCTCGAGTAGGCCGCCCTCGCCGTTGACGAGTCGCGCCCCGTTGGGGCACAGCGTGCCGCAGTTGAGGTGGTGGATGCGCATCCGCGCGGAAAGTCTATTGCGCTCCTGCGCGATGTCGCGGTTTCCGCCGGTATCCGGCGACTACTGCGACATCAACCTTGAGTTGGTCGCTCGTGTGCCGGGAGTTCGCTCAACCGTCGGGTTATTGTTCCTAGCGCGCCGGAGTGGCGGAATCGGCATACGCGATCGACTCAAAATCGATTGCCCTCACGGGCTTGTGGGTTCGAGTCCCACCTCCGGCATCGAACTCGAAGGGCTCCGGCGTGCGCCGAGAACCCGTCTAGGCCGGCAGCGGGGCGGCGTCGTCGGGGGGTGAAGCCCCGGCGCCGTAATCCTCGCCAGAGCCGATCGGGCGCTCCTCCTCGACGTGCCAGTTCTGGTTGAAGGCGTAGAGGGCGACGGCGATCAGGATCAGTTGCAGGATCGCCAGGATCACGACCAGCAGGCCGATCAGCGTCACCGGGATCAGCGCCTCCTCGAAGCCGGCCTTGTCACGGGCGAACCAGCTGTCGGCGCCGACCGCGCAGAGGATCGCCAGGATCATCGAGAGGGCGGCGGCCACCGGCAGGATGCCGCGGTTCCAGCGGAAGACGAGGAAGGCGAAGAAGGCGTAGAGCAGGGCGAAGATCAGGCAGACGACTCCCATGCCGCTGCCCCCGGTCATCAGCGAGAAGCCGGTGATCGTCACCAGCCCTGCGATTATCGCCGTCGCCGCGAGCAGGAAGACGAGCACGAACTTGGTCGTGATCGACTCGGCCTTCTCGCGATTTGGCCGCCACAGTTCATAACCGGGCCTGACCTCTCCTACCGCCACGCGACGATCATAGAATCTAGAAGCGACGACGCGGCATTGGTCGCGCGTTAAGCCCGACTCGGGCAGCCACGCGGGCGTGGCGGAATTGGCATACGCGCCAGGTTTAGGTCCTGGTGGGCTTCGGCCCGTGGGGGTTCAAGTCCCTCCGCCCGCATTCGACGCGCCCCCTGGCCGATACGATGCCAGCGCTGGGCCAGTGGCCAAATTGGCTAAGGCACCGGTCTCCAAAACCGGGGATTCCAGGTTCGAGTCCTGGCTGGCCCGCTCAATCCCTGCCCAGCATGTTTGGTCGCTCCCGCTGCGGGCAGTCGGGAGAGGCGATGGCCTCCGGGGGAAGCAGCTGGCTCGCGACGCTGAAGCGGACCGTCAGCGAGTTTCGCGATGACAACCTGAGCGACTGGGCGGCCGCGCTCACCTACTACGGGCTGCTCTCGCTCTTCCCGGCGCTGATCGCGCTGGTGTCGCTCGTTGGGCTGGTCGGGGATCCGAAGGAGACCACGGACACGCTGACCGAGATAGTGACCTCGCTCGGCCCGGAATCCGCCGCGGAGACATTCTCGGGCCCGATCGAATCGCTCGCCTCGAACCGCGGTGCCGCGGGCTTCGCCTTCGTGCTCGGCCTGGCTGTCGCCCTCTGGTCCGCCTCGGGCTATGTCGGCGCTTTCATGCGTGCCTCGAACGTGATCTACGAGACGCCCGAGGGCCGGCCGTTCTGGAAGCTGCGGCCACTGCAGCTCCTGGTCACCCTGGTGATGGTTCTCCTCACCGCCTTAGTGGCGCTGGGTCTGGTCCTGACCGGTCCGGTCGTCGAGGCGGTCGCCGAGCCGATCGGGCTCTCGGGCACAGCGGTCACGGTCTGGAACATCGCCAAGTGGCCGGTGCTCGTAGCGCTGGTGATCGCGATGATCGGGATGCTCTACTACGCATCGCCGAACGTCAGGCTCCGCGGCTTCAAGTGGGTCACACCGGGGAGCGTCGTCGCCGTCGTGGTCTGGGCGGTGGCTTCCGCGGCCTTCGCTCTCTACGTGGCCAACTTCGGCTCCTACGACAAGACTTACGGCACGCTCGGCGGGCTTGTCGCGTTGCTCGTCTGGTTCTGGATCACAAACCTGGCGATCCTCTTCGGTCACCAACTGAACGCGGTGCACGAACGCAGCGCCGTTGGCCGTCCTCAGCCTCGGGTCGGCGCCAGCCCGATCAGCTCGTAGTAGCCGATCAGGTAGAGGTTGCGGCCGTCGGAGACCATCGGCGTGTAGCCGGCCTGGCGCATCTGGAAGGTCTTGCGACGGGTGTGGACGTCGATGCCGATCGTCTTGCGGGTCTTGAAGCTCGAGGTGTAGACGGTGTGACCGATCACCGTCGCGGTGCCGGGCACCGGGCCGCCGACGTCGTAGCGCCAGCGCTGCTTGCCGCTGAGCGCGTGCAGGGCGTAGAAGTGCTCGTCGTAAGAGCCGATGTAGACGGTCGGCGGGGTGCCCGGCACACGAGCGACGGCGGGCGAGCCGTAGACGAAGCTATTGGTTGGGAAGGACCAGCTGACCCTGCCCGTCCTTTCGTCGAAGGCGAAGACGGTGCCGTCGTCGCGGCCGGCGTAGACCTTGCCGAAGGCGATCGCCGGCGAGGAGTAGAAGCCGCCGTCGCCAAAGGGCGCCACGCGAGTCGTGTTGGTGCGCCAGATCAGCTTGCCGCTGGCGGCGTCGAGGCAGAACATCGCTCCCTGGTAGTCGGCGACGAAGACGCGGCCGCGGTGGAAGCTTGGGCTGGCCTTGATTGCCCCGGGCGAGTTGAACTGCCAGAGCACCTTGCCGTCGGCGGCGCGCACCGCCACCACGTTGGTCTTGTCGGTGCCGAGGTAGAGCGTGTCGCCGACCGCCATCGGCGAGGACTCGAGGTGGCCGGCGAGCTTGCGCGTCCAGGCGGGCTTGCCGGTCTCGGCGTCGACCGCGACCAGGTTGCCGTCGACGTAGGCGAAGAAGACCTTGCCCTGGTGGTAGACCGGCGCGGTGACGTCGGTGGGCGTGCCGGAGTCCTTCGGGTCGGTGATTCGTTCCCAGAGGATCTCGCGGTCGCTCAGCCGCACCGCTTTCGCGTTGCCGTACTTGTTGACGACGTAGGCGACCCCGTTGGCGACCGCCGGCGGGAACTCGATCAGCGCGTGGGTGTCGATCGACCACGTTTCGCGCAGCGGTGGGTTGAGCGCGCGCCGCTGGGCTGGCAGGTAGTGGGTGCGCTCCGGCACGCGACCGAAGAGGGGCCAGGGGACGAGAGGAGCCTCGGCTGCAGAAGCCTGGGCGTCCCTGTTGCTGTCCGAGCTTCCGTAACTGGCAAGCGCCAGCGCGCCTACGACAGCCGCGACCGCGATCACCGCGATTCCCCTGGCTTCCTTGCGAGCGCCCATCGACTCTGAATCGGCTCTGGAGGCGGGAGAACTTGAGCGCTGCTCGGACCGAAGAGGAGAGCGGCGGACGGGAATCGAACCCGCGTCATCAGCTTGGAAGGCTGAGGCTCTACCGTTGAGCTACCGCCGCACGAAGATTCGTCAGAATGTAAGGCAGCCACGGGGAGTGGCGCAGTCTGGTAGCGCACTCGGCTGGGGGCCGAGCGGTCGCAGGTTCAAATCCTGTCTCCCCGATTTGGTGAAGCGCCCCGTCAGGATGCGACGAATCCCGACAGGTTGGCTTCACGATGCGGTTCCCGCCGCGCCGTCGAAGGTGCCGGGCGTCAGTGGCGTCCGTGCGTAGATCGGCGTCTCCGGCCCGGAATCGGTAGCTGGCTGGTAGCTGACCGGCTGGTAGCGAGGCCGCAGCTACCACCCCAAGGGGCCGACACGGACGAAGCCGCCCAACAGAGGACGGCTTCGCGCAATCGTCTCTCGCCGTCTCGGGCAGCGAGGAGGTGGGCCGAAGGATAGGCCGCCCCGAAAATGGCCCGCGAGGGGCGGAGGGGGCGAACCCCGGCCTCACGGCATACCCGAGCCAGGATCGGATTCGGTCGGCCAGCGAACCCGGCGGCGACCGCCGCGACAGGAGGGCGAAGGCGCGATACCCGGCATCCGTGGCGAGGGGAAGGTTGCCAGGCGTCGACCGCCGATCAGCGAGGACGAGCCGTTTTCGGGTTTCGTCCTTCTCTCAGGGTTCCTAGATATGTCGCGACACTTTCTTGGTCCGGTGAGGGTATGCCAGGAAAAGGGGGACCTATGCCCGCAGACGATTCCGCCCGGCCCACGACCTAGCCTGTTCCTGATGCCAACGCCCGTCACCCTGGAGAGCATCGGGCTAAGTAGCTGGTCCGAGCTGTATGCCCTCGACACCGCGGAGGTCGTGCGGCGGATGGACGAGAAAAACGTGCCGTTGCATCCGGGCGATGCCTTCCTGGCCGTGACCGTGCTGCGGGGCGTTTCCGATCTTCGGGAGGCAACCGACGCGCTCGACCGCGGCACCGCCCGGCTCGTCCACCTCACCTGGGCGCTGTTGGCGCTCGCTGCCGTTTCAGTCGGGATCGCGGTGGCGGCTCTACTCCACGGCTAACGGTAGACCGGCATGTGTTCAGCGCCCCACCGAATGCTGATGAGGCCATCTTCGATCTGATCAATCGTTTTCGGTTCGGCGACGTGTGCCCGGGTAGCGGGGTTGACGAAGTTCCACTCGATTAGGAAGTCGATCAGGTTGATACCTCGGTCGAGGTGCTCGGATTCGATGAAGGCGGCTACGGTCTCGCCCGCGTGCCTTTCAGCATGCTCGACCCGCTGTTTGCCCTGGGGCGTGTCCACTTCCTGCATGAACGCATAGAGGTCTTTTACCTCCGGCGGTCCAGCGGCCTTCCGCGCGGCCAAGAACCGCTCGACTTTGGCGATGTGCTCATAGCAGCGGGCCTCAAAGCTCGCGATTCCCTGCTGAAACCTGTCCTCTTGCTCGACACGCTTTTCTGCCTTGTCCCATTCGCTGAGTACGCCAACGGCAAGGGCAAAAAAGGTGAAGACTCCGACGGCAGCGACCGGCCCCCACCATCCCACCTGCACTGCGCTTACGCTGGTGCCGACCAGTAGCGCCGCGAAGGTGAGCACGCGCCCTACATGGTCGCTGTAGTCCCATGCCCAGGCCCATCCGGCCTTCCCGGCTCGTTTCAGAAGCATCAGCTTTCGCTTCATTCCGCAAGGCAAGGTACGGCCGTCAGGAGACGGCATGTCGCTGATCACCCCACACGAATCGAGCCGTCCGGGCTGATACACAGGAGGCATGAGCCCGCTGAAGTCTCGACCCGGACGCTGTTGGGCCTGCGGGGAGTCCCATCTCGCGGTTGGCGATCCTCCCGAGCACATCGTCCAAGCAGCTTTGGGCGGCACTCTGACGACCGACCGATTCGCTGAGGACTGCAATCGCGAGTTGGGCCGTCGGGTAGATCAGCCGTTTCTTCGAGACTTCATGGTGGGGGTAAGTCGGGCGCGGCACGGGATTCGCGATCTTCGGCGTCCGGGACGCCCACCGCCGAATCCGCGACACCGCGCCAAGACCAAGGACGGACACCCGGTCGTGTTCGATTGGCGAGACGGGGGACTGATCGTTCCGCCCCAGGTTTTCGAGGACGACGAGCGACTCATCATTACGGCGCAGACCGAGCAGGAGGCGCAGGAGGCCGCGAATACCAAGATCGCGCGATTGCGTCGGAAGGGGCAGGAGGTTGCATCCCGGCCGGTGGTTCGGCGCGAGAAATCAGATGAGCCGATCGAGGCGCGGATGGAACTGTCGTTGAGCAGCACCATCCGGGCTAGAGCGGCGGCAAAGATCGCACTCGGGGTCTTCTCCCTTGTACTGCGGGAGGACTGGCTTGACACCGATACGGCCAGATTGCTTCAGAGCTGGCTATGGGATGAGTCACCCAGGACTGCGGACGGAGGGAAAATATTCGCGGCTCCACAGAAAGTGCCCGATCCGATCGACAAGTTCTGTCGCCCCCCGGAGCACTTGCTGTTTTTCATGCCGACTCATAAGGCGCATGCCAATCTCGGCATTGTGCTTTTCGGTGAAGAGTTCATGGTGGTTGGCACCGGTCCCCTCGATGGTTCCGCGCCTCAAATGGCCTGGTCGCTGGACCCCATCGCGCACACGCATCAAGAGCTGGCTTTCTCTGACTTGGTGATGCGGGCACGACATGCCTACGCCGAACAATTCGCACAAGACGAAGAGGGCGACGAGGCGGCCATCTGACCGCCGCAATTTGCGGTCAGAACTGCCCTCGACCGCTCTACGCCTCGCTACGCTGGGTGTACGGCGAAGCCCCAGCCGGGCAACCCCGGCACGGCACGTCCAGGTGAGCCGCACGGCCGCCGCCTCACCGCCCGCAGGGCGGTCCGACTTAGAAGCCGCACGGCTTCACCTTTCTAAGTTCGTCAGGAGGACAGCGAGTGTCCCGGCAGACCGCAGGCTTCTACGCCACGCCGTCAGAGCGCACCGCGATCAACCCACCAAGTCTCGTTGACCGTGCGGCGCGGCGGACGCCCAGCTCGCAGCCCGCCCGTATGCACCTTGCGCTCGATGTAGCCACCCAAGTGTTGCTCAACGGCTTCGCGGCACAGTGGCCGAGCCTCCCTCTCCGTAATCCCAAGGCTTTTGCACAGCGCGCCCGTCGCCGAGGTGTCGTTCACCGCTTGATACGGATGGTGACCAAACGCGGACAGGTTGCTCTTGACCGCCTCGGTAGCCGCTGCCAGCTCGGCATCCATGCCAGGAGGCTAGATCACTCGATGGACACCTCCTGTAAGGGGGAGGGGGGAGACCCCCTTGCACCCCTACCAGGGACCGGTGAGCGCAGCGCGTCCCGTCACGCGCACACGTTTCGCGCCGGTTACGGGAGGGACAAATGATGGCCGCTGCTCGAATCGCTGACGTAGCCCGCCCGGAACCGCCCACCGATCTGCACGCGGCCGGAGAGGCGTTGTGGACGTCGATCATCAGCGACCTGGCCGATGGCTGGGAGTTGGACGCTCGCGAGCTGCATCTGCTTCATCGCGCCGCCCGGTGCGCCGACGAGATCGCCGCGCTGGAGGCGTCCATCGACCGGGATGGAATCGTCGTGACCGGATCGCGCGGACAGGCCGCTACCCACCCGGCGATTGCCGAGGCGCGCCAGCTCCGGTTGACCGAACTGCGCCTGCTTCGCGACTTGGAGTTGGAGGACCCCGCCACGACGCGCAGCCGTGCGACTCCCTCGGCTCGGCGGGCGCGGCGGGCGGCAGAGGCACGCTGGCAGCGGAAGGCGGCGAGGTAGTGGGTCGCGTCGTTGACCGCTCCCGTATCGCCGGGATGCCGGACCTGGCCCGCAGGCTCTCGCAGGCACATCGCCGCGCGCTCGAACTGCGCTGCGTGCTCGCCGAGGAAAGCGACACTGAACCGGGACGGCGGATCGCGGACACCGCTTCTGGTCGCCGGGTTGCGCTGATCGAACGGAGGCTGAGCACCGCCATGCAGGAGGCGGCCGACGATCAGGCGGAATGCCTACGGCTCCGCGAGCAAGCGCTCGCAGAAATCGAACCCTTGCTGCCCTCACCGGAGGGCCGCCGCGTCAAGTTGGAGGTCGCGTCGTGACCAGCGGCGCTCGCCATTACCTACTACCTCGCCACACACCCGGCGAGCTTCAAAGGAACGGTGATCCACATGACTGACGAAATCCCGCGCCGCTTTAAGGAGCGCAGCGAACTGACGATGGACGAGGAGGTGTTGACGGTCCAAGCGGCGCGCCGTGGCGACGCTGTTCCCAAGTTCGAGACCGACGCCTACCGCCAGTACCGGGCCGAAGTGTTGAGAGAAGGGGGGTTTATCGAAGAGGCCAAGGAAAGCGAACCCAGCGGGTCGCCGCGTCCGCTGGAGGAGCAGTCCGTCGAGGAACACTTCGAGCGGTTGCGGAGCACTGCGCCGTGAGGCTGCTTGATCGCATGGCGAGCCGTCGTGCCGAAGCGGCCCGGCTGGACGCCGCCGAACGCCGCCGCGAGCGTGAGCGTTGCGAACCCCGCCGGTTCGGCTCTGCTGACGGCGGCAAGGGTGCGGCTCCGCCGAAGGGTGCGAGCTGGCAACCCTCAGAACCGAACGAGCACACCCCGCGAGGAGGTTAGGAACGATGCCGACGAACACCGCGGCGGGCATTGCCCGCCCTGCACATTCAGTTGGACCCTGGCCGGCCGATCTGTGTCACCTGTTGCCCGATTCTGTGAGGGAGGCGAGCGACGCGCTGACCGAGGCGTTGGAGCGCCAAGCGGCTGCCGGTGCCGACACACGCGCGGCGCGCGAGGCGGTAGCGGTCGCCCGCGACGCCGACAGCGAGGCGGCGATCTCGGCGGCCGACAAGGGCGAGACGCCGCCGAAGCCGACGCGCCCCAAAGCGGAGGCGAAGTTGGCCGAGGCCGAATGCGCCAGCGAGGCGCTACAGGTGGTCGTCACCCGGCGGCAGGAGGCGTTTCTAGTCGCCGTCCGTGTCTCTCACGGCACGCTGCGGGCGGCGCTTGGCGACGAGCTGGCGAGGATCGCAACCGGCGTTGACGCTGACTTGGATCGGATCGAGGCCGGACTGACTCAGGCCGCGACCTTGCAGGGCGCGCTGCGCGAGCTTGGCGATGATGCCGACCACCTGGCAGGTCGCGGAGTCCGATTTATGCCACCGATCCGGCGGCGCGACCGCCAACGTGACCCGCTGAGGCGAGGGTGCCGCCAGCACCTTGAGGCATTGAGGGAGGCAGCGCGGTAGGCGGGGCGAGCGCCTGTCTCCCGTTTAGGCTCCCGGTGATGGCAAACCCTGCCGAGCAGAAAGCGCGCCGAGAGGTTCGGCGCGCCCAAGCCGACTTCGAGCGGGACCAGAAGCAACTGCGAGAGGCACGCGCAAAGTCCCGAGCGAAGCGACGCGCGACCTTCGAGCGGGCGCAGAAGGCAGGGCTATCGCTGCGCGAGATCGCCGCAGAGATCGGGCTGCACCCGACCAGGGTGCGGGAAATCCTGCGCGAAAAATAGAGCTGCGCTGTAGGGGGTAGGCCCTACACCCTGCTAATCTGCTGCGGGCCAAAGCAAAAAAGCGGCCCCCGGCGGCGCGCTAACGCCGACCGGGGGCCTAACCACAAGGAGAGTGTGCTCCTCATGGCTAACAAGAACCCTAGGGACGACGGCGATGCCGTGTCCCTCGCGATCCCCGCCGAAGATGCGAAGTTCCTGCGGGGAGCTTTCGAGATGGCTCGCGACGGCATCCGCGACGAGCTGGCCAACTACCCCGACGAACTCGAAGAACCGACCCGGCTTCACCGCGAAGAGGCTGTCTACGACAAGCTGCTCACGGCGCTCGACACCGGGTCCATCGTCCCCCACCGCGACGTGCTCGACGTACTCGCCGACCTGGCGACGGTGATCGACGAAAGCAACGAGCACAAGCGGGTCGCTGCCGAGCACGCGGCGATCCGCAAGCTGCGCGAGCAGATCGAGTGCTCGGAGGGGCGGCCATGACGCGCCCGATGGCACCACCGTCCTGGGACGTGAAGGACCGATTCGCGGCGAACCTCGCACGCTGCCGAAAGCTGGAGGGGATGTCGCAGGAAGAGTTGGGCTATCGCGCCTCGCTCCACCGAACCGAGGTGAGCCTGCTGGAGCGAGGCGTGCGCCTTCCCAGGGCAGACACGCTCGTCAGGCTCGCGCACAGCCTCTCGGTGCCAGTCAACGAGCTGGTCGTCGGTATCGAGTGGAAGCCGGGCAGCGTGAAGGTCGTGGCGGGCAGCTTCGAGCTGTCCGCCGAGGCCGACGACGAGGGCGGTGCTCGGTCATGACGTTCGGGGACCGCTTCGCCAAGAACCTGATCGGCTACCGCAACCGCGCCGGGTTGACGCGGGAAGGTTTGGGCCACCGCGCCTCGGTCCACTCGACCACCATTGAACTGCTGGAGTCGGGACGCCGCGCACCCAAGCTCGACACGCTCGTCCGCCTTGCGGGCTCGCTCTCCATCACTCCCGGCGATCTTGTCGAGGGCATCACCTGGCGGCCCGGTTATGTCGGCGACGGGCCGGGGCGCTATCAGCTCGCGTCCGGCGATTCGACGGCCGCGCGGTCGGGAGTCGAGCCATGATCGGTTCGTGGGTCGCTTGGCCTGATCCTGGCCCGAAAACGTGCGGAGATAGCGAACCTCCGAGGCGCTTTGCCTGGCCGAAGCGGGGGGCTGGAATGCGAAAATTGCGGCGAGGGTTCTGCACCCCTTGCTCTTGGACGAGCGGTCGCGGGCGTCGCCTCCTACGGGGGGCGGCGCACCGACAAGAAGGGACGCCGGACCCCTCAAGTCCAAGCAAGGAGTTCAGTGCAGATGCAGCACCCGACCTCTCTACAGCGGCTCTACGGCCTTCACCTTCACGCCAGCTTCTCCGGTCGGCGCGTCCGCCCGATTGTCGCCTCCCGCGCTCTAGCGACCCTTCGCGTCAACGTCTCCCGCTTCCGGCGTCCGGTGACGTATCGCCCGCTGGGTCGCGCGTCCCGTCCTGGCTGCAACACCAGGCAGCGTGGCTCGCGTCGCGGCCGGATGGCGAGGACGCGCGGTCCCTCGGGCGACGACCCCGGCGGCGAATCCGAACCCCTCGCAGAAGGGGGACAGCAAGGGCTTGGTCAGGAGGAGTCCGGTTGACCACGGAGCCCTGGCTAACGAAGGCGGAGATCGCGGCGGCCCTCAAGGTTTCGGTTCGCACGGTCGAGCGCTGCCACCTTCCCGCCATGCGGGTCGGCGGCCAGAATCGCTACCGGCGCTCGGAGGTGGAGCGCTTTCTCCGTGACGGGCCGACGCCCGCGCCGGTCGTTGAGCTTCGCCCGAGGCGCACCAGGGGGACGGCGGCGTGAGTGCCTTCGAGCGTCCCAAGGGCAGCGGCCAGTGGGTCGCCAAGTTCCAGCGCAACGGTGAGCAGGTCTGGGTGCCGGGCGGCCCTTGGCCGACCAAGCGCCAAGCCCAAGAGGCTGAGCGGCGTCACCGCGATCACCTCCAAGCTCGCCGATCGGATGAGACGGCGGCGAGCTTCGCCGAGCGGTGGCTGATCGAGTGGCCGCGCCCGGCAGAGGCGACCCGCAGGCTCTACGCCGACGCTGCCGGACGCTTTGCCGGTGAGTTCGGCGACACGCGGCTTGACGAGATCGAGCGGCTGAGCGCGCGCAGTTGGGCGCTCGGCGTCCCCAAGAACATCTCGAAGATCATCGGCACGCTCTACGAGGACGCCCGCAACGTCGGCCTGGTCGAATCCAACCCCTTCTCGAATCTGCGGCTTCCCGCGACCGAGAAGACGGAGGAGATCGCGCCGCCGTCGCTGGACGAGTTCCGCGCCTTGCTCGGAGCGTGCATCGTCCTCGGCGGCTTCGCAACCGAGTTCCGGGCGCTGGTCCAGTTCACCGCCTGGACCGGGCTGAGGGCGGGGGAGGTGCAGGGGCTGAAGTGGGAGGACATCGGCGCGGAGACGTTGAGGGTGCGCCGCTCGCGCAAGACGGACGGCTCCTACGGCAAGCCTAAGAACGGGCTGGAGCGGGAGATCGTGCTGCGCCCCGAGGCGCGGGTGCTCGATCAGGTTCCCCGCCGGGCCGGGTCGCCGTTCGTCTTCCACACCGCGCAGGGGAAGCCGCTCAGCAAGAGCAACCTCTACTACGGCTGGAAGACGATCCGGGACGCCTCCGGCACCTCGCCGGATCGGATCGCGGCCGGGGTCCACCCGCTCCGCTTCCACGACCTGCGGCACTTCTGCGCCACTCGCCTGCTGGAGATGGGTGCGTCCCACTTCGCCGTGAGCGTCCAGCTCGGACACGAGGACGGCGGGGCGCTGGTGATGTCACGCTACGGGCACCCCTCCAAGGACGCCGCGCGGACCCAGCTACTGGCCCTCGACGCGCCGTCCCCGGCCGAGACTGGTAGCAGGGCTACCGTTTGGGAGGGCCGGTAGATGGCGATTCAGGCACGGATGGCGGAGCCGTTGAACCTGTCTCCCCGATAGCAAGGTATTCCCATATGGCCGCACGGGAAGCCCTCGCTCGGATCACCGCCAATCTGTATTCGCGAAGCTGAGCATGAGGCCGCCGAGCACGGCCAAGATGAACAGGATCGCGAGGACCTTCCCGAATCTCTCGGTCGCGTCCAATCCCATCCTGTTATCGAGCAACCAGAGGACGAAGCCGATGGCGGTTAGGCCCAGAAGGACCCAGACCCAGACTGGCATGAGCGACTTCTATCAGCTGCCTTGCTACATCACCGCCGAGGAGTAGCTACTTCGACCCTCAAGCCTCCCACTCGAAGATCCGGTCGTCCTCTGTGAGCCCTGCTTTCGAGAGCGCGTCCGCACGGGTGGGCTGCGGCGCGGCGAAGACCACGTCGCAGGCGTTCCAGGCATCGGTCCACTGGCGCACCAAGCCGGCCATCGGGTTGCTCTCCCGGGGCGACACGCGCTGACTGTAGCGGCAGCCGGACGGTATTTTTCGTAGCCGTGACCGTCCCCGTCCTGTTCGCCATCGACGAAGACGCGCAGTCTCTGCGCAACGTCGAACGCGAGCTGGTCGACCGGTACTCGCGGAGCTACCGCGTCGTCTGCGTGTCCTCGGCGGAGGACGCGATGGTGGAGCTCGAGGCGCTGAAAGTGGCGGGGGAAGACGTAGCGCTGGTCCTCGCCGCGCAATCGCTCGAAGGCAAGGCTGGGGCCGAGCTGTTGGGAAAGGTGCGAGATCTCCACACGCACGCTCAGCGTGGACTGCTGATCGATTGGGGTAGCTGGGGGGACGGCCAGACGGCCGAGTCGATCTTCGAAGCGATGGCGCGGCGGCAGATCGAGTACTACGTGATCAGGCCGTCGCAATCTCCCGACGAGCTCTTTCACCAGTCGGTTTCGACGTTTTTGCTCGAGTGGGCCCACGCGCGACGGGTCTCGCCGCACACCGTCCGCATCATCAGCGAGTCGTGGACCGGCAGGGCCCATGAGCTGAAAGAGGTCCTCGGCCGCTGCGCCGTGCCACACGCGTTCCTTCTCGCCGATTCGGCCGACGGCCGCGCGCTGGTAGCGGAATCAGGCGACGGAGAGCCGCTGCCCCTCGTCGTTTTCCCGAACGGCACGGTCCTCGCGAACCCGACCAACCTGGAGCTGGCGAGTGCCGCCGGCGCCACCATCGACCCCGATCGGCGCGAATACGACGTCGTCATCGTCGGTGGTGGGCCAGCGGGCCTCTCGGCGGCGGTCTACGGTGCCTCCGAGGGCTTTCGGACGCTGGTCGTCGACGACGGCGGCATCGGCGGCCAGGCAACCTCGAGCTCGCTGATCCGCAACTACCTGGGCTTTCCGCGTGGAGTCAGCGGTCGTCGACTGGCCGAGAGCGCTTACGAGCAAGCTTGGGTCTTCGGCGCCAAGTTCGCCTTCATGCATGACGCGACCGCGATCCGGCGCGAGGGCGACCGTCTTCATGTCGCGCTCTCCGACGGCGGCGAGGTCAGCGCCCCCGCGGTCATCCTCGCCACGGGCGCCACTTACCGCCGGCTCGGTGTTCCCGAGATCGAGGCTCTGGCTGGGGCGGGGGTCTTCTACGGCGGCCCCGCATCCGAGGCGCCGACGACGGTCGACGAGGACGTGTACGTGGTCGGCGGCGCGAACTCCGCCGGACAGGCGGCGCTGCACCTGGCCGAATACGCCCGCCGTGTGACGCTCGTGGTGCGGGCCGACTCGCTCGCAAAGGGAATGTCGCATTACCTGGTGAGACAGGTCGAAGGTACGCCCAACATCGACGTACGCCTCGGGACCGAAGTCGCCGGCGGAAGCGGAGGTGGGGACGGCTGGCTGGCGAGCCTGGTTCTCCATTCCCTCGCCGACGGGGCGACGGAGACGGTCGCGGCCGATGAGCTCTTCCTGATGATCGGCGCCCACCCGAACACGGACTGGCTGCCGGCGGAGCTTGCGCAGGGGGACGGCGGGTTCATTCGTACCGGAACGGACTTGGAAAATGGCGGGGATTGGCCTCTCGAAGAGCGCCGCCCGTTCTCCCTCGAGACCAGCATGCCCGGCGTCTTCGCCGCGGGAGACGTCCGTCACGGGTCGATGAACCGCGTCGCCTCCGCGGTCGGAGAGGGCTCGATCGCGATCAAGCTGGTCCACGAGCTCTTCGCCGCCGAGCAACTCCATCCGCTCGACCGGGTCTGACCTCGACCTTCGATGCCAGCTCAGCTCAAATACGTGGACCCGAACCGGCCCCCCGGCCTGTTCAGCCGCGTCTATGCCGTGCTCGCCAACACGCGGCTGGGGAGGTTTCTGTCCGCTCACTTCGTTTGGAAGGTCGATCCGTATCTGATGCGGCTGACCGGAGGCCGCCTCGGGATGGGGCTCGTGATGCCGACCGCCCTGCTCGAAACCCGGGGCGCGAAGAGCGGCGAGCTGCGGCTCAACGTGGTCATCTACTTCCACGACGGCGACCGGGCCACGATCGTCGCCTCGAAACTCGGCCTACCGAGTCACCCGGCGTGGTTTCACAACCTCCAGGCCAACCCCGACGTCACCTTCGGCGGCATCCCGATGCGGGCGACGGTGGTCGCCGACGCGGCGGCGCGCGACCGGCTCTGGGCCCTCGCAGAGCGCGTCTTCGCGCCCTACGCGGCTTACCGCCGGGAAGCGGCGAAGGCGAACCGGACGATCCCGATCGTCCAGCTCACCCCACGCTAGCCGGCCGCGTCTCGTAGTTGGACGCGCCTAATAGGGCGCGTCGACCGCCTTGGCCCAGTCCTCGTCGACGTGGAGCTGGCCATCCGTGTCGGTGTCGACGATCACCACGGTTGCGGGCTGGCGGTTCCCGCTGCGGGGGTCGATCGTGACCGAGCCGGTCCATCCCCGCCAGCCCGCGATGCCGTCGAGGGCGGCGGTGAGCTTCTTGGGTTCAGTGCCGCTTGCCTTCTCGATGCCGTCGGCGAGGAAGTTCAGCGAGTCGTAGGTGTAAGGGCTCCAGGTACCGGGAGCCTCGCCGAACTCGTCGCGGTACTCGGCCACCTTGGCGGCCGAGCCGGAGAAGTCCTCGGGCGCGGGCACCCCGACCACGGGACAGGCTCGGGCCGCCGGGACGCCAGCCGTTTCGACGAAGCCGGTGTCATACGACGCGTAGTCCGCGATGCACCGCGATTCGACCTTGCCGTCGTGCATCTCCTTGGCGATCAGGCCGCCCTCGGGGAAGTAGACGGCCGCGTAGATGACGTCCGGATTCCCAGCGGCGAGCTTTTCGACCACGTCGGCGTA
>Ga0157380_10000800_pt1 | contig 19751 bp, 19 predicted proteins | sample S35metaG_FD_119757 | JGI IMG/M metagenome (GOLD analysis project Ga0157380, IMG submission 119757) | Switchgrass rhizosphere microbial communities from Kellogg Biological Station, Michigan, USA - S3-5 metaG | ecosystem: Host-associated > Plants > Roots > Rhizosphere > Soil | place: USA...
CATGGCCATCGAAAACTCGCGCCCGAACCGTTCACTGGCATTCATGTCGTCACCAACCCAGTAGATTCGGATGACGCCGCGCGATTTACGTGCGCTGATCGGCATCACGTAATGCGTGAAGTGCTGGGTCGGCGAACCGATCAGGAAGAAGTTGGGAAACACGCGTAGTAATCGCGTGCGTGCGCAGTGTTCATCATCCCTCTCTGCACCAAGGCGGGCACCAGCTTGCCAAACGCCAGCTTCTGCGTGGCGCTCAACTGCGGAGCCGGGTTCGTCCAGATCTTTTGAGTGCGATGCTCGCCATAAAAACGTAGCGCTCCGGGTAGCCAAACTGATTATCCGGTCCGACCGCGCCGCCGCCGCCGGAGCGCTGATGAATGAAGCGCAGGTGGTAGTTCTCCTGGAAGTTGTCGTAGGTGAGCTTCCAGTTGCCGTCGATCTCATAGACATATTCGGAGAAGGTCGTGGCGCTGGCGACGGGCTGCACCTTCAACTGCTCTGCGAGCACTCCCAGGTATTCGCGCAGGCTTTGTTTGGGTGAAGGATCGAGATTGACGAAGATCAGGCCGGCGCAGACATCGACTGAGACCTTGGGTAGACCGCAGTCCTTCTTCTCGACATGAACCGGTCGAAGTCCGGCGCAGCACGCAGTTCGCCATTGTTGCTGAAAGTCCCAGCGTGGTAGCGGCAGGTGAAGGTGGAGCGCGTGCCGGATGCCTCGCTCACAAGTTGCGTACCACGGTGGGTGCAGACGTTGTGGAAGGCACGGAGGATGCCGTCCTTGTCACGCGTGATCAGGATCGAAGCGTTGGCAAAATCGAACTCCCGGACAATGAAACTCCCCGCCGCCGGCAGTTCGCAGACATGCCCGATATTCAGCCACGTCCGGCGACAGATGGCTTCCCGCTCCAGCTCGAAATAGTCGTCACGGTAATAGGGGCCGGGCTGGGATTGGCCCGGTCCCGAGGGCCAGCGCCTCGTCGCTTTCCGCCTGTTGATACTGGTTCTGTACGTTCATGGCCGCTTTCCTTCGCCGCCAAATAGATTCCGCCAAGCACGGTCATCAACGTGAAAGACGTTCCCGCCCCATGACGCACGGCCAGGGCGACGCAATTTATACGACACTAGTGTGGTAATTTCAACAGATGTGTTGTAAAAATCAGTGTGTGCGACGCCAATGGATCGCGGCATCGCACCGATCCAGAGAAGCCAACAGGAATACCGACCGTGACCGAACTCTTAGCCGAGCAGCCCGCGCAACGACGCAACAAAGGCTTTGCGGATACGCATCAGGAGATGATCGAAACCGCTGTCCGGCTCATTTCGGAAAAGGGCGCCAATTCGCTCTCCATCGCAGCAATCGCTCGCGCCATGAGGATCAACCGCACGACTGTCTACTATCACTTTGAAAGCCGCGAAGCGTTGCTCGAGGCTGTGAAGCTCTGGTCCTCCGAGCACCTCGCCAAAGGAATGGCGCAAGCGGTACCCCAGCAGGAACGCATGGAGTTCATCACGCGCTTCGTGCTGGAAAACCCGGAGCTGATCAAGCTCTGGATCGACGACTTCATCTCGGCCGGTGACATCAGAACCCGCTATCCGTTGTGGGACTCTCTCGTGGAAGGCGTGGCGGCAAGCTTCGCCGCCGGCATGCCCGAAGAGGTCGTGGATGCTGAAGTCTATTGCGTCAGCCTGCTGACGAGTGCGATTGTCGGTCCGCGCGTTTTCAAGAACAGCGTAGATCCAGGCTGCGATATCGAGACGGTGGTGAAACGCTTTCGACTGGAAGAACAGCGCGTGCTCAGGCGCGACACGCTGGCTAAATGATAACGCGGGCTGGTTCCTGCGGAACAAATCTGCCCCGCCACCCGTGATCATAGTGAAAGGTAGATGCGTAACTGAAAGAAGTACAACGGGTGGTCGGTATGCGTATCGCAAAGCTGTGGTGGTGGCCGTTGGCCGCGTTCGCTCTTAGCGGTTGCGGCGTCAACCCGGTGACAGGGAAGAAGGAAATTCAGTTCGTCTCGGAAGCTCAGGAAGTCAAGATCGGCGAGCAGAACTATCTGCCGGCGCAGCAAAGCCAGGGTGGCGACTTCGACGTGCTTCCTGAACTCACGACGTACGTGAACGAAGTCGGCCAGAAAGTGGCCGCCGTCGCCGATCGCAAGCTGCCGTACGAGTTCGTGGTGCTGAATAATCCCGTGCCCAATGCCTGGGCTCTGCCGGGCGGCAAGATCGCGGTGAACGCGGGCCTGCTCACCGAACTCAAGAGCGAGGCGGAGCTGGCCGCCGTACTTGGACATGAAATCGTACACGCAGCCGCGCGCCATGGAGCCAAAGCGCAGGAGCGGGGCACGTTGATGCAAGTCGGGTTGGTGGCGGCGCAAATCGGCGCGGCGATCAGCGACGTCGATGCCAACGTGGCGAATCTTGCGCTGCAGGGCGCTGGCCTCGGCGCCCAACTGGTACAACAGAAATACGGGCGCGAACAGGAGCTGGAAAGCGACGAGTATGGGATGAAGTACATGAAGCTCGCAGGCTACGACCCGCAGGGAGCTGTCACGCTGCAAGAGACTTTCGTGCGCCTCTCCCAGCAGGAAGGTGCCAAGGCTCAGGGTTGGCTCGAGGGGCTGTTTGCATCTCACCCGCCTTCCGAGGAACGCGTTGCGAAAAATCGAGAGACCGCTGCACGCCTGGGCGGAGGTGGGGAACTCGGCAAGGACAGGTATGAAGCCAAGCTGAAACCGCTGCGTGCCATCGATCCCGCGTATGACAAGTTCGAGGAGGCGATGGTCGCGGCGCGAAAAAAAGATTTCGCGAAGGCGCAATCACTGGCGCGTGAGGCGGCAAAGATCGAACCGCGCGAAGGACGCTTTCATGAGTTCATCGGCGAGATGGAGCTGGCGCAGAAGCGGCCCGAGCAGGCCATCCCACACTATCAAAAAGCGATCGATCTCAACTCAGACTATTTCGGCTCCTATCTTGGCGCCGGGGTCGCCCAGTACCAGGCTGGCAACAAGCCAGCCGCCGAAGAGTGGCTGACGAAAAGCATGAATCTACTGCCGACGGCGCCCGCTGCGTATTACCTGGGTGCCATTGCGCGCGATCGCGGCGATCAAGCGAGGGCGATGGAATATTTCCGTGCGGCGGCCGGTAGCCAAAGTCAGATCGGCCAACGAGCCGCCGCGGAACTCATGCGCATGGATCTGCCGCAAAATCCAGGCAACTACGTGGCGACGCAGGCCCAATTCGATCAGCAGGGGCGCTTGGTCGTCGTCGTTCAGAATCGCTCGCCGGCGCCACTGTCGGGCATTCAGGTGACGCCAGTTCTCGTGGACAGTGCCGGTCGCGTTGCGAGAGAGGGATCTCCAGTCGTGTTCCGCGCGGTCGTGCAACCGGGCCAACAGGCTGCCGCGCAAACCGGCATCGCAAACGTTTCCCAAGCAGACCTTCAATACCTTCGTTTCCGAGTCGATGGCGCGAGAGTGGCCGAGTAGACCGGCACGTGTGGACCGCTGGCCTGAGCTTTGTTGCCGGGGCGCTGCTCGCCTCGATTTATTTTTTGCTCAAGAACCGCCGCAACACTCCTTATCTCAAACTCGATCTTGACGCGTTGCCGGCCCTTGGCGACGACCTGGCGACGCTTGCTGGTTTGACCGATGGCTGGGTGACCAGCGGCAACGCTTGCCGCGTTCTGCAGAATGGCGAGCTCTATCCGGCGATGGAAGCGGACATCGCCGCGGCGAAATCCTCGATTCACCTGGAAACGTTCGTGTGGACGCGCGGACAGCTGGAGCGACGATTCGTCAGACTGTTGAGTCGCAAGGCGAGCGAGGGCGTCGAGGTGAGACTGCTGATCGATGCCATGGGCGGCTCAGGCGGTGATGTTGAGAATCTGCAGCGCCTTGTCGAAGCGGGTGTGCAGTTGTTCGAATACTGCAGGCCACGCTGGTTGAATCTGCGGCGCTTCAATCATCGCACGCACCGCAAGCTGCTGGTCGTCGACGGCGAAATCGGCTATGTCTTCGGTCACGGTATTGCCGACCAGTGGCTCGGCAATGGCGAGGATGAGAAGCACTGGCGCGACACTGCCGTGCGCGTGGAGGGACCGACCGTGCATGCATTACAGTCGGTGTTCATGGAGAACTGGATCGAAGAATCCAAGTGTGTTCCCGCCGGCGAGGCTTGCTTTCCCAAGCTCGAGAACAAGGGTGATTGCGACGCGCACGTGGTTCACAGTGCGTCCGGCGATACAGTGTCATCCGTCGCGTTGCTCTACACCGTGGCTATGGCCTGCGCGCGTCGTGAGATCATTATCCAGAATCCCTATTTCGTCCCGGACGATGGCGTGTGCACGCTGCTTGGCATGATGGTGAAACGCGGCGTGGCAGTGCATCTCATGGTTCCCGGATCGCATACGGACAGTCCGTTCGTGCGTCGAGCCGGGTGCCATTTATATGAAGATCTGCTGCGCGATGGCGTGCGGGTGTATGAATTCGAGCCGACGCTGCTCCACCAGAAAGTCGTTATCATCGATGCGATCTGGTCGCATATCGGTTCGACGAATTTCGATGCTCGCTCGCTGTCATTGAATGAAGAGGCCGGTATCGGTATGCGCAGTGAGCAGCTTGCCAGGGAGCTCAAAGCTGCCTTCGAGAATGACTTGCAGCGCTGCCATGAATTGACGCTCGCCACTTGGCGGCAACGCCCTTGGCGGAGCCGCGCCTTCGATTGGTTCGCCTACCGGGTGCACGATCAACTGTAGTTTCGCGCGCGCCGGCCCGTCAGCCCTCCCTTCGCAGTCCGTCATATGTAGAGACGCCCGGGGATGGCGCGCGCCCGAGCCATGCGGTCAGAAGAGAATTGCCTGCGTCGCGAACTTGAAGTCCGACGTCAGGCGCATGGTCGCCGCACCACTGGGCGAGAGTTTCGCCTTCGTCGATGCCGCGAGCGTGCGCGAAACCGGGGACGCCATCTGGTTCGATCGGCCGATGACAATGGAATGGCGAAAAACCAGCCACCGCGCTCAGCGTATCGACGCACAGATCTTCGTCGAGATGCGCTTCGATATGGCTGAGTACCGCGTGATGCATCGGGCGTAATGGATACTGTGTTGGTTCGTCATGATCGTTCCCTGGCGTCAGCAGTCTGAAGAAGACGGCCGAAGCTGGCATGACAATTCTTGCGCATCAGGTCACTCCATGTGCGCGAAGCAGGACAGCAGTGAGTAACCACGCTGTCGCCAGTTCTCAACCCGCTTCTCACCGCGCTAGTGATTAAACTCGGAGGTTGGCGTTAGCGCTGTCTTGACTCCAGGCCATCTAAACACACTGCATTTTTTATTTGCTCATGCCAACGCCAATCAGGCACTCCAGGCCCGACTCGTACACCGCCGACCCAACGGCGTCGTGGACCTAGCGACAAGAAATCCACGTCACCCTGTAACACCGCGCGTCCGAGATCCGTAATCGTCAACACGTCAGTCCAGGGAGAGCGCACCTCGCCGTTGCGGCCGACACCTGAGCGACGCTCATAAACGCGCGTGCCTTCCATGTTTAATACGCGGTCACGCACCTGGAGGTCGCCCTGGCCGGGGAGTGGGTCGAGTTCATAGGTCAGGTGGCCACAGAGCCGGGCCAGGTTGATCTCGCCGTCAGCGAGCACTTGCAGTGCCATTTCCTCGGTGAAGGACAGGCCGTGCACGCTCGACGGAAGCTCGCGTAAATGCCGATGCAGCGCCTTGGCGAGTAGCGGCAATCCTGGCGTCCCGCTGCGGATGATGGCCGCGAGCGCGCGCGGGTCGGGGTTGATAAGAGCGTGCCAAGCGTCGAGGCCGAGCTTCAACGTAGCGGACGTTGCCAGTTTTCGCGTCGGCCAAAGCATACGTAACGCCTCCGGCGGTAGTTGCCCGAGACCGATGAAGCGCACTGCGCCCGGAAACTCGGCGATATTGATCAACTCCAGTCGGGGCGGCCGGCGGTGTGTCGCGTAATGTCCCAGCAACCGCACCAGCACGAGTTGGTCATAGCAGTCGAACTCGGACCAGATCACGACTCGGTCGTAGTTCGCGGAATCGTGCAGCGTCTGTTCATCGTGTTCGAGACCACGCAGAACAGCCTCATACTGGAGCGGCGGGTCGCGCGAGTCGGCGTAGCTATCGACCAGGAAATGTGCCCGCTCATCAAGACATCCCGGTCCCTCGTGCACCGGGCCGATCAGATAGGGATAGTTGTGTTCGTAGAAGTTGCCGCGAAAACCAGCCTCCAGCAGCGGCACCTTGAGATCGCTGCCACACCGAACGTGCAGGGTGCGCATTTCTCCGTCGATTGCCGAGGACGCATCCGGCGATAGTGCCACTTGCGTCCGCACGGCTTCATGCTCACGAGTCATCTTCGCGATGTGGCGCTTGAGCGCGGTCCAGTTATCGAAGCGCAGGTCCTGCGCAATTAGATATTGCGCCTCGGCGAGCTTTGGTGGGGATTTGAAGCGCGCAAGCGCTTCGGGCTTACCCTCGTGCGCTGCTTTCAGCAACTCCTTGGCACGCCTACGCTGCTGTTCGAAATTGAGACGGAAGTGAGGATAGGATCCGAGCGAGTCGGCCATGACAGAGTCCCCTTATCGGTTACCTGCGTCCGCCCAGGCAGATAAGGGAAACACGGACCTTCACGAGCAGGTCTTGTTGTCGTGGGCGCAGCCCTTTCCGCGGACGTGGATGCTCCGACCGAGCGGAGATATTGTGCGAGTGTTCAACCGAAGCCGTCAACCTTCACCGCACGCATACCTACCGGCCAGTAGCCAGCTAGCTTTTGTTTGAATTTGTAAATGCGGTGGAGCGACTTTCTGCGACGGGTTCACGCCGGCCGATAAATCTGCGCCACCGCGCCACCCGGAAAGGCCTTCGAGCTGATCAGCTTGAGCGTCTTCGGCGCGGAGAGTTCAGAGAACAGCGGCAGGCCTTTGCCCAGCGCAACGGGGGCCACGAACAGGGCGAACTGGTCGACCAGTCCCTGGGCGACGAGACTGCGGGCGAAGCTGACTCCGCCGTGGGCGATGATCGGCTTGCCCTCTTGGGCTTTCAATCTCGCGATTTCCTCCGCCAGGTCACCGCTCGCGACATAGGCCTTCGCCCAACTCTCTGCGCCGGGCTGCGGCTCCGGAGACTGTGTGGTCCCCGCCTTGGCGCGGGCCTCATCGAGTGCCGCCGACGTGTTCACCTTCCTCAGGATCGCCCGCCCCTGTCGTGAGAAGACAGCCTTGGGAATCTGGTTCATGGGCGGCGCGAACACGTCGGTGGAGGTCGGCCACCAGGCGGCCATGTCATGGAAGCTGCGGCTGCCCATGATGTGCAGGCTGGCGTTCCATATATATTCTACGGCCCAGGCCTTCGCCTCTTGATCGGCGCCGAACATCCATGTGTTTCGGCCATCCAGGTCACTTACGAAGCCGTCGACGGATATGGACATCTTCAAAATCAGGTCTCTCACCGGTTGCTCCTGGTTGCGGTTCTAGCCCAAGGACGAGCCAGATCGGCAACGTCCGACAGCTCGCAAGCATTTTTATAGTCGCGTGCACTGCATATCGCGTCGGATACTCATCAGACTTCCTCTGAGGCCCAAGCTCTGAGAAAGTGTCCCTCAGATCCTGGTAACTCCATCCGGCACGACATCGACCTCGAATGCAACTGATCGCCACTTGTCCAGAAGAAACCAAGCCGGCCCTGGTTCTCGAACTCGAAGCCTTGGGTGCGCGTGGCATCGCTCCCGGATATCGAGCTGTGGCCTTCGAGGCAAACGACGCTCTTCTTTATGAGCTGCACCTGAAGCTGCGGACGGCGAGCCGCATCCTGCGGGTCATCAAGGAAGTGCCAGCCAAGTCGCCAGAGATGCTTCGCTCGCAAGTCCGGCGCATTCGCTGGGATGAGTTCTTCGACGCGCGTCATGGCTTCATGGTCGAAAGCCAGGGTGACGATGCGGACAAGGGAGGGATGGCACCGAAGCAAGTCATTACCCAGGTGCGCGAGAGTATCCGCGAGGTCTTCGAGCGCGCTCAAGGGGTCGCACCGGTCGTCGATCGAAGCGAGCCAAAGGTGGTCGTGGTGGCGCATCTTAGACACGGCCGCTGCATGTTGAGCTTCGACACCTCGGGCAAGTCATTGCACAAGCGTGGTTATCGCGTGCAGGGCCATCCGGCGCCGCTCAAGGAAACGCTCTCCGCGGCGATTCTCATCATGGCGGGTTACGACGGTAGCCAGGCATTCATGGATCCGATGTGTGGCAGCGGTACGATTGTCATCGAGGCCGCGATGATAGCGGTCCGCAAGGCGCCGCAGATCCATCGCAAGAAAGGCGAGTTTCATTTCGAGTGGCTCAAAGATTTCGATCGTGAGCTGTGGCGCGTTACTCAGGACCGCGTGCGTGCCGAGAAGCTGGACGCCCCGACTGCACCAGTCGTCGCCTCGGACATCAACTCAGCCTATGTGGCGATGGCGAAAAAAAGTGCGCTGGATGCGCGCGTCGAGAGGTACATGACTTTCAACACGGGCCGCTTCCAGGATGCTGAGCCGCCCGCGACAACCGGCATGCTCGTGACCAACCTGCCGTATGGCGAACGCATTGGCAGCAGCGAGGGCGACGTGGTGCAGTTGTACGAGGAAGTGGGCAACACCTTGAAGCAGAAGTTCAGCGGCTGGCAGGTCGCCATCCTGGCCGCTGCCGCGTCGCCGTATAAGGCGATTGGCCTCAAACCCAAGCGCACTATTTCTCTCATGAACGGCAGCATCCCCTGCAAGCTGCTGCTCTTTGAGATGTATACGGGTACGCGGCGTGCGCCACGCGAGGAGGTACAATAAATAGATCGAATCGCAAGCCACCGCAGTAGCAGATCATGCCGCCGAAACCCCAGCCCATTGCTCTACGAATCGAACTGCTGCAAGTGATGCCGCTCGTCTGGCGTCGAATCATTGTGCCGAATCAGTGGACACCTGCCAGTCTGCATCACTATCTGCAGTGGGTCATGGGTTAGCAGGATTCACGCGCTCACGACACTTCGACCTGTTGCGTTGGGTTGGCGGTGTTTTCGACCGCGAAGGGTTCGACCTCAATCGTTTGAATCGGGATTGGCGCGGCGCAAAGCGAGCGAGGCGCTGACTCGCGAGAATCAAAGATCTACGGAGGTGGCCTAGCAAGTCGCCGTCCTGCGCGAGGGTCGGCAACCCCAAAGTCGCCGCACGAAGTGCGGAGCCTCATTGAAGGAGGTGCAGCTAGAGGAAATATCGCATCGGCGATGTCGGAACCGCGGAGCTCCCTTCGTCCTTCGGATGAACGCGGCCCTCGCGCCGCCTCGCCGCAAGGAGAAGAACCCATGACGATTGTCCTCTACGAATTGCAGCCGACCCGTTCGGAGCGCGTGCGCTGGACACTGCTGGAGCTCGGCATTCCCTTCGAGAGCATCGCGGGGCGTGAGGTATTCACAATGCCCGAGCTCGCGCAGATCCATCCCATGTCGAAGCTGCCGGCCCTGCGTGACAGCGGCCGCCCACTCTTCGAATCCGCCGCCATCTGTACTTGGCTTGCCGATAGCCACCCGCAGGCGGGCCTCATCGCACCTTCAGGCACTTGGGCGCGGGCGCTGCACGACCAGTGGACAGCTTTCACCCTTGCCGAAGTGGAAGCCAATCTCTGGCATACCGCCCGCAATCTCTTCATCTATTCGGAGGAACAGCGCGTCCCGGCGGTTTACGAACAGAACGCCAGAGAGGCAAAGCGCGGCCTGGCCGTCCTCGACGGCGCCTTGCATGGCAAAACCTGGCTGGTAGAGGACCGCTTCTCCGTCACCGACATCTTCGTCGGCTACGCCGTGGCGTGGGCTCGAGTGCAAGGGATGACGGCCGACTTGCCGAATGTGGCAGCCTATGCCGAGCGGATCCTGGCGCGGCCACTATGCCCGTATAAGGCGATGGGGTGAGGGATTCAACGGGCTCGTCGCTGATCACGAAGATTGCTGTTTTGCCTCGGACCCCAACGCCGTTGCGGATGACCTATCGCTCACCCGCTGCCTTGCCAACGTGCATATGAGAACTATGTGTCCTGGGCAGACGCTCACGGTGCAGGATTTTTCCTAGAGTGCCGATGTGCGAAATTGTCTCCGGACGCGAGCCCTGGTACCGGCGCTCGCTGTCCCATGCCCGCTGCGCTCGGCTTGCAGGGGATCCAGTTCGGTCAGGGGGCGTTGTTGCGCCCTTCAACTTTGGCACCAGTGTCAACAACAACACGCCGGACCGCTGCCACACGCGCCATTCGCGATAGCTCCGGCAACATCGTTTGCGATCCGACCTTCTTCGCAGCCCTGACGAGAGACAACATCGCCGGAGGGGTTGCTCCGCCTCAAGCGGGCTGTGTGCCTTACAACCCCATGGGCCGGGGCGTCAGCAGCGCAGCGACCATTGACTATATCTCCGACACCGGCTGGTCGAACATGACGATACGGCAGTACCAGGCGGGTGTGAATCTGAGCGGTGAGCCGTTTTTCACCTTCCCCGGAGTACTGTGTGTGGCAGCTGGGAGCCGTTCTCCGCCAATGATCAGTGCTTGGCAGGCGCGACGCAAGGTCCTCCGGGAGCGATCCTGCGAGGAGGAGGTACGCAGCAGGGCGGATTCGCTGGGCCGTTCTATGTGAATGGCGCGAACGAGCCCGTGGCGGTCTCGAGCGGCAAGATTGGCTTGCGCGCAGTACGATAACTATTGGCACAGCAGGCGTCCCGCGGCACGTCGCCGACGCCTGTCGTCTTCAGGCGCGACATCGCGCGACTGAATCCATGAATGATTTCGCATGTTCCTGCTGTCCAGATGTGCATTCTGGCTAGATGCGTCACGCCGGACTGGCGAGCGGGCGCGGTGCGTGAATCTCCCGCAGGTCCGGATCTACGATCAGTGTGAGTTCGCCGCGCATACCGTCCGGGTCCTCGAACCACAGTGAATGAAACGCGCCTAGATCTTCAATCATGCCGTCGCTGGCGCTGCCAGCAATGAGCCGCGCGCGGATCTGTTCGAACGCATCCTTCGAGACGGCGCCAAGTGCAAGGTGGTCGAGATGTCCACGCTGGAACATGCGCGGATCAGCGTGAGCATGCGGGCTATCCGGTCGTTCTGCCGGATGAAGCCACGAGCCTGGCCCCAGCCGCAGGATCGCGTGTCGCAGCCCGTTCACGTCCTCACGGAAGATGACCTGTGCGCCGAACATGTGTGAGTAGAAGTGGATGAACCGCTCCAGGTTCCTCGTCAGCACGGCAACGTGGTTGAGACCGGCGAGTTGCGGCATGTGAGACTCTCTGTTGTGCACTTGTGCGTAGTGTCCTCGCAGGAGCTTGTGTGACCCGCTCGCCAACGGGAGATTCGGGCCCTGACTTTTGGAAGGGCGGGCGGCGGATTCAATTTCTTGCCAACCGACCCGCCTGCTGGTCGATCATTCAGCCGCTTGAGGTCCTCTCTTGTTCTGCGGATGTTTGTCGAACCAGGCGGTACAACTATCATCGCCAGAGTAAGTAACCCGGTAGCGAGAGCATTGCTATGACTTGTCGGCCACTCGGGTGAGATCGCGGCGCGACTGGGCCAATAAGCGGTCGTAAATCGACTGTGCTCGGCCGGCGAGTGCGCCATCGAAATCGGCCGTTATCGTTGCCGCGCTCAGTCTGAGCGGTTCGTTATCGGCTTCGCTTGCGGAAATGTCTGCCAGCTGCGCGAGCCTTTGCCATGTCTCGGGGCGCGTACACAGATCTTCGTAGCCGACGAACAGCGCAGCTTGCGGCTTGGATCGCTCCAACCACTCGTACGTCTCACACCACAACCTCAGCCAGTAATTCAAAGTATCGGCTTTGTAGACTGACGCGTCGCTGCCAAACTCAAACGGCCGATGGTCCAGACCGAACTCATGATGGCCCAGCCAGGTCATGTAACTCTGGGTGAATGTGTCGCCAGCCTGGACCTTCGAAAACTGCACATGCTGGCGCAGCAGGGAGTAGGCATGCTGAGTCGGCTCCCTGAATGGGATGACGATCAGCGACTGTGGAAATGCCTGCTGGATGGCCGCCAGGCGCAGGATGTTGTTGTTGTTCTTGGAGAGGTATCGATCGAGCGGCGGCTGTGATGCCAGGATCGCGTTGACGTATTTCACATAGCCATCGATCACTTCCCCGTCGGGAGCGTAAGGTCGCAGCCGATCGCTTTCGATGTAATCATCGCCGCTGAAAATGCGCCAGAACACCTCGTCCAGGCTCTCCGGACTATCTGCGTCCACCAAAAGGCCATCGCCGTGTGCTCGCTCCGCACGCTCGATGTTCCGCCGCGACATCTGCGAAAGCTTGTGCCACAGATTGGGAGCCAGGACGAACGGCATGTCCCGGTAAGTCAACGAGCGATAGCGTCCAGTTGCATGAAAACGACGCATGAGGATCGTAGTGCCTGCGCGCGCCAGGCCCGATACGAATACATGCCTTCGATCGGCAATGAGTGCCGGATCCGACTGCACCAACGACTGGTCTAGATCGAAACTGACCTCGGCAATCGGGCGATAGTGCAGCGCTAGCCGATGCAGCAGACGATCCAGATAGCTGTAATGCTGATCGGCCACGGGCTACGAAGCAACGTTGCAGCCGCGCCCATCGTCGGCGAACGGACGGCGATCGCGTGAACTTGGCGCCGAAGCCGTCGCCGAAGTCACTGGCGAGCTTTGGCAGCCTTGAAGCGCTTGACCAGGCGCTTGATCGGGTACCAGACGATCCCCACGAACGCCAGGAAGACGGACGCAAGGATGCCGAGTACGACAGAGATGGCGCCGGCGCCGGTACCGGGACCGATATAGGCATGCGCCACCGTCGTCTGCAGCAGTGTGGCTAGCCCGAAAAGAATTCCTAGTTTGCGCATGAAGGCTCCGTTGCGAAGTTGAAGGCGTCCGATGGAAACCAGATAGCCTCGGACAGGGGATAGTTGAACTTGCCGCCGCCCGGCCTGGTGTTGAATATTTCCAGCACGGTCTTGCCATTCGAGTCGATTTCGATCACCCGACCCTGCTGGGGAACTGTCAGCAGCAGATCGCCCGTCGGCGCGATCTGGTGCTTGCCGCGGATGCGCGAATAGAAATCGATGGACTGCCCATCCAAAACGACCCGGGTCGTCTGCGTGGCTGGAATGATACCCATGATCCGGCTGTAGTTGTGATTCATCTGATTGTCGTAGACGGTGATCTCGCCGGTTGGCTGCCAATCCGGGTCGTGCTGACGTCGCCAGTCGCCGGTGCGCCACCATTTAACTTTCAACGTATCCGGATCCACCACGAAAACCATGTTCAGCGAGCGGGCGCTGACCAGCAAATCGTCCGCCTCGAAACCTGGAAACCGGTCCGCGATGGCGGACGGCAATGGCTCGACGTCGTTCAAGTGAAAGGGATCGTCCAGCCATTTCACACGGACGGCCTTGGGATTACCGTTGGCCCAGTTGATGTCCTTCTCGCGAGCCCCGAGGATCTCCAGGTTCGGGTTGGCGGCGGCGATCGCATCCATCGTAATCGTTTGAGCGACCCTGCCACTGGAAACGTCTACTTTGACCAGCTCGTCGTCGCCCAACCAACCCGGTTTCATGTGCTTGCGCAAAGTCCAAACGAAGTTACCGCTCTCATGCAGAGAGACCGCGTGGTCGAAGATGCCGCCGATGACCCACAGCCGCTTGCCACAACGGTCGAATCGCTGCAACGACACGCCGACGTCATAGGTCACGATGACCGATTCGTCTTTTAGCAACGCGAAGCCGTGAAGAAACTTGCCGAAGGTCGGTTTCGGTGTCTCACCGGGGATATCCTTCTCGGTCAGGATCCATGCCTTCACGACTTCCAGTTCGGGAGACAATGCCAGCGCCGCGTGCTGAAACTCTCCGTTGATCACAAATCCGCCAACGAGAATGCGCCATCCGGCCGTACGCGCCAGAGCGGCGGGGTCGCCGCGCACCATCAGATTCTGCACGTCGATTCCCGGACGCCCGGTGATGGATCTGAATGCAGACAGATCGGCATTGGTCTGCGGCACACGGAGCTGACTGTCTGGGTCCGCGCGCATCTCGCTCAGGGTGGTACGCACGAGGTCCGGAAAGCCGGCGACGGCAAGGGTAGCGGCCCCTAGTTTCCCGAAACGATCGCTGCCGGCGGCCGTGGTCTTCACCGACCAGCCAAACATGACAGCAGTCATTGCCCCCAGAAGGAGGCACAGCAACAACAGCCAGACCGGCACTGATCTTTCCATTTTGTCCGTGAGTCCAGATAGTCATTCGAATCGCTGTCTACGCAGCTCGAAGGAATCAATGAATCTGATACCGGCAAGGGGAGCCGAAGCTGCACGCCGTGGTCTTGCAGCTTCCGCTTCTCCTTCTCGCTTTCCCCAGCTCTTCCTCCTCGCTCTTACCTTATTCTTCTGCTTATACTATGCACGCCAGGTACCGGCAAACGACATCTTAATTTATTCAAAATTGTGATTCGGCTCACACGTTGAGGCTGATGCTCGCAGCATCTTACTGATAAGGGCCGCTCGCTGTAAAAAATAACGGTCTCGCCATTACCAGCGGTCTTCACCTGGATCTTCTCCGCAGGCTATCTACCGTAGCCGTATCGTAGACTGGCGCACCTTGATTCTCGACGGGAGAAAAACGGGTCATGTCGGAAAGGACTTCCTCGAACCTGCTGCTGGCAGCCGAGTTCATAGCCATCAGCCTCCTGTTGAGCGTGCTGCCGTTCCTGTCGTACGCAGTCGGGACGTGGTGGTTCTATCTAGACCTCGGGATGCGGCGAACAGCGTTTTACTATTTCCTGTCCACGCTGGACGATCGTCACCTGATCTGGACTTTCTGCCTCGCGCTGGCAGCCATCGTTTCCGCGCATGCTTTGCTCTCATTGCGACATCAAAGCAAAACCGCGGTCGACCGACGTCGCCACTACTTCATCGCTGCGCTGTTGCTCCTGTCGCTGGCGCTCGCGGGGTACAGGCTCAATCGAGTTCCCTGGTATCCCGACCCGTTATCCGTCCAAGGAGCGGTTTGCAATGCAATGCTCGTGCTCTGCTTTGCGGCGGTCGGATTGATTCTGTCTCGGCGACGACCCGGGGCGAATATTTTCCTGGGTATGGTCATGGTGATGACACTGCTCGCTCCAAATGTCTACTTTCAATACTGTAAGGCCGTTGCGCCGGTAGTTTTCACCGATGTTGCCGAGCAGGTTGGTTTGACAGAACTGGACAATTCCCTGGGCGTTGCCTGGGGCGACTACGACAACGATGGCTGGCTGGATGTGTATATATCCAACCATTTGCCGGCCTCGACGAAGAGCCTGCTCTACCGCAACGACCGAGGATCGTTCTCCATCACACGCGCCATGGCGACCGGGGACATGCATGGCGCCGCGTGGGCGGATTTCGATAATGATGGTGACCAGGACGTGTTCGCCGCCGGCGGCAACGACACACCGAAGGGCCCTCCCTATCCCAACGTCCTTTTCCGCAACGAAAACGGGAAGTTCACAGACGTAGCGCCTGCCGTCGGCGTAGACGAAACGCTAGGCCGTGCCTGGGGCGGGACTTGGGCCGATGTCGACAACGATGGCCTGTTGGATCTGTTCGTGGTGAACTACTTCAGCTCGAACGACCTTTTCATCAACGCCGGTAATGGCGCCTTCCATAACGTCGCGAAAGCCGCAGGACTCAGCGTCAACAACCCTGGCGAGCCGAACAAGATAGGAACGTTGGGCGCCTCGTGGGGCGATTACGACTCTGACGGTGACATGGACTTGGTCACCGCCGGGATCCAAAGCGGCGTTGCTCTCTACCGTAACGATGGGAAAGTTACCTTCTCCAATGTCACCGCATCCGCGGGCGTGCTCGTCGGCGGCGACTTGGGAACGGAAAGCTATCCCAAAGGCCCGACGGGCTGCGCCTGGGGAGACTACGACAATGATGGCGACCTCGACCTGTTCATCGCCTGGCTCACAGGCAAGATCGGGCGGAACCTTTTGTTTCAGAACACGGGGTCCGGGGTTTTCGTCGAGGTAGGCAAAGCCGCTGGCGTCGACGCCAGTCTCGCCAGCCGCGCCGTCATGTGGGGCGATTTCGACAACGACGGATATCTGGACCTGTTCCTGGTCAACGAGGCTGCCGATGAAGGGACCGGCTCGACAGCGGCCGCGCGTGGCTGGAATACCCTGTATCTGAATCGTGGCGATGGAACGTTCGCCGAAGCCAACGCCGATGCGTTGGGAGTCGCAGGATTTCCTTTCGTGCGCGAAGGCACAGGCACTATTGTCGACTACGATAACGACGGTTTCCTGGATATATTCGTCGACAACCAGGGCGTCAAAGGCCACACACGCTATCTGCGAAGGAATCTGCTCCTGCGAAATTCCGGCAACGATAATCACTGGTTGAAGATTCAGCTGCATGGCACCACCAGCAACCGCGATGGCATCGGAGCGAAGGTTACGTTGTCCGCGGGCGGGCGCCAGCAGTTCAGGGAACGGGGCGGAGAGTCGCACACCTTTGCTCAGAACACTCCGATAGTCCACTTCGGTTTGGGTAACTTGAAACAGGTCGACAGTGTGCGGATACAGTGGCCCAGCGGTATCACGCAGACCTTGAACGACATCGCGGCGAACCAGCTACTGACAGTCACCGAGCCTGCAAAACAAGAATCCGCGACGGCCGTCCCATGATCTACATACCGCTACTGATGTTCTGCATCGTATTCTTCGAACTCTTCATGCTGCTTCGCCTGGGTAAGGACGCCTTGGCAATCATTTCCCGATCGCTAGAAGGCATGCGCATGTTGGCATCCGCCGAACTCGACGACGACGACAAAGAAATCCTGGTGTTGCGCATGTCGCGCGAGATTCTCAAGGCGACACTATGGTTCGCGAGCAAATTCGTCGTTATCAGTTTGGTTCTCTACCTGCTCTTTCGCCTGACGGTTGCACTCTTTCCCGGCCTGGAGCCGAAGCTGCTGGAGGGATTTGTATCTCCGATCGTCATCCTGGTTTTAACGGTCGCCACTGTTTGTTACGCGCGGATGCATAAAGTCGTCGCGGCACGGCTGAAGTAGCGCTGAGGCGCCTGTAATGGACGTGGAGTGAAGAGGTGGCGTCGTTCGATCGATGTGATTGGTCAACTCGGCAATGAGGATGAGCCACGACATCGACCAGCCTCTAGTCAAGGTACGAACGATTATGCGCGTGGCATCTCACGCAGTAAACGTGGCCCCACCGCACGCCTATTCACTCGTTGGTTCTTCCCCGTCCGCACTCATGGAGTAGGGGCCTTCTGCTTCCGCTCCCACGCCTCACGCGCCAGATCGTGCGCAGCCATGACAGGGCACTGGCGTATCCGCCCGTAGCCTTCAAGGTGGCGCTCTACACCGACTGGCACACTGAATATCTGTTGAAACAATGATATAGCGCGACATTGATCTGTGGCATAGGGCTAGGATACAGTGTTATTACTGTTGTAGTAACATCGTGTCTTCGACGCTCATCAGATCTTTGGCAGGTGAAACGTGGTTGCGCTCAAAATTCGCAAGGTGGGAAATTCGCTTGGATTGGTATTGCCGAAGGAAGTAATTAGCCGCCTCCGTACGAGTGAGGGACAAGACGTGTTTCTCCTAGAAGGGCCGAACAACACATATCGCATTACGCCCTTTGATCCAGCCTTCGAAAAGAAGATGGAGAAGGCCGAAGAGATCATGGCGCGTTACCGGAACACTCTCCATGTCCTTGCCAAATGAGCGAGCCGATCTGGATCGAGGATGATCTAATACTGACGATCCACGATCGGTTGCTTGTCGAGCACGGTGGCGCTGAGGGTTTGCGCGATGAATCACTCCTTCAGTCCGCTCTAGCCAGACCACGGAATCATATAGCTTATGCAAGTTCGGACATCATCGAGCTCGCGGCGAAGTACATAGCGGGCATCGTACAGAACCATCCATTCGTAGATGGCAATAAGCGCACTGGATTTGTGATCGGTGTACTGTTCATAGAACTCAATGGCTTTCGATTCACGGCCACCGAAGAAGCCGCAGCGCAAGCCGTTCTCGAGCTGGCTGCTGGCGTAATAGACGAGAGCGCATTCCGCGAATTCCTTCGGGCTAATACGCAACCAGATGTGTAAAGGCTTCGAGTTCGAGTGGTAGAAGGGGTTGCGCATGTTCCTGCAGTCCGAATGAAAGTACGCGTGAGGTAGTCGGCCTATATTTGTGCTGGAGCAATTTCGGCTGCGCTGAACGCCCACCGCCCGCTTTTTCACGCGACCGTCGCAGGTGCGGCTCTTCTTCTTTGGTCGATCACTGTTACTCTTTTCATGCAGCCATTCGACCTCACTCAGTTGTGCGCAGCCTTGGTGCTGCCAATTCCGCTTGCAGTGTTTGGGTCTCGACTGCTGCGAGGTAGAAAGGAAGCGGATAGGAGCAACATTCAAGTGCAGGATTAGGTGCAGAAGGGATTTCTGATGTTCCTGCAGTGCCGCTCCGAATTCGCGTACGGTGATGTCGCGGAAACCCCGGAACCATCTGCTACTTTGGCTTACCGCGCTTTGGTTTGAGGCGACGAGGAGGCTTTCGAGAAAACAACTGACTATGTGTTCCGATACGATGAAAGATCGCTACGGCAGGCTGGGAAATCGGCGTGGAAGCGCTCGCAGATCCCGTTCGTCTGCGGGGCGGGTACCCGAACCTTGCCACGGACGTGGATCGATTCGTCGGAAAAATGGCTCCACCCTTTACCCGAGAAAGAATGGTTCCTCGACCAGCTACGGCAGCATCGGCGGCCGGAGCGCGGCTCGTGGGCAATCTGTGATCTGATCCGGACGGATTGATGCGTTCTTTGCTTGTGATCGCATACAACGGTATCGCCTCCGGCGTAGAGCCTCCTCGGTTGAGGACCACTCGTAGGCCGGGGTAAGAATCGATCAGATCAGCGATATGGTGAAGCGCGTTCAATAGTACGCGAATACATTTTATTCGAGTACGAGCCTAGCTAGATTTTCAGTCCTCATGGGCTGGTGCACGTTCCGTTGTATGTTGTAGGGCAGCTTTGGTTCGTGGCGCCACGACCGGTCACGTACTCGCGCACACCGCCTGCGCCGGAGAACACAAATTTGTATTTGCGATCAGCGGGAGCTGCGATCGAATTGGGATCATCGGTCAAGCTCCAGATCGCGAATCTATTCTTCAAGGTAACCATATATAGGTCGTACACATCCTCTGGCGCGTAGTCGCAACACGCCTCCCAGCTCTGCATCGACGGAATCTTGTCGATGAAAGACTCGGTGCCGTAATCATTGGTGCCATACTCCGGATAACTCGGGTCCTGTAGCGCGACGCCCCAACTGCCTTGAAAGATTCGCGAACCTTGATCGCGATAACGCTTGCCAGGCTGCGCGCTGTACATGTCTGGCGCACCCCAGCCAAGACCGACGCTCTTCATTATTTGAAAGAGCCGAAGTGCGGCGACGTCGCCGTGGTGATAGGCCTCGTCCCCGGCGTGGCTGTAATAATTGATGTAGATTGACGTCGGCGTGTGGCTCCATGCGGTAGCAACTGCCGGCACGATGATTTCGAGGTTGTCCTGCAAGTCGTGGACGTTGGCATCGATACCGTACGCGTCGTATGCGTTCGCCGTCTCGGTGATAATCATTCCTGCAAATGCTGGATCCTCGTTGAGCGTCACGCCCTGAGAGGTGA
>Ga0157380_10000801_pt1 | contig 19742 bp, 17 predicted proteins | sample S35metaG_FD_119757 | JGI IMG/M metagenome (GOLD analysis project Ga0157380, IMG submission 119757) | Switchgrass rhizosphere microbial communities from Kellogg Biological Station, Michigan, USA - S3-5 metaG | ecosystem: Host-associated > Plants > Roots > Rhizosphere > Soil | place: USA...
CACGCGTAGCATTGGAGCTTGCTGACAACGAAATATCGAACGCGATACGGCCATGCATTCAGAACCTACTGAGCGAAGTAGACGAACTGCATGAGCACATGAAGCAAGTGGAGCGAATGTTGGTGGCGCTGTCGAAAGAGGATTCTGTAGTGCAGCGGCAGTTGCAAACTCCAGGTATAGGGCTGCTAAGCTCGCACGCATTATTTGGGCAACGTGGAAATATGAACGGGCCTTCGACGGAGATTGGAGCGTAAATCACGCTGAGGCTCAGGCGATCTGAGCATCAGTCGTCATCTCACCTCAGCAAGCTGCAAGTTACGCGATCGCGATCATGTCCAAGCGGAACGGCCGCTGGCGCGGAGAAGCCGAAAATCCCTCTCGCCCTCGAGGCATCGAGAAGATGATTGGCTCCGCGCCGGCGACTTTCATGATGTCCAGCGCCACGCACCCCCAGGTGTCTGCCCATCAACAGGACGAATACACGGTTGCAGCCGATCCCGCTATGGTCTGCGCGACACGCATCGAACCAGGGCTTGCAGATCAGAGAGAGACCGGCGCGTTTGCCCTTGACACCGGAGTCCATACAAGAGATTTGGTCTGTTCCTGCAATCCCGGTGCGTGTACGTGTGAGGTGATTCCCGAACGGAAACTGATCTCAGAACACTTTGGCTGTAGTCGTACCCCGCGGCCTCGATGTTGTTGTCCTCCGGATGGTGAACGAAATCGTGCAATGACCGGGCCGGTAGTCCCGATAACTGGGCACATGTGCCCAACTCTAGGCCAGTCCCTCGAAGGGGTTGCTCCAAGCCGAGTACTGGCAGAGTCGTTCGTGCCAGGCCATGACGCGCGGGTACCTCTGAACAGGTAACTTCGACGCATCCGCAAATGGCAGAGCTGTCGCTACGCGAAAATCGGCGTAACTCAGCGTGTCGTGGACCAGCCAAATTCGGTTCAACAGAACTTCTTCGAGCACCGTCGCGAATCGGTGAAACTCACGTGTCGCTTCCTCCAGCGCTCGAGTGTCGACCGATGTATCACCGAAGGTCGGTTTGACCACGAACTCCCAATAGAATGCGCTCGCCGCCCTGATGAAGTGATGCGTGCTCCAGCTGATCCACATCTGAAGCTCCGGTGCCCGATCGTCCGTCGGCCAGAAGTCGGACTTCGCGATGCTGGACAACCTGCAAGCGATCGCGTCCGTTTCCCACAGTGTGCGATCGTCCTCTACCAGCACGGGTACCAGAGTATTGGGATTGACCGCGCGAAAAGCCTGTTCATGCTCCGGGTGCCGAGGACTTGCGCGGACGAAGTCCACCGGAGAGTGCAGATACCGAGCTACTGCGACCGCGACGCGTGGATTGAGATTGTGCGAATAGTAAAGCTTCATGAATGAGAGCGTGATGTCTCTGAACTGAGGGCAGCAAGCCTATCGGCCGGCAGGTGGGGCGACAACCCCGTGCTCTTCGTATTGAGGCAGGTCGTCAGTGATCGTGAACCACGGTGCCTTGGAGCCGACGAAAATGTGCTTGGTCGGGCGGATCGTCGGATCGTCGATGAGCGTTCCCATGGCGACGTGAACAAAGACGCCAGCGCGAACGACCGAATAGAGGAGCGAGCCGCACGCCCTACAGTGCGTGTTGTTGCCATTTTCGTCGCCAAAGATCATTAGGTCGTCCTCGCCCTTGGTGACGACCAGCTTGTCTCGCTCTATGCCTGCGAACGGCTTGAAGGCTGAACCAGTCGTACGCCGGCAGTTCGAGCAGTGGCAGTTGGCGGCGTAGATGAATTCGTCCGCGACGGCGTAGTGGACGCTCCCACAAAAACACTTTCCGGCAAGCGTGCGGTCGCTCGCCTTCTGGGGGTTTGCCACTGGTCCCTCCTCGGGCGGTCAACGGTTGGAGCGCGTTCCTCGCCAAATTCTGAACTGACGCACTAGCGTTTTGCAAATTCAGTAATGTCACTGTTGTGGTATGGGTCAGTCCGGGAACGGCGCCACCCGCAAGATTGGTGGCGCGCAGCGTTCCTTATACTCAGGTGCGGGCAGAACAGGCTGCAACGAAGAAGCGATTACGCGTGTTCCTGCAGTGAGAATGCGGGTGCGTGTCAGATGAACGTCAGCCTGCTACTAGTTCATCCGCTGGAACTCGACGCTGCCCTGCGCCGCCAGGATACTTGTGATGGTCCCATCATTGCTCTCAACCAATTGGAGCCATGGACTACCCACATCGGAGAAGGTTAGTTGCGGGCAAAAGAACTGCCCGGCAGTCGTTGCGAATACCTCTGCGACACCTGAGCCTCGCCAATTCATCAGCAATCGATTGCCACGAGAGTAAACGTCGATTACCAGCTCGTAGCCTAGTTTGTAATGCCCGGAGGCTGCGGCGAGTGTCCTTTGCGGCACGGGTATGACGCTCTGCTGCTTGATCATTGCCCCGGGAGGCTGCTGCGTCGTAGGTCCATAGTTGGGCCACTCGTAGACGCGGCTGATGCTATCCAGGATCTCCTTGATCAGCATGAAAGAGAACCCGGAATTGGTCATCACTACAGCACCACGCCCTTGGTGCATGTAGGCTGCAAACGTCGACTCGAAGCCCTCGTTGAAGCCATCGTGACCGAATCGAGCCGAGTTGCCAGCACCGCTGATGGCAGGCCCCAAACCTCTCTGACCGAGCCCGGGAGTCAGCATCTCATGCGCAAGGTTGCTATGTAGCGGCTTGGCAGCGGATCCTTCATAGGATTGCTGCACGCTGACAATGTACCTCGCAATGTCTGTTGGAGTCGTCCAGAGCCCAGCGACCGTCAGCTCGGGGCTGACTCGAAAGCGTCCCGGAACAACTTGCCCTCCTGCGTAATGGCCACTGGCGGCGACCGCCAGCAGCGAGTCGGGCAAAGGTTGCGCGAAAGTGCTGTTTGTCATGCCGAGCGGTTTGAACACTGCCGCCTGCATGTACGATTCAAAGGGCTTGCCTGAAATCTCCGTTGTCAGCTGCTGCAATACTTCGTATCCCGCTGCCGAGTACTGGAAGTTCTTGCCAGGCTGGTCGATCACGTGGATCGGGCCAACTCGCGCGGGCGGCTTTCCTAGTAGAATCTGCATCGTAGTGGGTAGTTGTTCCCCCATGGCAAAAGGACGGTTGATGCTCGCGTCCATGTGATGTCCGAGCCCTGCGGTGTGATTCAAGAGCATGCGAACGGTAACCGCATGATCGCGCGTCAGGCCGCTCTGGGGAATTTTCCAGGCTTTGAGCCTACCGTTCACGTCGTCGTCGAGATTCAAGAGCCCGTGCTGGACCAGCAGGAGCACACCCATCGCGCTGACAGGTTTGCTGATGGAAGCGGCCTGAAACAGGGTGGTCGTAGTCACAGGTCGACCGCTGCCGGTATCGGCAACCCCGTAACCTTTGGCCCACGCCAGTCGTCCGTTCTCAACTACCGCTATGCTGAGGCCAGGCACGCCGTAGGCGCTCATGCGATCCTCGATGCTTTCGGTAATGCCTTCCTTCTGCGTTGCTATTGGCAGCAATCCGGATTCGACACGCTCGATCCTGACGTCAGCGGGTCCCGACGCCGTCAGAGCAGTCGTCGATAGCAATGTTGCAATCATGCCAGCGCAGATATGAGATGGGCGGTACATGTGCAGTGTCGCTCCTTCTAACGACAGTGATGGAGAAGCCGCCTCGGCAGTATAGATCTGAGCAAGGTCGCCCATGCACCGTGCAGGATATCGACGAGAAGGGATTTGACCCTGCAAGAACAAATACCACGTCCACGCGATGCCATTCACTCGATCCTCCCTCCTCCGATCCTCCCCAGCTTCGTATAGTAGCCGCCGGTCTCCAGAACGATTGTCACAGGTTCCGCGCTCAGGTTGCGCCAGTACCAGCCGTGTTGGCCGGTGAACGGGGCGACGAAAGAACCGTGAGCCGAGCCGGTGCGTTCGACGATCTGGTAGCTCTGGTAGAAATCCTTGGGCCAGTTGCCTTCGGTGGGTTCGCCGTGGAATTCGAAATAGACTTCGCCGCCGGCGACGGTCCAGGAATATAGCAAAGGCTCGCCTGCGGCCAGCAGCGCTTTGTATTCGAGTTCTTCGCGGCCTTGCACCTGAATTTCGATGCGCGCGCTGCGATACTTCTGTGGATGTGGATGCATCACACTGGTGCCCGCCAGCGTCACGTTGCCCGCTGCGGTGGCGCCTTTGCTTGCGGACATCGCAGACAGACCCAGCAATCGGCCCGTGCGTAGTGGATCCATGCCGTACTCCGCGGGAAATACCACGGTGATCAGTATCAACGCGGCGACCGCAGCGGCGATTACAGTGCTGATCAGCAATTGCCGCGATGACCGCACGGGCTGTTCGCTCATAATGCCGCACCGGTGCCGGGCCAGTAGCCCGCCAGTTGGAAGCCGAGCAGGACGAAGCCCGCTGTCATCAGTACTACGTTGGCGGCGTAGGCCTGCCGCTCGAATACACGAGTGGAACGCCAGAAGTTCATCGCGAGCAAGATCGCGCTCAACGCCAGGATCTGCCCGATCTCCACACCGATGTTGAATGCGATGATGTTCGACACCAGCCCGTCCTTGGATAACGAGAAATCCTGCAGCTTGGTCGCGAGGCCGAAGCCATGGAAAAATCCGAATATCAGCACCGCCACTCTTGCGTCCGGCTGCACGCCGAACCATTGCCTGAATGCGCCAAGGTTGTCGAGCGCCTTGTAGACAACCGAAAAGCCGATGATGGCGTCGATCAGATAGGAATTGACGTGCGTGCCGCTCAACACGCCGTAGAGCAACGTGACGCTGTGGCCTATCGCAAACAGCGTGACGTAGCCGGCAACATCGCGCAGACGATAGAGGAAGAAGATCACGCCAACCAGGAACAACAGGTGATCGTATCCGGTCACCATGTGCTTGGCGCCGAGATAGATGTACGGCACGATCTGCATGCCGGTCGAGCTCTCGAGAAAATATTGATCGGCGGCTGCGACTCCGTGGGCGAATGCTTGCGCACAGCAGAGCATCAACGCCGCGAAACGGGCAGCATGAGCGGCAAGCGCTCTCGATCTTGGTGATAATAGGAAATGCATCGGAACGTCTCTGGTCGGTGAACCGAGGATAGCAGTCCATGCGACCGCGGGCATGGACTGCGTGAAATGTGGATTGTCCACGTTCCTGTAGCCATTGTTCTGCTAGGCTATTCACCATGCATCTGCACCGTCGCACGATGGTCCTGTTGATTCTGCTGCTCGGCGTGACCCTGCTGGTCACGCGGATTGCCGGCAGCCACCTGCATTTGTGTTTCGACGGCATGGAGCCGCCCGTGTCCATGCACCTGCTCGACGTGGATACGCACCATGCCAGCGATGCGGAACACAACGATCGCAACGTCGAGCTCCCCGGAGCGACGCTGGCGAAAGCCTCGGCATCGCTGGCGGATGCGATCTTCCTATTCGGCGCCGTCTTGTGCCTGGCGCTACTGCCGGATTCTTTGCGTCATTCACGGCCGCTCTCGCGGCTGACGCAATTCCTCGAAAGTACCAAGCTCTTGCGTCCGCCGCTGCGCGGACCCCCTGCCCTCCTGCCACTTTAGAACCCACTTCGCGCCGGTCTCGTTCGAGAGGCCGAATGGCGCGACGTCCTGTGTTTGTTGTGGGAGGCTTCCATGCCCTTGCCTTGCTCTCGTGCGTTACTTGCACGCCTCGCGGCTATCGCCGTTTTCGCGACCAGTTCGTTACCTGCCGTTGCGGCAGACATCTCATCGGATGCATTGACGCTGCGTGAAGCAATTCGCGCGACATTGGCCAGCAATCCGGATCTCAAATCGTTCGCCTACACCTTGCAAGCGCAGGACGCGCGAGTCCGAGGCGCCGCGCAAACACCTGCAATAGAAATGTCGGTGGAGGTCGAGAACGTTCTCGGCACCGGCGGCGTTCGCGGACTGAAAGAGGCCGAGACCACGTTCGCGCTGTCGCGAGTTGTGGAACTCGGTGGCAAGCGCCACTTGCGCGTCGACGCGGCCCAAGCTGAACGCGACGGTCTCACCACCGATCGGCAAGCCGCGCAGCTCGATCACCTGGCCGAAGTCACGAGGCGTTTCGTACACGTGGCTTCCGACCAGAAGCAACTCGAACTCACCGCGGAAGCAGTCCGGCTGGCGAGCGGTACAGTCGAAGCGGTCAAGCGACGCGTCAATGCGGCCAAATCTCCGGAAGTCGAACTGCATCGAGCCAACGTCGAACTGATTCGGGCCGAGGTGGAACTCGAACATGCGCAGCATGAATACGCCAGTTCGAAAGTCCTGCTCGCTGCGATGTGGGGAGAGACGCAGCCGCGATTCGAAGCAGTGAATGCCGATCTGTATGCATTGCCGACGCCGGAATCGTTCGATGCATTCGCGTCGCGGTTACAGCGCAGTCCGGACTTCACTCGTTTCACTTCGATCGCCCGACTGCGGGACGCCGAAGTTCGATTGGCTCAATCCCAGCGCAAAGCCGATTTCACGCTATCGGCCGGGGTGCGCAGACTGGATGCCGGCAACGATCACGCATTCGTCGCAGGCTTCAGCATGCCGTTCGGATCGCGTAGCCGCGCCCAGCCCGCAATTGACGAAGCGACAGCGCTGGCGAGTGCCGTCGAACTGCAGCGGGCCTCGGCGAGCGTGAACGCTCGTGCACAACTCTTCGCGATCTATCAGGAGCTGCGCCACGAGATTTCCGAAGCAGCGACGCTACGCGATCGTGTCCTCCCGCAGATTCAGGAAGCCCTGCACGAGACGGAGTACGCCTACGAGCGTGGCCGCTACGGTTATCTCGAACTCGTCGATGCGCAACGCGCCTACCTTGAAGTGCAGCGGGCACTCATCGAAGCCTCTGCCAACTCCCATACCTATCGAGCCGAACTCGAACGGCTGACGGCGGAACCCTTGGCCGATTCGGGAGAACTGCCATGAGAATGCGTGCGCTGCCGATTGTCGTGTCGTGCGTAGTCCTGTCGCTCCTGGCGGGGTGCGGAAAGCCATCGCCCGAGCCGGCCGAGTCCGAAGTGCATCGCGAACATGAGGAGAAGCCCGGCACCCTCGACTTCAGCGATGCGGAGATCGCCGCCTCCGGCATAGAAGTTCTCGCTGTGGGTGCCGCCACCATCGGCGAGATGCTGCCGTTGTACGGCACCGTTCAACCCAATGCGGAGCGCACTCGTACGGTCTCGGCACGTTTTGCCGGTGTGATTCAAACGGTGTCCGCCATCGTAGGCGACGCGGTGCGCGAAGGCCAGGTGCTGGCTACCGTCGAATCGAATGAGAGCCTGCGCAACTACAATGTCGCCGCTCCTCTGTCAGGAGTCGTCACGGCGCGCAACGCCAATCCGGGCGAAGCCGCTGGAGAGTCGCCGTTGTTCACGGTCGCCGATCTCTCCACTGTCTGGATCGAACTCGCCCTGTTTCCACGCGACTTTTCCCGCGTGCGCACCGGACAGGAAGTGAGAGTCAGGACTGTCGACGGTGGGCTGAGGGGCACGGGAAGGATTGTCTACATTGCTCCCGTGAGCCAGGGCGGAAATCAGACCTTGATCGCCCGCGTGTTGCTGGAGAATCGGGAGCGGCATTGGGCACCCGGACTCTATGTTTCTGCAGAGGTCGTGCTGGCAGAGCGCAACCTACCGCTGGCTGTCCGTAATACGGCGTTGCAACGACTGAATGACGACGTCGTCGTGTTCGTTCGCACCGGCGATGGATTTGTAGCCCGCAAAGTCGTCACGGGAGCGAACGATGGCGAGTGGACACAGATTCAGTCCGGTTTGAGCACTGCCGAACGTTACGCAGCAGCAAACAGCTTCGTGTTGAAATCCGATCTCGGCGCGGCGGAGGCGGATCATGAGCACTGAGCTGCGCTGCCCGCGAGCATCCGTGGGAATCGCATCATGATCGACGCATTGATCCGCTTCTCGATCGAGCGACGCTGGGTCGTCATGCTGCTGGCGCTGCTGGCGGCAGCGCTCGGCGTCTACAACTACCAGCGCCTGCCTATCGATGCTGTTCCCGACATCACCAATGTACAGGTTCAGATCAATACCCAGGCCGAGGGCTACTCGCCGCTCGAAGTCGAACAGCGGATTACCATCCCGGTGGAGATGGCTATCGCCGGGTTGCCGCACCTGGAGTACACGCGATCGCTGTCTCGGTATGGATTGTCGCAGGTGACGGTGGTGTTCGACGAAGGCACCGATCTGTTCTTCGCGCGCAACCTGGTCAACGAAGGCTTGCAACGCGTGCGTTCACAATTGCCGGCAGGGATCGACGCAGAACTCGGCCCCATTGCGACCGGCCTCGGCGAGATCTTTCTCTACACCGTGCATGCCGATGACGACGCCAGGCAAGCAGACGGCACTCCCTATGACGCGACGGCACTGCGAACTTTGCAGGACTGGATCATCAGGCCGCAACTGCGTTCGGTCCGTGGAGTCACCGAGGTCAACACCATCGGCGGCTATGAGAAGCAGTATCACGTGACGCCCGATCCGGCCCGCCTGCTCGCGTTCGGCGTCAGCATGGAAGATGTCGTGAAGGCCCTGGAACGCAGCAATGCGACCGTCGGTGCCGGTTACCTGGAGCGCAACGGCGAGCAATACCTGGTTCGAGCGCCTGGGCAACTTGCATCGCTCGAAGACATCGAAGGAGTCGTGGTTGCTGAGCGTGCAGGTGTACCTGTCATTGTCAGCAATCTGGCGGAAGTCGCGTTGGGCAAGCAGCTACGCACGGGCGCCGCCACTCGCGATGGTGAGGAGACGGTACTCGGCACGGTAGTGATGTTGGTGGGAGAGAACAGCCGGACTGTAGCGGAAGCAGTCGCGGCGAAGCTCGAGGAGATCAATCGAACCTTGCCTGAAGGCATCCGCGCCGAGTCTGTCTACAACCGCACGGACCTGGTCAATCGCACCATCGCGACAGTGCAGACCAATCTGATCGAAGGCGCAGTGCTGGTCGTAGCGGTGCTGTTGCTGATGCTTGGAAACGTTCGTGCGGCCTTGCTCGCGGCGGCCGTCATTCCATTGTCCGTTCTGCTGCTGATCACCGGCATGGTCGAGAATGAAGTCAGCGCCAACCTGATGTCGCTGGGTGCACTCGATTTCGGCCTGATCGTCGACGGCGCAGTCATCATCGTCGAGAGCTGCATCTTGAGATTGGCGCAACGCCAGCACGAGACCGGCAGGCTGCTGGCCACTCGGGAACGCTTCGAAGTAGTGTTCACAGCAACGCGGGAAGTGTTCACGCCCAGCCTGATCAGCGTGCTGGTCGTGATCCTGGTCAATCTTCCCATTCTCGCGCTCACCGGCATCGAAGGGAAAATGTTCCGACCGATGGCGTTCACCGTGATCGTCGCCTTGCTGGGAGCACTGCTGCTGTCCCTCACGTTCGTTCCAGCCGCGGTTGTATTGCTGCTGCGTGGGAAAATTTCGGAACTCGACAATCGCGTCATGCAATGGGCCAAGCACGCCTATCGTCCGGCATTGGCGCTGGCGTTGAAACATCGAGGAGTCACAGTGGCGTTCGCAGCGCTGCTGGTCGTCATCGCCGGCATCGCGGCCGCGAGGATGGGTTCGGAGTTCATCCCCAATCTGGATGAAGGCGATCTCGCCGTGCAGGCACTCCGTATTCCCGGCACCAGCCTGACGCAATCGCTCGACATGCAGGCGAAGTTGGAGAAAGCGCTGCTCTCCCTGCCGGAGATCAAGACTGTGTTCGCACGCACCGGCACCGCCGAAGTGGCCACCGATCCCATGCCGCCGAATATTGCGGACGGCTATGTCATGCTCAAGCCCGCCGACGCATGGCCGGATCCGGGCAAGTCGCGAACTGCCCTGCTCGATGAAGTGCAGCAAGTACTGGGCAGACAGCGCGGCAATGCCTATGAAATCTCGCAGCCCATTCAACTGCGCTTCAACGAACTGATTTCGGGAGTGCGCTCGGATCTCGGCATCAAGCTCTACGGTGACGATCTCGAACAGTTGCTTGCCTCCGGAACGCGCATCGCCGGCATCGTGAGCCGCATTCGAGGAGCGGAAGGCGTGAAAGTCGAACAGGTCGCCGGCCTGCCCGTGGTGTCGATCGAAGTGAACCGCGCCGCCATCAGTCGCTATGGAATCAGCCTCGCCGACCTGCAGGATCTGCTGGCCGCCGCGCTCGGCGGCGAGGAAGCCGGAACTATCTTCGAGGGCGACCGTCGCTTCGCCGTCGTCGTGCGCTTGCCCGAATCACAGCGGGAAGATCTCAGCGCACTCGAACGATTGCCGGTACCGCTGCCCCATGGGGGCTTCGTGCCGCTGAGTGAAGTCGCCAGGTTGAATCTCACTACAGGCCCGAACCAGATCAGCCGCGAGAACGGCAAGCGACGGCTCGTCGTCAGCGCGAACGTCCGCGGCCGCGATCTCGGCTCCTTCGTCGACGAGGTCCAAGATCGCGTCGCGGCCGAGGTAAACCTGCCTGCCGGTTATTGGCTCGACTACAGCGGCACGTTCGAGCAACTCGAATCAGCCGCCTCGCGCCTGCAACTGCTCGTGCCGCTGACCCTGTTGCTCATCTTCGGATTGCTGATGATGACATTCGGCTCGGCCAAAGACGCGCTACTCGTATTCAGTAGCGTGCCACTCGCATTGACGGGCGGCGTTGCGGCCTTGTGGCTCCGTGACATTCCTTTGTCTATTTCCGCCGGCGTCGGCTTCATCACACTCTCTGGAGTCGCTGTACTCACCGGCGTCGTCATGGTCGCGGCCTTCCGCGACATGCCTGCACGCGATCGCTCCATCGAACACGCGATCACTGCAGGCGCCCTGCTGCGATTGCGCCCGATATTGATGGTCGCAATGGTCGCCAGCCTCGGCTTCTTGCCCATGGCACTGAGTACGGGCACGGGCGCTGGGGTACAGCGTCCGCTCGCGACTGTCGTCATAGGAGGGATTCTATCGGCGACGCTGCTGACGTTGCTGGTACTGCCGGCGTTGTATGCGTGGGCGCATGGTGACAAGGCGGGTCGCGCGTGAGCTAACGTGCGGTCACTCGTGCCCGCTCGATCACTCTCGCGGTCCACTGCGGCGATACCAGGAAGTCTGGCCGCTCGATCGGGTCCATTGAAAGCCGGTCACTTTGCCGGCCGCGTTGCGCTCGAAGACGGCGCGGCGGCGCGCCAGACCACCAAGGAAAGTTTCCGCTTGCTCAGTAGCCCGGTGTGGCATCCGAACGGCAACTATCTCGCAGGCCGCAAACATTTCACCACGCGGCGCTCGCTCGGCACCGGCGAGATCTGGCAGTTCTGGCCGGCAACCGGCGTCAACTACACGCCGACCTTGATCGTGACATTCGGCGGCCTGGGTGCGGAGAATTATTTCTACCAGGACTCGGAAGTGTGGACGCATCCGATCCTGTCCAGGTTCGTCCCGCCGCACATCCTGCAACCCCGTTCGGTGCGGCGCCCGATGGCGCCGCTCACGGACTATCAGCCGATCCGCGACTCGGCGGCGAATGCGAAACGATTGTTCGAGAAAGGCGTGATGGTGAACATAGGAGCCCACGGACAGCGCGAAGGCCTTGGCTCGCACTGGGAAATGTGGGCCTTCGTCCTTGGCGGCATGACGCCGATGCAGGCATTGCACACGGCGACGATCAATCCCGCCCGCCACATGGGATTCGCCAAGGACCTCGGCTCGCTCGAAACCGGCAAGCTCGCCGACATGCTCATCATCGACGGCAATCCGCTGCAGGACATTCGCGTCACGGACAAGATCGCGTTCGTAGTCCAGAACGGCCGTATCTATGAAGGCGGGACGCTTGCGGAGAAGGTCACGGGTGAACGAAAGGTGGCGCCTTTCTATTGGCAGAGGTGACGACGCTTACGTCTTCTTCCGCACCGGCAACGGCACGCTGCAGACGTCGATATGGCCTGCGGGGACTTTGTACCATTCGTCCGTGCGATTGCGGCGGGCTTCGATCAAGGCAGTGAACGTAGGCGTATCGGTGCGTAAAGCCTCCAATGCCACACGCTGCGATTCGGGCAAATCAGACGCGACGCGGACCGAAGTGATTGCGACACGCTTCTCCGCCTTGGCGTAGAAGCCCATTGCGTCGTCGCCGCGAGGTAGAGCAGAGAGCAGCTCGACGCCTTGCACGACGCGACCGACGGTAGTGATGTTGCGATCGAGCTGCCGTGGCGCATGGCCGATCACGACGTAGAGTTCCACGCCGTTGCCGCTATCAGCTGCGTTGTCGCGGCCGACGCCTACAGACGCATAGCAATGAGTAGGCCAGGCAGTCGAAGTTGCCGGATCGCGAGCCGCCGGAAAACCGTCGACGAAGCCGACTTGCGGTGCGTAGGTATCCGGATCGGGCAACACCGTAAATGCCAATCCCTGTGCGGGCCGCGCGAACTCTGGATCGGCGATCTTGCGTTGAGCGCTGCGGATGGGTTTTTTCGCATCGGGATCGCCCCACTGCACCACGAAGTTGTCCTGCACACGATTGATCGAGAGCCCGTCGAAATAATTCTCACGGACCAGTGCCCGGATGTTGTCTACGTGCTTGGGAGCGAACTGCGGCGCGAGTTCGATGATGACCCGGCCTGCGGTAGTCTCCATGTACAGAAGATTGACTGGATCGAGCGTGCGCCAGTCGGCGGGTGTCGATGCAGCAAGCACTTCGCTCATGGTCTTCGCTGCCGCGGTCGCGGCGACCGAGCAGCCCACAAGCAACGCGCAGGCAATGTATCGATTCATTCGTCTACTCCGTGCTCTTGTATGCACTGGCGGCGGCGGTGTACGGGATTCGCAAGCGACGACTGTGCATGTAGGGTGTTCGGTGAGCATGCTATCTTGCCTGCGAATTCACCGAGGAGTCGATCATGATTGCATCCGGCAACTGGCTGGCGTTCGCCGCCGTCGCGTTCGCCATGGTCATCACGCCCGGCCCCAACATGATCTACATGGTATCGCGATCGATCTGCCAGGGCAGGCGCGCCGGGCTGATTTCGTTGCTGGGCGTCCTGGCCGGCTTTGCCGTCTACGCATTGCTGGCCGCTTTCGGCATCACTGCGATTCTCGCCGCCGTACCGTTTGCCTACGATGCGCTTCGAATTGCGGGCGCCGGCTATCTCGCCTGGCTGGCGTGGAATGCACTACGGCCATCGGGCACCTCGCCTTTCGAACCTCGCGACCTGCCCATCGACCCACCCGCCAAACTCTTCGGCATGGGACTCCTCACCAATCTGCTGAATCCGAAGATTGCCGTGCTCTACCTGTCACTGTTCCCGCAGTTCGTCGATCCGGGCCGCGGACATGTGCTGGCGCAGAGCATGGTCCTCGGCGGAACTCAGATTGCGATCAGCGCTTCGGTGAATGCGCTGATCGTCGTCATGGCCGGCACGATCTCGGCATTCCTTGCAGCCCGTCCGCTATGGAGCCGTGTGCAGCGCTGGATCATGGGTACCGTACTGGGACTGCTGGCAGTACGCATGGCTGTAGACGCGAGGAAATGATCGGACTTTTTAAGTCGGAATGTTCTGGAACTTTCGCGAGGCCCGCTGCTTCCATGGGCGTCATTCGCAGGAACTCCCTCGACTCCAGATGTCCGTCCCCGACTTCACCAGCGCCACGCCATTGTTCATCGTTTTCAATGCCGCCTCCGGCTCCGGCGACAAACGCCGGAACCAGGCGGACATGGCAAAGGTGCTCGCCGATGCCGGCCGCCTGCATGAATTCCTGCTGATTCAGCGCCCCGATCAGATCGATGCACTGGCCAAGCAGGCAGCCGACGCAGCCGTCGAACGCAACGGCGCGGTCATCGTTGCCGGCGGCGATGGCACGATCAACGCGGTAGCTGCGGCGACCTTGCCGACAGGCCGGCCCTTCGGCATCGTGCCGCAAGGCACGTTCAACTATTCCGGCCGTGCGCATGAGATTCCACTGGAAACGATTCCGGCGACGCAGGCCCTGCTCACCGGACGCATCAAGCCGATCCAGGTCGGCATGGTCAACGAACGCATTTTCCTGGTGAACGCCAGCCTCGGCCTGTATCCGCAGCTGCTGCAGGATCGCGAAGCATACAAAAAACAGTACGGCCGCAAACGCATCGTCGCGGTTTGGGCCGGCATCCGCACCATGCTGTTGTATCGGGGACAATTGGCGTTGGAGATCGAACACGACCGGCAGCACGAACGGGTTCGCACCCCGACGCTGTTCGTCGGCAACAATCCGCTGCAACTCGAACAGGTCGGCCTGCCCGAGGCGCAGGCCGTGCAGCGGCGCCAACTCGGTGCTTTGATCCTCAAGCCGGTGAGCGGCTGGTCGATGGTCTGGCTCGGCGTGTGCGGCGCGCTGGGAAAACTGGGAGAAGCGGACAACGTGCGGGATTTCGCTTTCTCGAAAATGACCGTGCGAACTGCCCGTGAGTCCAGGGGCAGCCGGAACTCCAAAGGAGTGAAAATCGCGACGGACGGCGAGATCCTCCGGATGCGAGGTCCACTGCAATTCTCGGTGGCGGCGCAGTCGCTGATGCTGATCGTGCCGAGCACGTGACTACTTTATTGCAACTCTCGGATACGCATTTCGGCACGGAGCAGGCGCCGGTAACCCGTGCGTTGCTGGAACTCAATCGCGAATTGCGACCGGATGTCGTCGTGCTGTCAGGAGATATCACGCAGCGAGCACGGCGATCGCAGTTCGCGGCGGCACGCGCCTTCATCGATCTATTGTCTGCACCGCAGCTGCTGGCAATTCCCGGAAATCACGACATTCCGCTGTTCAATCTAGTTGCCCGCACTCTGTATCCGTACGCGAACTACTCGAGACAGTTCGGGCACAACCTCGAACCGGAACTGGAAACGGATTCGCTGTTGATCCTGTGCGTGAATACGACTCGTCCAAAGCGGCACACGGATGGCGAGGTTTCCAAGGAGCAGATCGCCCGTGTCTCGGCTCGACTGGCGCGTGCATCGAAGCAGCAGTTGCGGATCGTGGTGACGCATCAACCCGTGCACGTCATCCGCGATAGCGACGTCACCAACCTCCTGCATGGACATGAAGCAGCAGTGCACTCCTGGTCGGCGGCGGGTGCGGACATCGTCATGGGCGGACACATTCATCTGCCCTACGTGCGCCTGCTCAGCGAGCGGTTCAACGATCTCTCGCGCCGCACATGGTCGGTACAGGCGGGAACGGCGGTCTCATACAGAATCCGGCGGAAGCACCCCAATTCGGTGAATGTATTGCGCTGGCCGCTGGCGCCGCAGGCCTGCAACGTGGAGCGCTGGGAATTCGATGCGGGCAGCGGCGCGTTTCGGATGGGAGAAGTGAGTACGCTGGACGTGCAGCGCTGAACGGAACTCGGCGCCGGAGCGAACGTTCCAATCGGACATGGCTACCGCAACTTACATTCCAGCAAGTGTTCCTCGCGACGCCGTCGAGCGCATCCGTCGTCTACGTGCGCTCGCCTGGCTGCTCGACAATTCCATTCCCTTGCCGGGCGGTTACCGGATCGGACTCGACGCCATCATCGGCCTCGTGCCCGGTATCGGCGATGCCATCGGCGGCCTGTTTTCAACGTTCATTCTCAACGAAGCCCGCCTCCTCGGCGCTCCCAACAGCGTGCTGATGCGCATGACCGCGAACGTGGTCATCGAAACCTTGATCGGAACCATTCCCTTCGCCGGCGACCTGTTCGATGCGGCGTTCAAGGCGAACATGCGCAATCTCGCCCTGCTCGAGCAATATCAGCTCGACCCCAAGGTGAGCCGGCGCAACAGTGTCTGGTTCGGCATCGGTTTCTCTGCGCTGCTGATAGCGATCCTGGCCGCCATGATCGCCCTCCCGGTACTTCTCATCGTGGGTCTGGCAAAATTGTTCTGACACTGCATCCCTTGCTCATCCCTTGCTCATCACTTGGCTCATCACTTGGCTCATCACTTGGCTCATCACTTGGGATCGTCCCTAGCCATTGCCTCCCGGAGAAAGATCCCGCATGCCCGACGACCGCGAATGGCTCGGTACCGATCTATGCGTTGCGCTGCACGCTCTCTCGCTCGACGGCGACGAAGCGCTGGCGATGCAGGAACCCAATGAACGGCGGGCCGCGCAACTGGCCCTGACCTTTGGCAACGCCATACTCCATCTCCTCTCGCAGCGGCCGCCGCCCGTCAGCCAGTCCCTGTTGAATGGGTTGAACGAACTGGCCGCGACGCTCAACAGCATGAGCGCGGGATCGCCCGACCTGTGGACCGACGATGCGGTACGCCACGATCCGGCCTGGGACAAGGTTCGCGCGATCGCCCGCAAGGCGTTGACGGATCTCGGTGTACAGCGGGACGGCGTACGGATGAATTGACGGGCGTCGCATTGGCGCCGTCACGGGTGACATAGGCGTCATATACATATCGCTACCTCATCAACCCTTGTGCGGGCATTGCTATGATGCGGCATGCCCATCACCCAGTCTCAACGCCGCTGGCTGCTCGCATTGCTGCTGGCAGTCGTTTTTGGAGTGACGGCGTGGGCATCCATCAGCATGTCGCGCGAAGTGGATCGGGTGGCGACGATCTGGTTCGCGAACGGTCTGCTGGTGGGTGGGCTGCTCCTGGCAGGAGGCAATGGGCTGCTCGTTCTCGCGGCCTGCCTGGCCGCGAATATCCTGGTCAATTTGCTGAGTGGCGATCCGCCCGCCATCGCCCTGCTGCTATCCAGCGCCAACATCGTCGAAGTGAGCATCGCGGTGTGGACCATGCGCAATGTGCTCCACGGCGCCGCGGATTTCCTGAAGACCCGCTTGCTGTGGCGCTTCGCGTGTTTCGCCGTCATCCTGGCGCCGGCCGTGTCTGCGAGCCTGGGTGCGATCGTCCTGAACCTGACACGCAACCTGGACGCAGGGCAGGCATTCGTCAGCTGGTTTCGGGCCGATGCGCTCGGCATGGCAGTCATGGTCCCGCTGACACTTGCGTTGCGGCCGGCGGATATTCGCGAGGCGCTGCGCAATAGCCGTCCGTTCGGCGATGCGGCTTCGATGCTGCTGCTCGTCGCGGTCACGGCCGCTGTGTTTTCGCAGACGAAGTATCCACTGCTGTTCATGATCTTTCCGCCCCTGTTGCTGGTCACGTTCCGGATGGGCTTCGCCGGGTCCGCGTGCGGCATTTTTCTAATCACCATGATCGCACTGGCTTTCACAGTGGAAGGCCGGGGCCCTCTCATGCTATTGCGCGACGCCTCAGTCACCGAGCGCGTCATCGCCATGCAACTGCTGGTGTCTACTTTGATCATCACGACGTACCCAGTGTGCGCCGTCATCATCGGCCAGCGCCGCCTGCTCAGCGAAATCGCCGGAAGCGAAGAGCGCTTCCGCGTGATTGCCGAAAACTCCAGTGACATCGTCGCACTGACGGATGTCAGCGGCGAATGGCGCTACATTTCACCCGCGGTGACCAGCGCTTTCGGCTGGACCGCCGAGGAACTGACCGGCAAGAACGGCATCGACTATGTGCATCCCGAGGACGCGGACATCTATGCGAAGGGATCGCAGCGCCTGAGCACCGGCCGCGGCACGCTGACAGGCGTGTTCCGGATGCGCCATCGCGACGGACACTATGTCTGGGTGGAAACGATCTCGCGGCTGCTGCGCGATCCCGCCACCGGCAATCCGATCGGTTGGGTCAGCAATTCCCGCGATGTGTCGGCACGGCGACGCATGGAACAGATGAAAGACGAATTCGTCTCCACCGTGAATCACGAATTGCGCACGCCACTGACCGCCATGCTCGGCGCCATCGGCCTCGCCGCGAGCGGGCGTTTCGGTACGCTGTCACCGCAACTCGAGCGCCTACTGTCCATCGTGAAGTCCAACGGCGACCGGCTCGGCTCGCTGGTCAACGATATCCTGGATTTCGAGAAAGTCTCCTCGGGCAAGATGCGTTTCGACCTGAAACGGCACTGCGTCGCCGACTTGCTCGAACGCAGCGTCGTGGCCAATCGGCCCTATGCCGACCAGCATGGCGTGACGCTGCAACTGCATCCGGTCGACGCCGACCTGCAGGTCGATGTAGACGACGAACGCTTCCTGCAAGTGATGGCGAACCTCCTGTCCAATGCCGCGAAATTCTCCTCCCGCGGCGATCTCGTCCAGATCGAAGCCGGCATCCACGATCACCTCTGCCGCGTCAGCGTCGTCGATCATGGCATCGGTATTCCGCAAGCCTTCCGCTCTGCTCTGTTCGAGCGCTTCGCCCAGGCGGACAGCTCCGACAACCGCGCCAAAGGCGGCACCGGCCTGGGGATGGCCATCGCCAAACACATGACCGAACACATGGGCGGGAAGATCACTTTCGAATCGGAAGAGAACGTCGGCACGACGTTTCACCTGGAGTTTCCGGCGGCCGTGAGGGAGAGGAGATCTCTCACAGAGAACGAATAGGGCCGGAATTCGAGACTTCCAGCTCTTCCTCTGCCCGTGTTCTCCGTGAGAAATCCTTCCTGACTCTCAATAGCGCCACAACACTCCAGCTGACGGCACCGCCGGCAGCCAGTCGTCGACGCTCTTGTTCAAGTACCGCACGCCGTCCGGGTCGCTACGGACGGAGTAGTCGACGCAGCAAGTGTTGGCGTTGGACAGGGTATTGGTCACTTCGACGAAGACGTCGAGGACGCCTCGAGACAACGTGAAGGTGCGGGTGACGCGGAAGTCGAGAGAGTTGTAAGAATCCAAGCGGGCAGCGTTGCGGGCATCGAAGGTGACTTGCGGCGTGGCGGTTGGAGAAAACGTGGCTACGGTGGTCGGCCAGCCAGTGTGATAACTGTCGGTGACGGTTGCCGACCAAGGGCCATGCGACCAGGACAGGCCGACATTGACGGCCTGGCGTTGATCCCAGCTGCGCGGCACGTTGTGACCGGCGATCATATCCTCGGTACGCGACCAGGAATAAGCGAGCCAGCCGCTCCAGTAGCCGACCGATTGCAACCGCAGCAGCACTTCGAGCCCGGTGGCACGCGCGCTGTCGGCATCGATCATCACGCGATCGAATTCCGTCTCGGGCAGCAGCACCAGCGGATCGAACAGGTTCTCGTAGCGGGGATGAATACGGCGATAGAATTTCTTGTAGCCTTCGACCCGCAGGCTCAGCTGCTGGCTGAACGCATGATCGACACTCAGGATCGCATGATCTGCGTGCTGCGCCTGGTAGAAGCGAGAGACGCCATCCTCCACCTGCAATTCGTTGATGCCCTGCGCTTGAAAGAAACGTCCCCAGCTCGCACGCAGATGTGTTTGCGGATCCAGGTCGTATAGGACGCTCAGCCGCGGACTCCATTGTTCGGAGTCGTCGGAGCCATCGTAGGTCTGCGTATCCAAGCGCAGTCCGGCCTGCACGGTCCAGCGCTGTCCGAGCCGTATTTTGCCATCCCAGTACGCCGAGCTTTCGAACCCCTGCGGCGCGGGATCGAGTTCGCGCTGCAGGGAAAAGCCGGGAGAATCGGGAAACGGAAAGCCGGGTTCGAAGCGCACGTCGCTGCGATAGCGATAGTCGCCCCACAACTCGCGGACTTCCAGGCCGAAGCGATGGTCGATGCGGTCGCCGTCGAAGCGATTGTCCAGCCGCAGGCCGCCGATATGGAAGGAGCGATCGTCGGCGACCGTGCCGCGGCGGCGACCAGGATCGTCGACCGTACCGCCGCGTTCATTGGTGATATCCGTGAACGACGCGATCAGGCGGGAGTCGGCGCGGTCGGAC
>Ga0157380_10000803_pt1 | contig 19718 bp, 14 predicted proteins | sample S35metaG_FD_119757 | JGI IMG/M metagenome (GOLD analysis project Ga0157380, IMG submission 119757) | Switchgrass rhizosphere microbial communities from Kellogg Biological Station, Michigan, USA - S3-5 metaG | ecosystem: Host-associated > Plants > Roots > Rhizosphere > Soil | place: USA...
AAATCGCCTTGCTGGAGTCTTACATCCAACTGGAGGAATTCCGCCTTCCTAGCCGGATAGCGTATACTATATCCGTTGAAGATGGCATTAATCTTCAAAGTACCTATCTGCCTTCGATGGTTTTACAACCCGTGGTGGAGAATGCGATCTGGCACGGTATCGTGCATAAGGAAGGGGGCTCAATGGGTAGGATTACCATTGACGTAAGGCGGCAGGAAAACCAGTTGCTTTGCATCGTTGAAGATAATGGCGTTGGAAGAGACGTGGCACAACAGCTACGTGACAAATCCGTGATCAAAAGTAAGTCGATGGGAATGAAGATTACGGAGGAGCGACTACGCTTACGCAACCGGAATCGAGTAGGGCAATGTATACAAATTACAGACTTAAAAGATCCACGTGACCAAGCACTGGGCACGCGGGTCACCGTTCACATTCCCATTGAAGAATATTGCCCAGACATTGTTCCAAAAAACCGTTACGTTGTGGCTCAGGGACGCGGATTGCGAGGAATCCGAGAAGCTGTAGCTGTATTATTTTGTTTCCTATCATTCACGTCAGTGTATGGATTGCATCCCTTCCAGGGAAGGAACGGGGAACGGCCTCACCAAGCGGGAGAAAATACCCCCATTCAACAGGAGGTAGACAGTTTGAAAGCGATTTTAAAAAAGACTGAATCGGACGCCGGTAAAATTGAGATCTATGGGAAACTGTGCACGACTTACGCAGGCAACCTCGGCGAAGTAGTCGTGGCCCGGCTGTACGCAGATAGTGTAAAGCTGTTCGCCGAAAGATTGAAAGATGAATCATCGGTTGCTGGTTCAAATTATTACTATGGAATTGTTGAACGATATGAAGGAAAAAATTTGCAAGCGCTCGATCACCTGCAACGACAGATTGATTACTGCGACGTTTCCGGAGATTCTTCAAGAAAAGCAAATACATTATACCAAATGGCCGTCGTACACCAGGCGCTTGGAAATTATGAAGAAAGCTTGTCCATCAGTTATCACGCCCTGAATTTGTACGAAAGAGAGGGTTCCGGTTTCGGCATGGCCAATACTTTCGTTCATCTTGGAGTTTTGTTTCGCAGCTTGAATAATATTGACAAGGCCATCACAATGCAGCAGCAGGCCTTAACCATTTTCGACACGCTTGAACAGGTTCTGAAAGTTAAAATGAACAAAATAAGAGTACTTATAAATTTAGGTGGGTCATATATCACCTTGAAACAATATGATAAAGCCAGAAAATTTTACAATCAGTCTTTGGTTCTCGGCCGTGCAATGGGATCAAAACGAACTACGGCCACTTCATTGAGTAATATAGGAATCGTGCTAAGTAATTTAGGACAATATGATAGCGCTCTTGTTTATCACCTGGAAGCCTTAGCAATTCGCGAAAGTGCTTCACAAAAGGACAAGATATTGAACAGTTTGCTGAACGTAGGCGAGACGTACGTGCTTTTAGAAAATTATGCTTTAGCTAACGAGTTTCTCTTAAAAGCACTTTCGATGTCGAAAGAGTTTCAGTCTAAGCCCTCAATATGTGAAGCCTATGAGCAACTTTCGTCCCTGTATTCTGCGCAGCGAAATTTCCAACAGGCCTATCATTATCATCAATTGTATGTGGCGATGAAAGATAGTGTGTTGAATGAAGAGGTTACAAAACAGCTTGGTGACCTTCAAGCAAAATACGAAACAGGTGAAAAGGATAAGCGAATCAAGTTGTTGGCAAAAGAAAAGGAGGTTCAAAAAAAAGAATCTGAACGTCAGGCAACGCTGACAAGCGCATTTGCCGCAGGATTGGTTTCCATAACCCTTTTCGGAGCCCTGGTGATTTACATATTTAGGCAGCGCTTACGCCTTATTGCAAAAAACGATGAGGCAAAAGAAGCTGATTTCGATCAAAAAGTAAGTGAACTGGAGATGAAGGCATTGCGAGCGCAAATCAATCCGAACTTCTTATTTAATTGCCTTAAAGCTATAAAATTCATGATCCTCAAGGGGCAAAAAGAAAATGCGTCCCGGTATTTAACTAAATTTTCAAAGCTTGTTCGGCTGATCCTTGAAAACGCCGGAGCTTCAGCAGTGACGCTGGAAAGTGAAATGACGTTATTAGAATCGTACATTCAGTTGGAAGGATTACGACTTCCCGGAAGGTTCGGATATTCAATATCCATTGACAAATCGATCGGCATACAAAGTACCTATCTGCCGTCCATGCTTTTACAACCTGTGGTGGAAAATGCGATCTGGCACGGTATTGCTCATAGGGAAAACGAGTCTAAGGGAAATATCTCAATTAATGTCAGACAGCATGATGATCAGCTGCTTTGCACCATCGAAGACAACGGAGTGGGTAGAGACACGATGCAACGGCTTCACGATAACTCAGTAATCAACTACAGGACGGTGGGAATGAAAATTACCGAAGAACGTCTGCGCCTGCGCAACCGGAAGCACGGCCAACAGTGTATTCAAATCATAGATTTGAAAGATAACGAAAATCGCGCGGTTGGAACGCGAGTAACACTTCACATACCAATAGCAGAACAAAATGATTAATGCCATACTTATTGATGACGAATCCATTGCGTTGCAGGCGCTGCAAGTAGCGATTGAAAGATATTGTCCGGAGGTTCACGTGAAAGGTGTTTACCAATCTCCGCAACAAGGACTCGAAGGCATTCGAAAACTAAAACCTGACCTTGTATTTTTGGATATACAAATGCCCCAGATGTCAGGGTTCGACGTATTGATGCAGGCAGCTCCCGTTCACTTTGAAGTGATCTTTGTTTCTGCTCATGATCACTATGCTATTAAAGCATTCAGATTCAGCGCACTCGATTATCTTTTGAAGCCAATTGATATTGATGATCTCATTCAGGCGGTGAGAAAAGTAAAGGAACGGATGAAGACCAAAAGCAGTTTCTATCAATATCAATCAGTTTTAAATAACATTCAACTGAAGTCAGGTAAAATTGAGAAGCTCGCGGTGCCTACACAGGATGGAATTGATTTTTATAATACGCAAGACATTATCTATTGCAAGGCGGATGGGAGCTACACCGATATCATGCTAAGGAGTAATCAGCACACGCTTGTCTGTAAGAACCTCATCGATTTTGAAAACCTTCTGACGGACTCGGGATTTTGCCGCGTGCACCATTCCTACCTCGTCAACTTGCGGCACGTACTAAAATATGTCAAGGGAGAGGGTGGATATGTTATTTTGACCGACAATCATCATGTCGATATCTCCCGCCGGAAAAAAGAGGAGTTTCTCGCGTTGTTGGATAAGCCGTAGCTTACGCTAGCCAGTTGCAAAATAATTATCCACAGACGGACTGGTGTCCATTCCTTACGGAAGCCCTCACCCGTAAAATTGTAATTTCATTACATCCCATTCTATAGGGATCGCCATTGCCACTTACAAAGTGGAAACCGCCAGATACAGTCTGTAAGTCCTTTTCACTGTTGTTAAGATTGATTTTTGGCTGAACAATCATACAAAGCCTATTATGAAAACCCTCTCGCACGACATGAAATTTTCCGGCATGATCACCCTTGTCTTTTTTCTGGTGTGGAGCGCATGCAAGGAAAGCGATGATCCTATTCCTCCGGCTGCGACTGCGCCAACGCTTACAGGATTTTCTCCGACGTCGGGCACGGCCGGTACGGTAGTAACACTCACAGGTACTAACTTTTCCACAGACGTCCTTGATAATATAGTAAAATTCAATGGCACGGTTTCGACAGTATCCGCTGCTACGGCCACTAGCCTAACAGTAGCGGTACCTACTGGCGCCACCACCGGAAAAGTATCAGTAGAAGTCGACAATCAGATCACTACATCTTCCAATGATTTCACCGTTGTTGCGCCCCTTGCCCCTCTAACGCTTACAGGTTTTTCGCCACCAACGGGCACGGCTGGCACTATTGTAACCCTAACAGGCACCAACTTTTCACCGACAATAGCTGGCAACACCGTAAAATTTAACGGGACCATTGCAGCAGTAAGCTCAGCCAGCCCTACGAGCCTTACGGTAGAAGTACCCGCAGGGTCGACAACGGGAAAAATCACGGTACAGGTGGGTAATCAGATTGCTACGTCTGTCGATGATTTTGTGTATGTCGTTAACACTAACAAGAACGCGGTGGTTACCGTTGCAGGCAATGGCACGCTGGGTTTTGCTGACGGCAACATCGCTGATGCCAGGTTCTATCAACCGACCGGTGTAGCTGTGGATGCAGCCGGTAATATCTATGTGGCAGATGCTGAAAATCATCGTATCCGTAAGATCACGTCAGGAGGAATTGTAAGCACGCTGGCTGGAAGTGGCACCGCCGGATCTGCAGATGGTGACGGCACCGCGGCCCAATTTAATTCACCAAGAGCTGTGGCAGTCGATGCTACAGGGAATGTCTATGTTGCCGATGGGATCAATAACAAGATCCGCAAAATTACACCTGCAGGTACGGTTAGCTCGCTGGCAGGAAGCGGCGCTTCCGGCTTCGCCGATGGCGATGGAATCAATGCTAAGTTTTATTTTCCGAAAGGAATAGCGTTGGATGCATCGGGCAATATTTATGTGGCCGATGATATTAATCACCGAGTTCGCAAGGTAACGCCTACCGGTACCGTTACTACTATTGCAGGCAGCACATCGGGGTCTGACGACGGTGATGGAGTCAATGCTAAGTTTCATAATCCCAGAGGCGTTACGCTTGATGCCGCGGGCAATATTTATGTAGCGGACGCAGGTAATCATCGTATCCGCAAGATTACCCCTACCGGTACAGTTAGCACGATAGCCGGTAGCACCTTGGGCGTGACTGAGGGCATTGGAACGGCTGCCAAATTCAACACACCTGCCGGGATCGCTGTAGATGCGTCTGGAAATATCTACGTCGCTGATGATGAAAATGAACGCATTCGAAAAATTGCATCTGGAGGTGTCGTCAGTACGTTGGCGGGCGGTTTTCTCTCTGGGTTTACCGATGGCGTGGGCGGTGTTGCGCAATTCAATTCTCCTACTGGGTTGGCGATAGATGCTTCGGGCAATATTTATGTTGCTGATCGTCATAATCACAGCATTCGCAAGATTCAATAACAAAACTGCACTCTACAAAATCATTAAAATGTTTACGTTATGACCGCCATTCAATTTTTTAAATTCCGGGAGTTAATATTATTCTGCGGAATATTCCTTTTTGCATGTAGTTCTGACGAACCTGAGGCAGTTCCTGCTCCTGGTCCTGGAACTCCTGCTGGTACTTCTACCGTTGAAGAATTAGATGACTTGTCGGATCACTTTGAGTTTCTTAGCGCGAAGGAAATCTCTGGCGAAATTCCGGCGGCTCCAGCCGGTAATTCCAATTTAAAAATATCTTTTAAGGACACGCTATACATGATGGCTTCTGCGAGGATTCCGATAAAATTCCTGCATGATGCGGGGACAAACGTTGCTGGAGTATATATACAGGTACATAACACTGCCGGCAACCCGCTTTATGCGACGTATCACTATGATGTTCCCGAATTGGCAGAAAGTGCAGAAAGCGATACCGTATCCGTTATTTTTGTTGCGTTTGATCCTACTGGTTTGGAGCTTCCGCTTTCTGTCCCCGTTACCATTTCTCCCTATGGTAAAAACGGCCAGCCTCTTGACGAAATTGAAGAGATTTTCACTGTCGAGGAATCAAATGAAAGTTCGAATACGTCAGGGCGGTCTGAGGCAGACCCATGCCCGTTCACGTCCGCCTCGGAATTTGATTCCTGGAACTGGAAATATTCTGTGATAGAAGTGGATGGATCAATCGAATTTTACATTGCACAGGGCGAGATGGCTACTTATGGCCAGACTGTTAATGGATGTTGTAATGAAGCCGCCGGAGTAAGCACCGGATGTGCCGTTGGACAAGTACCTAACGCTAATTTATTTTTTCCTACTTATTATCGTATCGAACTTGAATTGTTAGCTTTTTTAGAAAATGGCACTTTTAGAAGAACAACGGTGGAAGCCAGTGCTAATCCATTGACGGACGAAAGTAATTTTTGCGGCGATGTGGGAAAAGTTAAAGCCAGTATCCATGAAATCGACTATAGAGGATTTTGGACGCTTGATCCGAATACTGAAAATCTACAGTTACAAACAACGGAGTCAACAGCTGAAGGTGGTCTAGGTGGTTAGGGAAATCCAGGAGGTATTCTTCGCTATTCTTGTCACTTGATGCTGTTGATTCAAGTTGACCGGGAGGGATTTGGTCGCGATTTGCAAAAATTGTATCGGCGCGGGGGCATAAGATCTTATGAATGGTATTCTGCCCCAGATTAATTACATCTCTTATTTTGCTTTATTTTCTCGCATCTGCTTTCGACGCGAGCTCCAGCGATGAATCGTCATGTAGACATTTCCGCAGAAAAAGATTTTCTGACATTATTATAACTGAAGGTGGATTGAAACTTCCAATCACAATTTTACTCGTTAGCATTGAAAATTATATCAACTCCACATGAATGATATATCATCAATCACTGGATATTGGTATTGATCCCTAATTGAAAATTTCCTTGGTTGGAATCCAATAGCGAACGTCATTGGTAAATACAGGAGCTATGTACAATTAGATGAACCCAGAACATCCAATGACCATTAAATTGAAAATTGATAACTATGAATACTTTAAAAAATGCATTTTACGAAGACGAATATGCCAGTGTCTCCGTTGTCGAATCAGTTCCTTGCGTCAAAATAAAATTATCTGGATTCCCGACTGGCAGTGATCATTATCGGTTTGTTCAATCCAAGTTACTGGAGACCATTTGGAATCAAATTAATAATTTTTGCAGGCTTCATCTCCTAACGGACAGTACGGAAGCTGGGTTAGTTTTGGAGGAAGATATAATGTATTACAAAATGAATATTATTCCCCGGCTGGAAGAAGCTGGAATCCGCTACCACGCCATTGTACTACCTCCAAATTTTGTCGCGCGATGGATCAGAAATCAAATGGACTTCTCCAATCGTAAATTAAAAGTGAAATTCTTTGATACGCTGGCGGACGCCCGAAAGTGGCTGAAGAAACGATAATTCTCTTTGCCTCATCGCCTTGAGGAAGTCTTTAATGCAAATATTCGTTATTCTACTGCTGAAACAACTCCGGATATTTCCTGATAAAATAAACGGGCGTGCAGCTCCACGCATGACAATAGCTGTTTACGAGATAAGAATTATACGGCGATAAAAAATCATTCTGTGGATCATATACTTCCCAGAACGTGTCGGCCCCTTTTTTCACCATGCCGCCCCAATAAGATGTGAGCTTTTCTTTGGCTTCCTGTCCCATGCCGCATTGGATCATGGCTTCGATCACATAGTGATTTAAATAGGGTGCACCTGGACGCACTGCATCTTTCATGTTTTCAAGTGTCGTGAGCGCCGCTTTCCCTTCTGAATTAGTTGCTACTTTGCTCAAGATCATCCAGGCCTGCGAAGCATAGGAAACCTGACGGTTGGCACCGCTGACAAAAACCTTTTGTTTGGAGTCGTAGAGTTTTTTCTTCGCCACTTTCGTCAGCGATTTAACAAGCGCCGGAAGATCCGCGACTTCTTTTTCTTTGCCCAGCATTTTGGCGAGATCGTATGTCTGTTGTAGGCCGTAGATCACAACACCGTAAAGCGATGCCTCCTTATCAAGGCCATCGCGCCAGTCTATAAAGATCCACCACTCCTTGCCGGCCTTTACATAATCAAGCGTACCATCCTTTTGCAGGTACATTTTTGGTATTTCGGTTTGCTTCTTGGCAATCGTCCAAAGGTCAAGGGCTGTTTCTTTATCCTGTGTGGCAGTGTAATAGTCCTTGAGGGCTACATTGTATAACAAAGCGTAGTCGAACAAAACGTTTTCCTGCGGATGTGGTTTTGGCAATTCAAAGACATTGCCGTTCAAATATCCTTTGTTGTTGCTTAGCGCCGCCAGCAGATACAAACAGTGACGCGTTAGGTCGTGATTTTTATAAGAGTAGGTATTGGCTAAGGCTTCCAGGTAGAGATCACCAATCCATAACCGCCTGTCGCGTTTGGGGCCATCTTCGTATACGGTTTGCATACATTCTTTTAAGGTTGTTAGTCCGACTTTGTCGATGCTGGCAATAAGGGGATCAGTTTCGGATCCTAACGGTTCGGGTATTTTGTTCACCGAGGTTGTCGTCTTCGCCTCCACATGGTTAATCCGGAAATCACAGAAGCGTGAGGCGCCGAGCAATTCGATCTTTACATATCGGAAGGCCATGCGCCGTGGGATGGTATAAGTCTTGGGAACTTCGGTTATCGTCATAACTTCATCCTGCAACCACGCCCGGCTAAGACCGCCTTCATAGGGATCAAAAGGCATCATCGCTTCCGCCGGCATTTCTGCAAATGTGAACTTGAAGCGGATCGGCGCATCAACAACCCTCCGGATGTCCTCAACAGAAAAGCTAAAGTATCCAGTCAGGTGTTCTCCAAAATCCAGTACGATCCCTGACTTCTTTTTAAACGAACCACTGTACAACGAATCGATAGGATTCATGGACACAACTTTCCAACCCTGATAGGCTGAGGCATCCTTGCCAACGGTAACCACTCCCTTCGGACTTTTCACGGTCTCCGTGAGTTTTGGAATTGACGATTGTGCTTTTTCAAGCCATCGACTTCTTTCTTCTTTAAATGGATCTTGCGCTAAGGCGGCGAAATCAACGAGACAAAATAATAAGAGAGACGCGGTGAATATCTTTTTCATGTGTGGTTGTCGGTTTGTCGTAACTGTAAATTAAACAAAAAAGCTTATACAGCTTACAGCTCACAGCGTACAGCAGACAGCTTCATTGGTGTACTAACCTCGAACTTCAAACCTCAAACCCGGAACTAGAACTAATCTGAAAATCTTTCTTTACTTTACTGCCAAAGGCATTTTCGATGACGTCTAAAATTAAAAACATGAGAGCGTTAGGGCTCAGCTACCCTCTAAGAATAGCGATTGTTGCTGCGATCGTTTTTCTAGGAGCCGCTATCAACAACGTCAGCGGTCAGCAGCGGCCAAATTTCATTATCATCTTTACCGATGATCAGGGGTACGGCGACCTGGGATGTTATGGCCATCCTACCATCAAGACACCGAACATTGATAGGATGGCGTCAGAAGGGCAGCGTTGGACAAATTTTTATGTCGCGGCAAATGTTTGCACTCCTTCAAGGGCGGCTTTGCTCACCGGGCGTTACGGCGTCCGAAATGGTATGTACAGTGCGGCAGGAAAAAGGCGTGTCCTCTTTCCTGATTCCGATGGAGGGCTTCCTCCGACAGAGCTCACGCTTGCGCGGCAGCTACAACGGAATGGCTATCAAACGGCGTGTGTCGGCAAATGGCACCTTGGACACCTGAAAGAGTTTCTGCCTACCAGCCATGGGTTTGACTATTACTTTGGACTTCCATACAGCAACGACATGGATAAAAATACAACGCTTGAATATCATAACGCGGCTTCTGATCCAAAGGTCGAATATTTTAATGTTCCGCTCATGAAAGGCACTCAGACTATCGAGCGTCCTGCTGACCAGACCACTATCACTAAACGCTACACGGAGGAAGTAGTACGATTTATTGCAGAACACAAGCAAAAACCTTTCTTCGTTTACCTGGCGCACTCGATGCCTCACGTTCCTTTGTTTGCGTCAAAGGACTTCAAGGGAAAAAGTGAAAGGGGTTTGTATGGCGATGTGATCGAAGAGATCGACTGGAGTGTAGGGCAAATTCTGAATAGCTTGAAAAAAGAGGGATTAGATAAAAATACTATCGTAATTTTTACTTCAGACAATGGGCCCTGGTCAATTTTTAATGAACAGGGAGGTAGTGCCGGCCCGTTGTTTGGTGCCAAAGGCACGAGCTACGAGGGTGGCCAGCGCGTGCCGGCAATTTTTTGGGGGCCAGGCAGAATTAAGCCTGGGACGATTTCTGGAATTGGTAGTACGCTGGATATTTTTCCAACCTTTTTGAAACTCGCTGGTGTATCGTTGCCCACCGACAGAACATACGACGGATATGATATTTCGCCGGTATTCGATAGTGATCATCAAAGTCCCCGGAAAGAAATGATCTATTATCATGATGATAAGATTTTTGCGGCTCGAAAAGGGGATTTTAAGCTATACTATTATCGCAATAATCCCGCAGGATATCCGGAGAAGCTGGAAAAATTACAACCTTATCAATTGTTCAACCTGCAACAGGATCCATCGGAACGGTTCGATATCGCGGCAAACCACGGCAGCGTAATAGCTGAAATTGAGGATATGGTTAAGCGGCATCAAGCCACAATAAAACCAGCAGCCAGTGAGTTGGATAAGGTGATGATGAAAAAAGAGTAGAAATTATTTGAATAATCAACAATCAACAATCAACAATCAACAATCAATACTTGCCACAAAGATTCACAAATAGCTTGTAGTTCAGGCCGGACAGGAATATCTGGTTGAATGATCAGGAGAAGATATTACAAATAAGGTTCAAAAACGGTTGGCTACCGGATCCTTGCGCGTTGATTATTGAGTGTTGAATATTGAATGTTGCCGCCTACGATTCAGTTCTCGCGCAGATTGATTATCATCACACCATTCTTTCCCTTCTCGCCATATTCCTTTAGCAATTCGTTGTCTACGAGCATTTCGACCGACGCGATTTGAGTGATGGTCAGCTTTTCAAGTTCTTCTTTGGTAATTTCCTTTTCAATTCCGCCGACTGAAATCACAAACAAAGGTTCCGGGATAGCAGCTGGGGGTGTAACTTCTTCTGAAAGTTGGATAGGGCGAGTCTCTTTGGAAGACTCCGCTTGTTGTGCATAGACAAATACGCAGGAACAGATAGTGAAAGCAGCAACTAATAGACTTTTCATCATAACAGGGGTTAGGGTAGAATCGCAATGTATAGTAAAATATATATTCCTGATCTCATGAATGATAAAATTATTTTTTGCAAGCCTAAATTGTTCGCAATGATGATCAAAATCATTTACAAATTATGACGCCAGTCACCAACCTACGGGATAAAGAGCAGTTTTTTACAGAACCAGTGGTGCCAATCCTATTTGTTCAGGGTTCAGAAATGATAAATAAAAAAAATCCCGCGTTCAGCGGGACTGTTACGAAAGCACAACAGATTTACAGAAAGACGTCTACTTTATTTGATTTCAGCAAGTGCAGCCGTAGCAGTGGCCGGACTTATCACGGTTGATAGAAGATGAATTGAGTTAATCGGGAAGCCTCCCTTCATGGCATGAGTTCTTAAGATGTCTTCATTCTCCGCTTTGTAAATACAAAATATTTTATTGTCGGTAACATAGCTTTGTACCCATTCGATATCAGGTCCAAGCTCTTTTAATACCGAACAAGATTTTTGAGCGATCCCCTGGAGGTCGGTAGCCGTCAAGTTGCCAGCGTTGGGTATCTCACGTTCGATTACATAGGTGTTCATGGTTTTCATACTTTTTGCATTTTTTGTTTTACTGACGGAAGCTGTTTGAGTGTAAGCTGTAAGTGAGCCAAACATAAGGATCAAAGACAGCAAGGTCATTGTTACTGAAGTTTTCATAAATGATTTTGGTTAATAATTTAATGATGTAAAGTTTGCAAGCCTTACAGCGAAAGCCTATCACACATCATTCAATGAATTGTAAAATTGACTCAGGCTATGCCCGCGTCTTAAGGTAGGCTAGCGGTTGTAAACCAAATCTTTTTTGAAAACATTTGGTGAAATAGGAGGGGCTGCTAAAGCCCGTATCGAAAGTTGTTTGAGAAATATTCCGGTCTTCGCTTCGAAGCAGGTTGAGTGACTGCTGAAGTCGGTATTCCCGTAATAATGAATTCGGCGACATGCCTGTAGTAGAAATGCACTTTCTATACAACTGAGGTTTGCTCATCGACATCATGCGACAAAAATCAGGGACATCAAATTCCGGATCCTGCCAAATTGAATCTAACGTATTGACTAGGGTTTCTAAGAAATTTTCTTCCGCCGTGGTTAACCAGCGTATATCATTTTGCCTAACCGCCAGACTCCAGTCATTATCTTTGTAAAGGTTTCGCACAACAGATGACGTGGCTATCTGGTTGTCTTTGGTGACACTGCATAAAAATTGGGCAAAGCGGATCGTGTCGCCGAAAATTGAATCATTTTTAGTAACTGGAACACCGCCATGAAGTCCAATGCGTAGTCCAATGTGGTTAGCAATGCTCAATAATTTTTTCTGGACAGCCAGCGCACATTCCATAGCCTGTGATGCAGAAATAAAGGAGACCACGAAACCTTCTTCTCTCAGATACACTTCACGCCCCCCATGGCTTTTGGCTTGCTCCCGAACAATAGTGCTGTATAATAGCAGCAACTCCTCGATTCGTTCTTTCCCTAGTACATGTTGCAATAAGCGGGCATCCTTAGTTTTTGTGACGAGTATAATCCTAAAAGCCGGGTCACTGAATATTTTTATGTTAGTTTCAGGTTGAACTATGGCATTTTCAGGATCTTTGATTCGACCCAGGAAGGCGGTCACCGCGTCCGTGTTGACCTGTATAATTTCATTGGGGATCAATCCGTGGGACTTTTCATGCATCAAGCGGACCGATTCCTTGTCAGGACCTTCGATCAGGCAAAAAACAACGCCTTTATCTTCGTCAATCCAATAGGTCATGGCTTTGCAGCAGTAATGGTGTTGAATCTTGATGTCCAATATGTGCGCCTCCGCTACACTTTTTGCGCTAACGCCTGGGGCAATATGGAGATCCATGAAAAGTGGCATACCTTACTATGGTGCAATTAAATTCATTCTTTTCTTTAACAATAGAAAATTTGACTCAATTAATTGTAGAATTGGTTCACCTGTTCGGGTTCAACAAGCGGTCAATCATGAACAATTTGATAAATTCAAAAGCGAATTGTGGAAACAAATAATTTTATCTTCATAGTCTATGAAAAAACAAGGAAGAGCAGGCGCCATCATCGGCATGTTTATGCTGGTATTCGCTGGCGTTAATGGTCAGGATGGAGCCACAATCTATCAAACGTATTGCACAGGTTGCCATGGCGCTCAAATGCAGGGAGCCTCCGCGACGCCGCTAATCAAAACGGATTGGAAATATGGTCGCCGCAAGGATGCCATTACCAGGAATATAAAATTTGGCATTCCTTCTACGGATATGGTTGCCTGGGGAAAAGTGTTGAATGATGAACAGGTAAAAGCAGTTGCCGAGTATGTCCTTGCTTCCCAAACCGTTCCGCCCGATGCGCGTCGCCCCATTCCTGCTACCATGAAGACGAAGGAGTATACCATCAAGATAGAGCAGCTGGTGAGCGCCGGCCTTCGCACTCCCTGGGGTATTGAATTCATAGACGCAGACCATGCGTTGATCAGCGAGCGCCCTGGTGCTCTCCGATGGATGGTCAATGGAAAATTGGATGAAAAATCTATTTCCGGACTTCCATCAACCACCTATCAGCAGACAACCGGCGGATACTTTGACATTGCACTCGATCCGAAATATAAAACCACGGGATGGGTGTACCTCGCCTTTAGTCATACCAATGAAAATCCTGCCAATAAAAATGCGCCCAGTATGACCAAAGTCGTAAGGGGAAAGATTAAAGATCATCAGTGGGTCGAGCAGCAGACGTTGTTTGAAGTACCTGACTCCTTGAAAGTGACTGGCGGAAATCGTTGGGGCGGAAGATTATTCTTTGACAAGGATGGATTTTTATTTTTTTCCATTGGCGATATGGCTAGGGCAAATGATTCGCAAGACCTCAGTAAACCCTCCGGGAAAGTGTATCGAATCGGCGCGGATGGCACAATTCCCAAAGACAATCCCTTCGTAAAGAATCCGAAAGCACTTCCTGCAATCTATTCCATTGGGAATCGAAATGTGCAGGGGTTTGCTCAACACCCGGTTACTGGAGAGATCTGGATGACCGAACATGGTCCGATGGGAGGAGATGAATTGAATATTCTAAAAAAAGGTGCAAACTATGGGTGGCCAGTCATTACTTATGGTATTGATTACAGTGGCGAAATAGTTTCTAACGACACGCTGAAGGCGGGCATGCTTCAACCCGTTATTTACTGGACACCGTCTATCGCAGTTTGCCCGACGGAGTTTGTAAGCAATAAACTGTTTTCGAAATGGACTACCAATTTATTAGTGGGCGCCCTCGCCTTTGAAGAGATTCGAAGGCTCGTCATTACGAAGGATAACAAAGTCACGGAGCAAGAACTAATATTAAAGGGAGTAGGCCGGGTTAGAGAATTAAAAACAGGTCCTGACGGCGCGATCTATGTCCTGTTGAACGAGCCAGACATGGTGCTTCGCCTTACACCACAGTAAAATCAAAATATCCAAGCAAGATTCACCAAATCATTTCATGAAAACAATTCTGCAAGGCTTCACTTTTCTGCTTATTATTTTAATGTTGGGATGTGACTCAAAAAAAGAGTCTACCCAGCAATCGGCTGACACAACTTTTGCAGCATTTGAGGAAACATTTTTGGATGCTTATTGGAAGCAGTATCCCTCTGGATCAATATTTATCGGGTACGGAAAATATTATGAGGCTCCTGTTATACCTGATAGCATGGCAGTTGCGGATAATATCGGTTTCTCCAGGCAATGGCTCGACTCACTCGCGTCCATGAACTACGAAGGTTTACACGACAACAATAAGATTAGTTTAAACATCATAAAGAATCAATTGGAAAGTGACATCTGGTACGCCGATGTTTTTAAGAGAGACGAGTGGGACGCTTCCTTGTATAATCTCAGTTCAGGATGTTATTACATCATCAATCAGCCCTATGCGCCGCTGGACGAACGGCTAAGAATTTTATCAAAACATTTGGAGCACGCCGAGGCTTATTATAAGGCTGCCGCTAAAATCTTACGTCGACCCACGCGCGAGCATGTTGAACTTTCCATTCTTCAAAATGAAGGAGGTCTTTCAGTTTTTGGTAAAGCGCTTGCTGATTCCATGAAAGTCTCAGGCCTGAGCGAAGATGAAAAAAGTCTGTTGAATAAGAATGTCAGCAAAACCGTTCAGGCTACTAAAAGTTTTATCGATGCATTGAAAAAGATCCTTTCCGACAAAAATTATGAGTTCAGAAACTTTAGGATCGGAAAAGAATTGTTTGAGCAAAAATTCAAATACGATCTGGTTACAACCTTTACGCCATTGGAAATCTACAACAAGGCCCTTGCAGATAAAAAAATGTACTATTCCAAAATGTACGTCACGGCTGGCAATTTATGGGGAAAATATTTTGGCTCACGGTCCAAACCTTCTGATACCCTTACGCTGATTCGATCTGTCATTGATAAAATTTCAATGCAACATGCAGCACCTGAGCATTTCTTTGATTCACTCACAAATCATGTCATCAGACTTAAAAAATTTATTTTGGAGAAGCAGCTGTTTGATTTTGATACCGCCTATCCAATGAAGGTGCGCATCATGCCAGCGTTTATGAGTGGGATAGCCGTCGCAAATGCGGAGTTCACGCCCCCATATCAGAAGGAAGGCGTGACCTATTACAACATCGATGACCTGACGACCTATCCGAAGGAAAAGGCTGAAAGTACTTTACGTGAGTATAATAATTACACCTCACAATTGCTTTCCATTCATGAAGCTGTTCCGGGACATTGTTTGCAAGGAATTTACAACAATAAAAATTCTCCTGATGTTCTTCGTTCCGTTTTTACGAATGGTGCGATGATTGAAGGCTGGGCTGTCTATACCGAAGGCATGATGCTGGATAACGGATGGGGTGGTCATTCTTTAGAAATGGACCTCATGCACGGCAAATTGAAACTTCGCGAACTGGCCAATGTCATCATTGATTATGACCTTCAATGTTTGAACAAATCAAAAGAATCCATTATGAATCTTATGGTGAATGAATGTTTCCAAACGAAGGCGCAAGCTGAAGAAAAATATCATAGGGCCACCGTCTCCCAGGTGCAGCTTTGTTCTTACTACACGGGCCATCTGGCAATCGCTTCTCTTCGGGAGGAGTATAAAGAGAAGATGGGGAGTCAGTATAATCTAAAAAATTTCCACGAAAAATTTTTGAGCTTTGGTAGCTCTCCCGTAAAGTACATACGGGAAAGGATGTTGGAATAAAAATGCTGCTCCGTGCCCCCGAGTTTTGTATATAACTAGCCGGAATTTTTAGCGCAGAGTGCGCGGAGGAATTTGCGCTGAGAAAAATCCAGAGAGCTAAGTCGACGCTCAACGACCTCCTTGTATTTTCCTCGGTATTCCCTCCGCGCTAGAAAAATATCTTCATGCAAGCGGCTTTTTACAAAGTTATTATTTGCAAAAACATTAGGCCCTTATTGGAATACTCCGTGGTAAAATCATTCGATCAATTCCATTCAAATCGAATAGACTTGTGAGTGGCTCAACCTCAACACGCCGAACCTCAACACATCAACACTTTCTGTCATTTTCCAATCGCGGCTAGCGAATGGTCCAGCACTGGTAGATTAATTTTGACTCCTTTCTTTCCACTATTTTCGTCCAACACTTCGCCTTCGTTGACATGATCGATTGTTACTCTCGCTACTTTTTTATCGAAAGAAAACTTGAACTCCCGGTGGGTCACTTGATCCTTCCGGACGTATTTCTCCTTATCATCCGACAAGCTGTAAGCCTTTTGAGCTACCCGTTTGTTATCCGCGGAATAAAAATTAATATAAGCAACGACATTGGAATACGTTTTATCGGGAACAATCTGCACAACAATTTTCTTGTCATTATCCGGATGAAGCTGCACATAAATTCCGTGCTCCACAGGAGCAAAAGAAAAGGTGAAACTCAGCAATAGAACCAGAATAAAGCAATGGAGAGGGCTTGACTTTTTCATGGGCATATTTTTAGTTTGAAATCATCACATATTAGCTGTTAGTCTTAAGTCCGCAATAGGATAATCGATTGACCTACTGTAGGCTCTGCCTTTTTGTTTAGGCGTCGATCAATGAACATGTGCTTACAACGGTGTGAATGTGATCCTGCTCCTGGTTCAGATTGTGCCCGTGGATTTTTTAAATGCCCTGGTGAATGCATGAACATCCGAGTACCCAAAAATGGATGCCAAAGCACGTTTATTTGATTTTCCTGTTCGCATCATATCGTGCGCAAGCTCACTTCGAACTTCATTGCAGATCTTACGATAGCTTGTTTGTTCCTCTGTAAGTTTCCGCTGCAACGTTCGGGTGGTCATACAAAGTTGGGCGGCGACGAGATCGATATGAGTGATTTGTCCATTAAATTTTGATACGATCAATTCCTTGATCCGTTCCGCAAGTGTGTTTCTGCTTTCCAGTTTTTTTTGCTTCTGACGAAGCAGAGAGCTAAACACAGCATGCAGAGATTCGTCATAGCTGATCAATCGAGTATTAAGATATTCTTTTGAAAATATGAAACAGTTATGTTGTTGACTGAAGAGAATAGGAGTCTTAAGTATCTGTTTATATTCTTCCTCGAATCGGTTGGTGTAACGTACTTCTGTTCGCAAGGGGTATATTTTTCTTCCGGTAGCTTCATGAATAGATTTTGTCCATCCCGACATGAGCATATCGACAGCTTGTCGGGCACTTTCAAGGTTGGCCTCTTCCCACAAAGGGTGTGGATCAAAAACAAATTTTGCTTCATCGTCGCCAACATCAAATGAAAATTTAAAAGCGCCTGTGAGGGTATCGTTGTATTTGCAAAGCATTTGAATACCTTCTCTCACATTCTTACAACTCGCGGCAAGCAATCCAAGCATTCCGAACGCATTATTATTGGTAGGACGCTGGCCCATTTGGAGACCAAGCGAAGGAACCCTTGTCAACGCCAGGGCGTGTAGCCAGAAGTCATTGTCTGTGCCGGGTTTCCAGACCGCATGGCCTTCTCCATCGCTCAGGTATTCAGGCGATATATCAAGTCGTTTACATAGTTCCTGGAAGTCCGCACCAAATTCCACAGCGAGGTGGACATGGTTTCGTAGAATGGATATCTGACTATACATCTTTGAATTTCTAGGATTTAGATAGGGAATGGGCAGCTTTCGTTGGCGTAATGCACATGAAATTGGCGCAATTTATCGCTATTTACGGATGCCAGCATTTTTGGTTTTGCGTATTCATACTCATTATGAAAACAACACTGAAAATCTTTGGAATTCTTGTCTCTCTTGTGTGCATATTTCTGATCTATGTACAGCTTACCTATAAGCAGACCTTTGAAGCAAATCTAACAGGCATAACCTCGACCGGCGACTCCAGTATCATTGCGCGCGGCAAATACCTCGTCCAGGGTGCGGCACATTGTTATACGTGTCACATGCCGGATTCACTTCGGAAAAGGGGAAACAAAGAACAGATGATCGGTGGGACCGCATTAAAAACTCCCTTCGCTACTTTCTATACACCCAATATTACTTCAGACAAAGAAACCGGTATCGGAAATTTTACCGATGAACAATTAGCACGGGCGATTCGCCATAATGTAAATCACAACAGCAGGGCTATGGTAGGTTTTATGACTTTTAATGGTATGACCGACGAAGATATTTCTGCGATCATATCCTATTTGCGGTCAACGCCACCGGTACGCAACGTTGTGCCCGAGCATGACTACAACATTGTCGGAAAGGTATTAGTACGTTTTTTAATAAAGCCGGTTTCAGCCAAGGTCGAAAATATTCGACCAGACACCACTGCGGAGTATGGAAAATACCTGGCTTACAATGTTACAAATTGCAACGGATGTCACACCAAAAGAGGATCTACTGGAGAATTTGTGGGAGAACCATTCGCCGGCGGATCCTCCTGGAAACATGATGACGCCACGTATACTTCCGCTAACCTGACACCTGATGATTCGACGGGCCGGATTTCAAAATGGTCGGAAAATGCATTCATTCAACGGTTTCGTGCAGGACGCGCACTGCCCAGCAGCCCGATGCCATGGGAGGCTTATGAAATCCTTTCAGATAACGACTTGAAGGCACTGTATAAATTTTTAAGACAGTTACCACCGGTACATAGTGATGTAAAAACATACTCACCAATAGCGCAATGAAACTTTCAAAGGATATTTTACAACGGTACATCTACATACTTTTGAATCGAAAAGCGAATTGAAGTTGTATTGTCAGCAGATTATAATGTATTAAAAACACTTATTAATACTTTAATACTAAAAAATAAAAACAGAAAAAAATTTGCAACCTCTACACGTCTGATCCCGTTACGGTGTGTAATTAAAATTTATCCCCCAGAAAACAATGACTCTTAAAAATGAATTTCAGCACAAGGTGCTGAATGCAACTACTCGTATGACTTGTTTAGTCGCTTTATTACTCACTGTTTCTTTTTTGACTTCTTGCGATGATGACGATGACAACGGTTTTCCGTCGGTAGCTGGTAAATGGGCCGGCGACAAGACCGAACTTATTGTAAAGGTCAAGGGTGTACCAACTCCTGTAAATGAAACAGATGAATCTTTTTCAGGTAAAGTTGAATTCAAACAGAACGGGACTGCCGTCTACTCTGAAGATGGCGAAGTGACCAATGGTACCTGGACGCAGAGCAACAATAAACTTACGCTCTCCATTCCAACTGACGATGATGAAATTGATATGTCGGGAGT